>Ga0307998_1002102_pt1 | contig 10356 bp, 9 predicted proteins | sample Davwhametageno37_FD_203147 | JGI IMG/M metagenome (GOLD analysis project Ga0307998, IMG submission 203147) | Marine microbial communities from Davis Island wharf, Antarctic Ocean - #37 | ecosystem: Environmental > Aquatic > Marine > Unclassified | place: Antarctic Ocean: Davis Island wharf...
TAGGAGAAAAATCATTTTCAGGAGCATCTTCATCAATAAAAATAGCTAGCCTTAATTTAAAAAATGGCTTAGTTTTCCTTGCATCAATAGAACGTTTAACTATTTGAATAGCATTAATTCTGTCAGGATCTATTTTAAGAACCGAAGCAGAAATACGTGTAATATTCGCTATATCATTCTTGTGTGGAGGAAGGTTAATTTCTATTTCTTTTTGCATGATGTAGTCCTTGAATTTTAATTACTTTTGTAATTGTAACACAAAGGTAATTCTAATCTTAACAAAAGCAGTTAATATGTCGCACATTATAGCCCCATCAATTTTAGCATCAGATTTCGGTAATTTACAATCCGAAGTAGAAATGGTTAACCAAAGCCAAGCGCAATGGTTTCATATAGATATTATGGATGGAGTATTTGTGCCTAATATTTCTTTTGGATTTCCAGTTCTTAAGCAAATTCAGAAGCACGCAACTAAACCTTTGGACGTGCATTTAATGATTGTAAATCCTGATCAATTTATCAAGAAATTTGCCGAGCACGGAACAGAAATATTAACTGTACACATAGAAGCTTGTGATCACTTGCACAGAACAATACAGGCTATTCATGCCGAAGGAATGAAAGCAGGAGTTGCACTTAACCCTCATACAAGTATCGATTTATTGGAAGATATAATTCAGGATATCGATTTAGTTTGTTTAATGTCGGTAAACCCTGGGTTTGGAGGACAAAAATTTATTGAGAACACTTACGCTAAAGTAAAGAAGCTTAAGAAATTAATAATAGAAAAAAACTCAAAAGCTCTTATCGAAATTGACGGTGGAGTTAATGCAGAAACAGCTCCTAAATTATTAGAAGCTGGTGCAGATGTATTAGTTGCAGGTAGCTATGTGTTTGGAGCAAACGATCCAAAAGCTACAATTGAAGGATTGGTTGGTTTGTAATATTTTAGAATTTAATTCCAAAAGATAATAAAGCTCTAGTATTGAATTGGAAATTAATATCAAATGCAGATATATTTGATCCATTTCTTGAACTGTACATTATACTCGGAAGAATTTCAGCACCCGCAAAAAACGTTTCATTAATTTCATATCTAAGCCCAAAAACACCACCAATTCCTGCTCCAAGTTGAAAGCTAGAACTTGGATTAGAGCCATTACTTTCAAAATAAGAGAAGTTTGTCAGTAATTCTACACCACTTACAAAATCTAGATTAGGAGCAAATTCTCTTCTTCTTTCTCTACCGATAGAAAGATTCAGTTGTCCATTGAAGTTTGTTCTTGGAAAGCTCCCGTTAATATTGTTGATTCCAATTCCTCCACTCAACACTCTAAATCGCCAAAGTTTAGTTTCGGAACCTACTTTATAGAACAGACCGTAATTGTCAAAATTATAGAAGTTCAATCCTACTTCTTTTATTTTAGTTTCATCTTGAGATAAGGAAGAAAAGCTTATTAAAAAAATTGAAAGGCTTAGTGTGAATAGTTTCATAATATTTAGTTTGTTAAGTTTTTAAAATTAAAAGTTGAACCCAAAAGAGAGAAGTGCTGAAGAGCCAAATGAAAGGTTAAGATTGGATACTGATTGCCCTGAGTATTTATTTGTGTTGTAAATAATGCTTGGCAAAAGTTCTGCCCCTGCATAAAATTTATCATTTATCGAATATCTAAATCCTACAATCCCTGAGACTCCGACTCCAATATTAATGTTAGATGTTTTACTTGAGCTCAACCAATATTGTCCTTGGTAAGTATAATAGCTAAATAACTCTAGTCCTTTAACGAAATAAAAGCTAGGAGCTAACTCTGTTCTTTTTTCTCTACCAATTGCTAGGCTTAAATTGAATGATTTGTTTTCTGGTATCGTTATTCGATCACTTTCAATGTTAATTCTTCTGTGCATCAATCTAAATCGCCACATGCTAGTTCCATCTCCTATTTTATAATGAACTCCATAGTTTTGGAAATTATATAAATTTATTCCCACTTCTTCCACTTTTGTTTTCTCTTGAGAAAAATAAGTTGTAGTTACAAAAAAGAGAATAAGTATAGTTAAGGTTCTTTTCATGGTTTTTTTTATTAATGCCTTAAACGACAGCTAACTGTTTTTATTATGGTTACTGTTTGTTAAAAGTCTTAACAACATTTTAACAAGAATTATGCCATGTAATTCGAATCAAAATTTTACTTATCTTTGTATTACAAATGATTAAAAACAGCTACATACTTAAAACAATATCTTTGTTTTTATCCTTCTGGATGCTTTTTGCATCTGCTGGGTTGTCTGTAGATTTTCATTATTGTGAGGGTGAAATTGTAGATTGGAGTATAATTGGTCAAGAACTGGAGTGTGAACATGAAAAAGAAGAAGCTGAGAAGGTGGATTCTTGTTGTGAGGCAAAACAAGTCATGGCTTGTAATCAAAACGAATCTAATCACAATGATTCTAACTGTTGCGATACGGATGAAGCTCAAGTTATAATTGAGAATGATTTCAATATTTCTTCTGAAGAAATTAATACTATAGCACCACTATTAGTATTGCTAAGCTTTTTTGTGCAATCTGAAACTATAGATAATTCGGATGAATTATTTTATGTTCAAAAACAAAAGCCATTAATCCCCATAAATAGGCGGTTGGCAACTCTCGAGACCTTTTTAATATGATTGATAAAGTTTAATTATCTCAAAAGATAATTATGGAATAATTCGAAGAATTAATCAACTTTAAAACAATCATTAAAATGAAAACAATCAAATTTATAGGATTGATTATGCTATTATTTATAGCAAATCAATTATCGGCACAAACTGTTACCACTACTTTTAAAGTAGATGGAGTTTGCGGTATGTGTGAGGAAAGAATAGAAAAAGCTGCTAACTTGAGAGGGGTTAAATCGGCAGAATGGGACTTAGATTCTCATGTTATGACTGTGAAATACGACAGTTCTAAAATCAATATAATAAAAGTACATAAAGCTATTACTGGTGTAGGTCATGATACCGAACTTGTAACAGCAGAAGATGAAGTGTATGATAACCTTCACGGATGCTGCAAGTATCGTGATGAAGAAATTCGAGCTGACCATGGAATTGAGTCATCAATAAAAACTACCACTTTTAAAGTAGATGGAGTTTGTAGAATGTGCGAAGAACGAATAGAAAAAGCAGCTAAAATAAAAGGTGTTATTTCGAGCGAATGGGATGTAGATTCGCAGATTTTTACTTTGGAATACGATAGTGACAAAGTTGAATTAATAGCAGTTCATAAAGCTATTGCTGGTGTAGGTCACGATACCGAGCTTTTAAAAGCCTCAGATGAGGTTTACGAAAACCTTCACGGTTGTTGTAAGTATAGAGACGAAGAAGTGAGAGCAGATCACGGAATAGTAGATGACAAGCAAGAAACTCATCATGAAACATTTACAGGAAGAGTATTTGAGTTGGATGAAAAAGGAAAAAAACAACCTGTGTTCAGTGCAAATATTTACTGGATGGAAACATTAGAAGGAGTTGTTACTGATAGTAAAGGAAATTTTGAAATAGAAAAACACCCAGAAGAACAAACTTTGATAGTAAGCTTCGTGGGAATGTTACCAGATACTTTTAATATTACTGATGAATCGGAAGTAGAAGTGATATTGAGTAACAGTGTTCAATTACAAGATTTTGTGGTGGTTGCTAGAAGAAATTCGATAGAAATATCGAAGATTGCAGCTATTAAGACTTTGAATATAAATAGAAAGGAATTGGCTAAAGCTGCTTGTTGTAACTTATCTGAGAGTTTTGAAACCAACCCTGCAGTAGATGTGTCTTATACGGATGCTATTTCGGGAACTAAGCAAATTCAAATGCTTGGGTTGGCTGGAGCTAACATTCAAATTACCAAAGAATTATTGCCAGATATCAGAGGGTTTTCCTCTGTTTATGGAATGGAGTTCGTTCCTGGAGATTGGATAGAAAGTATTCAACTAGCCAAAGGAGTAGGTTCGGTAATGAACGGATACGAGAGTATTGCTGGTCAAATTAATGTGGAGTTGAAAAAGCCTGAAGAATCAGAAAAATTTAATGTAAACTTATATGCTAACCAGGGAGGAAGGCAAGAGTTGAATACCAACTTTAAGTTTATCCTAAACGATAAGTGGTCAACAGGATTTTTATTACACGCTAGTACAATTACTAAGCAAAATGATAATAACCAGGATGGGTTTTTAGATATGCCTTTGAAAGAGGATTTTATTGGAATTAACAGATGGAAATACAACAATGACTCCACTGGATGGATGGGACAGCTAGGTTTAGAAGGTGTAAGTTTGAAACATACTGGAGGGCAAATAGGATTTAGAGAAAATCAAGCAATTAATATCACTAATCCTTGGGGAGCCGTATCGGATATTACAAGAGTTAAAGCTTGGGGAAAAATAGGAAAAGTATACTTTGACAAGCCAGGAAAAAGTATTGGTTTTCAAGGGTCTGTTTCTAAGTATAACCAGAATTCTATTTTTGGATTAACCACTTACAATGCAAGACAATCTTCAGGTTATTTCAATTTTATTTATCAAGATATATTTAAAACAACTGATCACAGTTATTTTGTAGGAACAAGTATTTTGGCAGATGATTACGAAGAACAAGTAAATAACGAGAATTACGACCGATTAGAAATTACTCCTGGAGTTTACGGAGAATATACTTTTTCTGGTTGGGATAGATTCAAATCTGTTTTAGGCTTAAGAGCTGATTATAGCAATGTGTTTGGAGTATTTATAACTCCTCGTATGCATTTAAAATTTGATGTTACCGAGAAATCAATAGTAAGAGTAGTAGCAGGAAGAGGGCAGAGAACTGCAAATATTTTTGCAGAAAATCAAGGCTTATTTGCTACCTCACGTACCATTGTTTTGAGTAATGACCCTAATTCATCTAAGCCATACGGTTTAGAAGCTGAGGTCGCTTGGAATTTTGGGATAAACCTTACTCAGGATTTTAATTTTGGAGAAAGAGAAGGAATGATTTCAGTTGATTTATACCGAACTCAATTTCAAAATCAGATAGTAGTAGACTGGGAAAAACCAGATGAAATAGCTTTCTATAACCTTAACGGAGAGTCGTATTCTAATAGTCTTCAAGTTCAAGTTGATTATGAGTTTATTGAAAATTTTGATGTTCGTGTAGCTTACCGTTATTACGATATCAAAACTACTTATGGAGATGTGTTGTTGCAAAAACAACTTACGGCACCTCATAGAGCGTTCATTAATATTGGATATGAAACAGAGAAAAACTGGAATTTTGATTTTACTTTAAATTGGGTGGGAGAACAAAGAATTGCTTCTACAGCATCTAATCCTGATGGATTTAGATTGGCAGAAAAATCACCTTCTTACTTTTTGGCAAATGCGCAAATAAGTAAAAAGTGGAACGATAAATTCTCAACTTATATAGGTGGCGAAAATATCTTTAACTTCCGAATGGATCAACCTATTTTAGATTCTGACAATCCATTTGGCGATAATTTTGATAGTTCATTAATATGGGCACCAATTTTTGGACGAAATATTTACATTGGATTAAGATATTCTCTGGATTAAAAAACAACTAACTAATCAATGAAACCGCTTTATTCAACTAAAGCGGTTTTTTTATTTCCGATAATCTAAGCTCAGTTTAGTTTTATGGTCTAATTTTTGATAGTAACGGTTTAAGTTTAAGATGGTCTTAAATTGTTAAAATTCAGCCAGATGTATTTAGGTTGAAAATTATTTTGTAACTTGAAATTCATAAAACAATCAACAATATAAAAAATTTGATAAAAACTGCTCTTTTAATAAGTGTCTTTTCTTCAGGAATGGCTCAGTCAACTAAGCTCTCTCCACTTAAGTTAAGTTCAATCAATTTCTCTTTTGGATTTTACTCAGATGTATATCAGAGAATGGATATGGATGCAATGAGAGATATCTCGACTAACACAGCAATCTTTAATCAGAACTTAGATGGGTATACAGAAAGTTTGTGGAGAGAATCTTCTGGAACGCTAATTGGTCTAGATGCACAATTCTATAGATTAAATCCGTTAACTCAAGAATACGATAGAAACAAAATGGTGAGATTTGGAATATCTTATTCAGAAAGAGAGCCTGCTGTTAGCTATAACAAAACTTCAGTTGACTCTAATGGAATGAGGCAAGTTCAGAATTCTATTGTCTATTGTCTATTGTAATGTGCAAAATGAAGTGAACTTAAACGGAGCTTATATTTGGAAATCGGGAGGTAATCAAAAAAGAATTTTAAGGTTTTATGCAGGATTAGGAGGAAATATGGGATTGACCTTTAATGATGAAATGATTGTAATGCAGAACACCAATACAACTGTAATGGATTCTACAGGTAAATTTCAATATTACAACCAAAGATATGACAGTCAAGATGATATCATTGTGCCAGCAAGAACAGCTCTTTTTCTTAGAGCGTATGCTCCTGTAGGTGTTGAGTTAAATGTTTGGAAAGCAAAACTTGGATCTGTTTAATTTTCAGGATTCAGGTTCTATAAAGCATCTAAAGAATACGCTTAATCCATCATCCACATTCTCACAATTATTGCGTGGAAGCGACTGTATGGGCGAATATTTACACAATCATGGATACCCAAGTGTCCCATCTGCCTCTGACCCTGCTCCACTCCCAAATGATCCTTTTTTCTCGGGTGGTTACAATGTTGCCAGACATGGTTCTAGAGACAGCTCAGACATTAACGGCATACAATTCGAACTTAATTATACTGGAGTTAAAACCAATTCCACACTCAGAAATGCCTTTGCTAGAGCAATGGCCTGTGCACTAAAAAGCTATATAGACAAATGGTATTTTGATCTCGACACTTGGGACCCTGGGAATATAGTCACCTCCAATTTGGATAATGGTCCTGGAAGTCTTCGTAGCGTTTTATTAGGAGTAAGCTCTGGTGATACAGTCACCTTTGACCCCTCAATTTTTGGAGATACGATTTACCTTAAAAGCGAATTGCAAATTTGTACTGACGTTACCATAATAGGACCTAAATCACCCTCTATTACTTTAAGTGGTAGAGACAGTTGTCGAATTATGTATGTTTCGAGAAGACATCAAGTAGAAATTTCAAACCTCAATTTTGTAAACGGCCATGCCACATCAGGAGAAGATGGAGGAGCAGCATTCGTTTCTGGAAATTTACACCTAAAAAATTGTATCCTTTCAAACAACTATGCAGGTGATGATGGAGGAGCAATTGCAATTGAGGATTCTATATCTACTGTTCAATTAGACTCTTGTGTACTTATTAATAATAGCTGTAATGATAATGGAGGAGCTATAAGATGTTGGAAAGGAACACTGATTATAAATGAGTCTACACTAAAAAATAACTCATCCCCTTCATATGGTGGAGCAATATCAATGAATGGAACTGCAACTATCACTAACAGTACTTTTTCTAATAATTCGGCTGATAACGAAGGTGGAGCAATACGAAATTTTACTGGAGGTGTTTTAACTTGCACCAATTCCACTTTTAGTGGGAACTCTGCTAATTACAGAGGTGGAGCTATTAGTGCTTCTGCTAGTGTTGATCTAAATTTTTGTACTGTTGTAAACAATACTGCAATTAGCAGAGGTGGTGGAATAAGATTAACAACAGGCGGTTCCTGTATCTTGAGAAATTCATTAATCGCAAATAATTCAGGTTCAAGCAGCTCAGATGTTTATCAATTTTCTAGCTTATTTAATTCTTTAGGAAATAACTTTATTGGCGATACAACAGGGAGTTTAATCAATACGGGTAGCTTAGATCAATTTGGAAATACGGCAAATCTATTAAACCCAATGATTTTACAACTGGCACAAAACGTGGGGAATACCGAAACGATTGCATTATCTCCAGGAAGTCCTTGTATTGATGCAGCAAATTCTTCGTCAGCACCAACTTTAGATCAGCTTGGGAATCCTAGAATCATCAATGGATTACCTGATATAGGAGCTTTTGAATTTCAGGGATTCACAGTCATTAACAAAAACTATTTAAATTCAGATAATCTACTTACAGTTTATCCAAACCCAACTAAAAATCAGTTAATTGTTGAAATAAAAACGAAAGGAGATTATCAATTAATTATCACAAATGTATTGGGTGAAATTATGTATCAAGGAAAATTTGATTCTTACCGAAGTAAAAAAATAGATGTTTCGAACTACCCAAAAGGGAATTATTTCGCACAAATAGTAGGAGATATTGCAGCAGCAAAAAAGTTTGTTGTTCAATAAGAATTAGTTAATGTCAGAACTGAATTTGACAACAGAGTATAAGAATCCTTAATTCAATGCAGGAAATTTACTTCTCCAAGTAAACTAATCGCTCCAGTCTTTTTAATTCCTTATCGTCTACATATTTTCCAATTTCTTTCTGGAATTGTTTCATGTTGCTGTAAGGTCTGTATTCATCAAACTCGTGAGCCATTTTGTCGCCAACTCCAGGTAATGCTTTCATGTCTTCTTCACTTGCAGTATTTAATTCTACTGGAACAAACACGTAACTTTCGTAACGAGTTACTTCTGCTTCGTCTACATATTTACCAATCTCTTTTCTGAATTGTTTGATGCTTTTGTACGGTCTGTATTCCTCGAACTCATGAGCCATTTTATCTCCCACTCCCGGTATCATTTTAAAATCAGCTTCGGCAGTTATGTTCAGGTTAAATGGAACAAATAAGTGTTTGTACAATTCTTCTTTACTTACTAAATCTGTCAACAAAGCATCCAACTCATTCATTGAAATAAACGGACGGTTTGCCAATACTTTGGCCACTAAATCATCAGTAAGTCCAGTAAGAGATAATTCATCTTGTGAGGCTAAGTTGGCATTGTACACAGTTGTGTTTTCAACTGAAACTACTTCTGGAGTTTCTACTTCAGTTGTTGGTTCTGTTGTTACTCCTTTAGTTTCTGATTCACAACTTACTAATGCGATTGAACATATTGCAACTGCTAGTATTGAGTTTAAAAAATTAATTTTCATTGTTTTAGTTTTATGAGTTTTATATACGAATATCCTATTAATGCTAACACTATTAAACTACCAGGCGCCAGGGTTGGTATGGCTCCTGAAAGGCTTTCTACAAATAAATCCCAATTGCTAAAAGTGGGAGTCATTTCTTGTTCGAATTGAAAATTGACACTGAGATGTAAATATATTCCATACACTCCACACAAAGCGGTTGCTATCATAAAAAACACGAACAGGTTTTGAATAATTTCGGATTGTTTCAACATCAATACAATCATCATTATGACCGAAGCAAAAATACACACGAAAGGAATGAACTGCAGCCAATCTTCGAAATGATTGAGCAAGTATAATTCCAGCACAGTTCCCAACATCATAAAGCTGAGTGCAGCTATGATAATGCGTTTTACTGAGAACTTTTCAGTTATGTGAGAGTTTGTTTTCATTCTGACTCAAAATTAAGGATAAATTTTCTATCCCAATTATTTATACATGCATTCCTCCGTTTTCCATAGCTTCAATTACTCCCAATGCAGCTCTCTCCCCAGAAATCATAGCAGCATTAAGCGAACCATTTAATTGCGTATCTCCCGCCAAAAATGTAGTGGCAGTCAAACGTGTTTCAGATGGTAACATTTCATATTGCAAATCAGTTAAAATAGGCAAAGCCATTGGAATAGAATATTGCTTGATGAATTTACAAGAATCTATTTTACAATTGGTTTTTAGTTCTTCTTGTACTTTTTTTATCAATTGGTTATTCTCCAATCCTTGGCTATCAATTACAGTTACGGATAATAATTGTTTACTTGCTGCAGAAGTAGTTTCCAAACTAGTGTGGTAAAAAATATTATTGATGAGTGAACCTTCTTCTGGAATTAATCCAATTAATTTCTTGGCAATAGCTCTAGTTTCAGTTTCAAAATAGAGCGTTTCGCATGATTTCCATTCGGTAGCTTGGTTATTTAGGTTAGCAACCAAAGAACTTGCCTCAGTGGCTATAATCATGTAATCCGATTTCAAAACTGTTCCATTTTCCAGTTCTATTTCCGTTCCATTTAAAGATTTTACTTTGGTATTGAATTTAAATGTAGTGGATTTTAAATTTTGTTTCAATTGAATAGGAATCGCTTCAATACCCGATTTTGGGATTGCTGCATCTCCTTCTCCAAACATTTTATAAACAAACTCAAACATTCGACTACTGGTGTCTAGATTGGTCTCCAAAAATATTCCGCTAAAAAAAGGAGAGAAAAAATCTGAAATCATTTCCTTACTGAACCCATAACTCTGAAGATAAGCTAAAGTTGTTTGTTCCTT
>Ga0307998_1002103_pt1 | contig 10355 bp, 8 predicted proteins | sample Davwhametageno37_FD_203147 | JGI IMG/M metagenome (GOLD analysis project Ga0307998, IMG submission 203147) | Marine microbial communities from Davis Island wharf, Antarctic Ocean - #37 | ecosystem: Environmental > Aquatic > Marine > Unclassified | place: Antarctic Ocean: Davis Island wharf...
GAATTAAAGGACCATACAATCTCTCGTTTTCCATTTAACATTAACAAGAATGGAGGTGCATTAATACCTAATGCTCTTTTAAAGTCTCCATTTGGATCAAGGTAATGCTCGAAAGCCCAATCATTTCCATTTACCATTGGCATTACTTTAGGAATGTTTCTAGAATCATCAACTGAAATGCCAACCACTTTAAGGTTATACTGATCAACCCAATCATCAAGATAATCATCCATTATTATCGTCATTCCATCAGTTGCATGATGGCACCAAGTAGCCCAAACGATAATTAATATCGGATCGCCATTATTCACAATGGCATCTGAACTTGTTACCTGCTCTTCCATTGTTTTTATTTGAACAGAAGGTAATTGGGATCTATTTTGTGAACTGCCATCGAAACAGAAAAAGACAAGAGCAATAATGAAAACACTAGGTTTCATACATTAATTGTTTGAATAAGAAAATATTGAATGTAGGTTGGATGGTAAGGTTAGCTTCTGCTGTTCTATATGATATACACTTGATACAGTACTTGAAAGTCTTCTGCTTTAATTGGTGGAGGGTTTGGCCACTCTTGAATTCCCTCTTTATTAAAGTTAGGCAAATCTTTGCCCTCCATTGATGTAGAAAGAAGAATGAAATTGGTGTTGGCGAGAATATTAGAGCTAATTTTTCGAACTTGATCAACTCCATCAAATACGAGGTCCCTATTGGAACAACATGTTTTATCTAGAACACCATTTTTATCAGCACTAGACTCACATACTTCATCAAACTCATCCATTCCGCAGCCTTCTGCTTCTCCAATGAATGCGTAGTTAATTAAATCCGAGCCGCAATAATGAGCATTGACAGACCAATTAAAAGAAACAACTAGCGTAAGGCAAGCTAACACTAATGCTGTTGTCTTTAAAAATGATATTTTCATCTTCTTCACGGATTAAAGGTAACTATTATTATGGAAACAACTTATTGATCCCAACCAAACTAGGTCATTCAAATCTTCTTACTTTTGTATTGAATTGAGAAATTTCATAAAAATCAAAGCATTTTTAATGTTGTCAGTGCTGTTAGTCGTTCTGATACACAATTCGGTGCCTCATTTTCATCACGTACACGAAACCCTAGAATTCGAGAATTCGGCAAAAAGTATAGTAGAACACAATTACGAACACGAACCTCAAACACATCACGGACATAATCACTCCGAAAGTTTAGATTTATGGGCTATTTTCAATTTAATCGTTGACCACCATTCTCACTCAACTGGAGACTTTGACCTCGCTGATCTTCTTAACGATACTATTAAAAATAAAGAGCTCAACCAGACTAAAATCCAACCCTTCGTTACCGTAAATGAATTTCAATCAATTGTTCATTTTGAGACTCAATTCCTGAGTTTTAAAAAGAATTATCAGACTACCCCTCCACCAGACCGTGAGTGCTTATCCCTAAGGGGGCCTCCTGCTTTAGGTTAATTCTTAAGCGGAACGCATCCGCTTTTAAGCAGTCTTGGCTGCTACATTGAATTTCGAATAACCTAATATCCTTTACAATGAATATTCTTAATGTAATCGCCATTGGCGTATGCTTTCATCCTTTTGTGCTACCTGCTCAAGAAATTGAAAGTATCTTAAATGAAATTGAAAAAAATAATATTGAGCTAAAGTCAATGGCTCAGTTTATTGAAAGCGAGCAAATAAAGCTGAAGTCTGGAAATAACTTACCGGATCCTACAGCAGGCGTCTATTACCTTCCTTTTGGCGATAATGCTACAGGCGCTTATTCAGAGTTTCAAATAAGTCAATCTTTTGATTTTCCTACCGTTTATCGTGCACGCAAAAATCTCAATAAGAATCAGCTATTGAGTTATGAACTGCAATACGCGCTAAAACGACAAGATTTACTGAATAAAACTAGAAAATATTGTTTGGAGTTGATCGTCGCAAACAAACGTTTGGTTCATGAAAAGGAATGGGTAGCTAATGCTAGTAAGGTTTATGAGCAAGTTGAAGAGTTGTATTTGAAACAGCAAGTTGGATTGCTCGACCTTAACAAAGCTAAAGTAGCTTGGATACAAGAAAAGTTCAAAATTCAGCAATTGATGAAGGATAAAAGTCAATTGCTGCTTGTACTTAAGAGCCTCAATAACGGCAAAACCATAGCGTTAAATGCATCTGAGTGGATTCCCAGCATAGATTTAATGAACAAGGATAGCCTATGGGTTAAAAAGACCTTGAAGGACCCCTGGCTCAATCAGTTGGAACAAGAAAAGGAAATAGCTAAGCAACAGCTTAAACTATCGAAGAACAATTCGCTTCCACAAATCACTGCAGGCTATAATTATCAAGGAATTAAGGGCGATACCTACTCAGGTATTTATGCTGGTCTTACCATTCCCCTATGGAGTAATCGCAATAAAGTAAAGGCGGCCAAGTCCAACGTATTATATAAGGAAACTGCAACGGATTACAGAAAACAAACGGCTTACTTAGGTTTTGAAAAACAATACAATGATTATCAGCTGCTACAGCTTGAATTTAATGAATACAAAATAGCATTAGAAGGAATGAACAGTCAAAAACTGCTGTTGAAAGCTTATGAATTGGGTGAAATTTCATTTATAGAATACCATATGGAATTGCGTTTCTACCACGATGCAATTGACACTATGATGAGCTACCAAGCACAACTTTATGCCATTCAATCGGATTTACTAAAACACGATTTATAAAATCATAAAATTCTTTATATGAAATACTTACCACTACTTATCGCCACAATAGCTACACTTTTTTTTTATGCATGTAATGACGACCACAATACAGAAGAACACAGCCACTCTAATGAAGCACACGAACATGGAGATGGAACTACTCATGTTCATGAACATGGTGATCACGACAAAAACGCTACAAACATTGAACAAGAAGAGTTTGAAGTAGCCACAGATACCAGTAGAAAAGGAATTACATCATCATTCTGATGAGCACGAACACAAGCATAAACACTAAAAAAATAATTGAGATGAAATATTTAATAATAATCCTAAGCCTGGCAATTTTCAGCTGTCAATCAGAGGGAAACATGGAGCAAGCACACGCCCATGACGAATTGGGCAATCATATAGCGCATGCAGAAGATATTCCTTCGGCAGATTACACAATATGGACAGCCAAAACAGAACTATTTGTTGAGTTTCCGGTGCTGATTGTAGGTAAAAACAGTCGCTTTATTGCTCACTTTACTGCAATGAATAAGCATAAAGCCATTCTTGAAGGAAACGTGACGGTAAGTCTAATTAAAGGAAACAAAGGGATTCGACATAAAGTAGAAGCCCCGAGCTCTCCAGGAATCTTCAAGCCTACTCTTCAGCCAAAAGAATCGGGTATTTTTCAGCTGGTATTTGAACTCAATACTCCTAAGTATTCCGATACAATTGTTATCGAAAACATAGTGGTTTATGAAACTGTTGAAGACGCTAACAAAGCTTTGGGCAATGAGACTGAATCAGGTGGTGCCATTTCATTTTTGAAAGAGCAAGCCTGGAAAATTGAATTTCAAACGGCTCCAGTTTTAGAAAAAGAAATCTTTGATGTAATTACCACTTCAGGAGTTTGGAAGGTATCCCTAGCCGATCATCAAACCTTAGTGGCTACTTCAAATGGAATAGTAAATTATAAAATGGGTAACATTAGCGAGGGAAGTCCCGTGAAAAAGGGTGATGTGCTTATGACTTTAGGAAGCGGAAGTTTGACATCAAATAACATAAGTTCAGATATTCAAAAAGCTAAGGTTAATTTAGACCAATCCAAAGCGGAATACGACCGAAAGAAAGAACTATTCGAAGCCAAAATCATCGCAAAAGGAGCGTATGAAAAGGTGGAACAAAAATATTTTCTGGCAAAAGCAGACTACGAAACTTTGAGAACAGGCTACACGGCAGGAGGAAAACAAATTGTGGTTCCATTTGATGGTTATGTAAAATCGATTGCGGTAGTCAATGGTGGATTTGTGCAACAAGGGGCCAATTTAATTACCATTACCAATCACAAAAGCAGTCTCCTTGAAATACAAGTTAGCCCTACTTATGCAGTGCAATTAGAGAACATAAACGACTTGCTTTACCAACCTAAAGTTGGGGTTTGGTCAAGTTTAAAGAAGTACGGCGGAAAAATCCTATCTGTTGGTAAGGAGGTTGAATCACACAAACCGCTTCTTTCTATTTATGCCCAAGTAAGCGAAGATATAGAGATGCCTGAAGGTAGTTTTACCGAAGTTCAAATAATGGTAGGCACGCCAGAAAAATCATTAGTTATTCCTACCTCTTCCTTATTAGAGGACTATGGAAATTTCTCAGTAATCGTTCAGCAATCAGGCGAAAGTTTTGAAAGAAGAATAGTTATGATTGGCAAACGAAACGGTAACGAAGTAGAAGTCAAAAGTGGACTAAAAACGGGCGAAGTAGTTGTTTCCAAAGGTGCTTATCAAGTTAAGATGGCTTCACTATCTGGACAAGCTCCTGCGCACGGTCACGAACATTAATCTGAATAAGTTATGCTGAACAAAATTTTATCATTTTCTCTTGAAAATCGGTTAGTAGTATTACTGGTTGCAGTGCTCTTAAGTATCTCGGGAATTTATGTTGCTCGAAACATGAACGTAGATGTGTTTCCAGACCTGACGGCTCCAACTGTTGCTATTTTAACTGAAGCCCACGGAATGGAATCGGAAGAAGTTGAAAAACTGGTGACTTATCAAATTGAAACGGCCATGAATGGTTCCCCAAACGTTCGACGAATTAGATCTTCATCGGCTACGGGAATATCGATTGTTTGGATCGAATTTGAATGGGGAACCGATATTTATCGGGCTCGACAAATAGTAAGCGAACGAATTCCGATGGTGCAAGAAAATCTACCAAGCGGAGTTGGAACACCTACCATGGCTCCCATTTCTTCCATTATGGGTGAAGTTATGTTTTTAGGCATACATTCCGATAGCTTATCGCCAATGGAATTACGCACACTAGCTGACTGGACAATTAGACCTCGCATAAAATCACTCAGTGGCGTAGCTAATGTATTGGCTATGGGTGGTGATTATAAACAATATCAAGTATTGGCTAATCCCGAAAAACTAAAATATTACGAGGTAACGATAACCGAACTTTTGCAAAAAGTGAGGGAAAGTAACATCAATGTTCCGGGCGGATATATCAATCAATACGGCAGTCAATACAATATCAAGGGAAGTGGTCGCATATATTCCATCGAAGAATTAAAAGAATCCGTGCTGAAAACTGTAAATGGACAAACCATTAAAATAAAAGACGTGGCCGATGTGATCATTGGCGCTTCTGACAAAATTGGCGACGCTTCACTGAACGCAAAGCCTGTGGTAGTTTTAACCATTTCCAAACAACCTCAAGTAAACACTTTAGAACTCACAAAACGGCTTGATGAAACCATTGCCGATTTGGGTAAAACGCTACCTAAAAGTGTAAAACTCGAAAGTCATATTTTCAGACAATCCGATTTCATCGAAGCATCGATAAGCAACCTGAATCGCACACTCTTGGAAGGCGCTTTTTTCGTAGTAATCGTGTTGTTTATTTTCCTTATGAATTGGCGTACTACCGTCATTTCATTAGTCGCTATTCCTATATCCCTATTGGTTTCCATAATGGTATTAAAACTACTGGGCTACACAATTAACACAATGAGTTTAGGTGGCTTAGCCATTGCCATAGGCGCCTTGGTCGACGATGCGATTATTGATGTAGAAAATGTGTTTAAACGACTGCGTGAAAACATACTCAAACCCGTCGCGGATCGCCTGCCAGTGTTAGCGGTTGTGAAAGCTGCTTCAATTGAAATTCGCAGTTCCATCATCGTAGCTACACTTATAATTATCGTTTCATTTGTACCCTTATTTTTCTTGGGCGGAATGGAAGGTCGATTGCTACAACCACTTGGCATTGCGTTCATTACTTCGGTGCTGACTTCATTGATAGTAGCCGTAACCGTTACTCCCATACTCTGCTCCTATTTATTGAAAAGCGAAAAAATATTGTCCAAACAAGCCAATGGAACTGTAGTAGAAATTTGGTTAAAGTCTAGGTATTCGAAAAGTTTGGAATGGGCTTTAAAATACCCTAAATCGATTATAGGCTCAACCGTTGGAGTGTTCTTTATCTCTATGGTTTTGTTTTTCCAATTGGGACGAAGTTTTTTACCCGAATTCAATGAAGGTTCTTTGGTCATAAGTGCCGTGGTCATGCCTGGAATATCGCTCGAAGAAAACAATAAAACAGGACGATTAATCGAATCGCTGCTCTTAGAGTTGCCCGAAGTAGAAACCGTAACACGACGAACAGGCCGAGCCGAACTCGACGAACATGCGCAAGGTGTAAACTCCTCTGAAATTGAAGTCCCTTTTACCTTGGAAGAAAAATCAAAGGAACAATTTTTTGAAGAAATCCGGTCTAAATTGAGTGTGGTTGCTGGTGTAAACTTTACCATTGGACAACCTATTGCACATAGAATAGATCACATGATTTCTGGAACAAGGGCTAATATCGCCATCAAAATTTATGGTGACGATTTGCAACGTTTGTTTGAGATTGGAAAAAGTATTGAAACCCAAATAAAAGGCGTTAAAGGCATTGCTGATGTGGCGGTAGACCAACAAATCGAAGTACCTCAAATTCGCATCACACCCAAACGTCAAATTCTTTCGGCATATGGAATCTCGGTAGGCGAATTGATGAAACAGGTAGATATTTACTTCACTGGAGAATCAGCCGGAGAAATCTATGAAGGCCAACAATTCTTTGACCTCATTGTGCGCCTTCGACCTGAATCTCGTGACAACATAGAAAAAATTAGAGCGACCCTCATTAGCTTGCCTAACGGCGGTCAAATCGCTTTGAATTTATTGGCGAACGTGGCATCGGTGAGCAGCCCAAATACTATAAGTCGAGAGAATGTAAAACGAAAAATTGTAGTTGCTGCTAACGTACAAGGACGTGATTTAAGAGGCGTGGTCAACGATATTCAAAGTATTGTGGGAGAAAACATTCAGCTTCCTGATGGATATAGAATAGACTATGGTGGCCAGTTTGAAAGCGAAGCCAAGGCCTCTCAACTGCTTTCTATCTCTGCTGCGCTGGCTGCTTTGGTCATCTTCCTTCTACTCTACTATGAGTTTAAAAACATCAAACTTTCCTTTATTGTTTTAATCAACTTGCCATTGGCACTTATTGGCGGGATTCTTATCGTTTATTTCACTTCGGGCGTTGTAAGTATTGCTGCAACCATTGGCTTTATCAGTCTATTTGGAATTGCCACTCGAAACGGAATTTTATTGGTTTCACGCTATGAAGATTTGAGAAATGAAGGCATAAGAGGAATGGAATTGTTGAGATTGGGAGCAATTGACCGTCTTAATCCTATTTTGATGACGGCTTTCACTACTGGTTTGGCGCTCGTTCCCCTTGCGATAAGCGGCAGCGAAGCTGGTAATGAAATTCAAAGTCCTATGGCGATTGTGATTCTAGGTGGATTGCTTTCTGCTACAGTTTTGAATCTTTTTGTAATTCCTTGTGTTTATAAATTGGTGAAATAATGGAAAGTTGAATGAATGTGAAAAGCTTTTCCTTTCCTGAGAAGTCAGCTAAACACTGATGTTTTCCTACCCCAAATCATAAGCGTATTCCATACTTTGGAGTTGCCTCTATCATCTAGCACTTCAGTATGTAAAATGTTATCCTCAGAAATCAGGGTTTCAATTCCAAGCTCTTTCAATAATTGAAGCAAGGTTTCTGGGTTTCCATACTTCCAATTGTCGGTTGTCTGGAAGTTCAAAGGACTTGTTAAAACAAAAAGCCCTCCTGGCTTTAGAACTGCAACCATTTGCTCTAGTGCTAATCGTACATCTTTTACTCTGTCGATTAAAAAGGTATTGATAACCGCATCAACTGAGTCGGGTTTAAATGGCAAATCCATCGCATCGCCTTGGACTAAATGAACATTGGTTTGGTTTCTTCCGGTCAGCTCAAAAGGCGCCAATCCTGAAGATGAAAGGTCTATTTGAAGCACTCGATCATCCAATAAAATTTGTTTTGCTCTGAGCAGCATATTTGCCGAATAATCGAAGCCTATAAATTGAGAGTTGTCATAAAACGTCGAGGCATCATACAGCGTTCTGCCGACCCCGCAACCAACGTCCAAAATGGTTAATGGAGTTGGATTGATTTTAAGTTCTCTTAAAAGAATATCTTTTATTCTGGAATAGACACTTTTGGCTTCATTTTGAGCATGAACACCACTAAAGGCTAACCACGTATAAAAGTCGATATTATCAGTGACACTTTCGTATTTATCCTGCGCCTTTTCAGTTTCACTTTTTGGCGAAAAACAAGGTATTCCTTCTTCTATTGAATAAGAATCCTGCAATTCATCTTTTAGTTTAGCATTAAGGGAAAACATATTGAAGCTTATATTTTAAAAAAAACTTTATCCTAATTGGAACAAATTCCAATAACTTCTACTAATGTATCAATTATCACTTCCAGATGAAGATGATTAGCTGAACTTTGCGCGCATAATAATAAACTATGCTTAAAAACATTTCAATACTCGCAGCTTCACTATTAATTAGCCTTGGCGCACTGGCACAATCTTCTCCTTTTAGTGTGGAATTAGAATCAATAACAATCCCGAACGTAGGTGGTGTTCAAGCTTATGCTTTTGGCCAACACAATGGGAAATGGCTAATCGTTGGTGGGCGTTTAGACGGATTGCACCAAAGACAACCTTTTGCAGCGTTCACGGTTTCAGGCAATAACAATCAATTACTAGTAATCGATCCGATTACAAAACAAAAATGGTCGGCACCTTTAACATCGTTACCAACAGCTGTGCAAGAGCAATTGAGTTCTACAAATATGGAATTCTACCAAAATGACGATTACTTATATTGTGTTGGCGGTTACGGGTATAGCGCAACACAGAGCGACCATACTACCTTCCCAAACTTAACTGCTATAAAGGTTTCTGATGTTATTAGTGCTGTGGTAAACGGCACTAGCTTCACCAACTATTTCAGACAAATAACCGACACCAAGCTTCAGGTTACTGGAGGAAAACTCAAGAAAATCGGAGATACTTATTATTTGTTAGCTGGCCAAAAGTTTTTAGGACGTTACAACCCAATGGGACCTACTCAAGGACCTGGTTTTATTCAGGAATACGTTGATGGAATACGAAAATTTTCTATAGCAGACGATGGCACTGCTCTTTCGGTAACACATTTGCCGTCTCATTCAGATGCCGTTAACCTGCATAGAAGAGATTATAACGCTGAAGCGCAGATTATGCCTAATGGTGAAGAAGGCATTACGATGTTCTCAGGTGTTTTTCAACCAACGGTTAATCTTCCTTTTTTGAATTGCGTGAATGTCGATAGCGCTGGTTATCAAGTAAACAATGCTTTCCAGCAATACTACAACCACTACCACTGTGGAGCTATTCCACTTTATTCAGCCAGCAACAACGAAATGCACAACGTGTTTTTTGGTGGTATAGCTCAGTATTACGACAGCGCGGGTGTATTGGTTCAAGATAACGACGTTCCGTTTGTAAAAACCATTGCTAGAGTGACTCGTGATGCCAATGGAAAAATGGCGGAATACAAATTACCAGTTGACATGCCTTCATTATTGGGCGCAGGATCAGAATTCATTGTAAACCAAAGTCTACCAATGTATAAAAATGAAGTGCTTAAATTGGATGAGTTGGGCGAAGAAAAAATATTGTTAGGGTATCTTTATGGTGGAATCAGCTCTACTGCAGCTAATATTTTCTTTACCAATACGGGCACCCAAAGCAGCGCAAGTAGCGAAATATTCGCTGTTTACAAAGTGAGTTATCCTGAAAGTGTGGATCAGTTAAATGCACAAAGTGCAGGTACTTTGGATCTAAGAGTATATCCAAATCCATCAACTAAAGGCTTTACGATAGACTTTGAATTGGAAGCCAAAGGAGATGTAAGCATCTCAATTACAGATATTAGCGGGCGATTAATTCAAGACATACTTCTTAAAGATCAGTCTGCTGGAAAAAACAGTTTTTACAAGAAAATCAGAAGCTTTGATAAAAGTGGTGTTTACTTTATCAGCATAGAAAGCTCTAGCGAAAAAGCTACTCAAAAGATTATAGTAGAATAATTAAATCCGCATCTATCCAATGAAAAGATAGATGCGGTTTAACCAATAATTAAGTCGCTACTCTCCTTCAGCAAAAAACTCGTAGAAATAAGGAATGGTTTCAATACCTTTTAAGTAATTGAAA
>Ga0307998_1002104_pt1 | contig 10352 bp, 8 predicted proteins | sample Davwhametageno37_FD_203147 | JGI IMG/M metagenome (GOLD analysis project Ga0307998, IMG submission 203147) | Marine microbial communities from Davis Island wharf, Antarctic Ocean - #37 | ecosystem: Environmental > Aquatic > Marine > Unclassified | place: Antarctic Ocean: Davis Island wharf...
CCACCTTGGCTTTCTTCATAAAAATGAGTTCCTCCAGTCTTTCGAGTTTCTAGAATTTTCAAGAGAGGGTTAAAAACAACCTTAGAATAAATTCCATTTGCACCCAAATACATTAAATGTCCACCTTCGTTTATATATTCTAAAAGAGCGCTGTACATTTCTTGAGAATAATATTCTGGGTGTGTTTGAATTATAATCGTTTTATACTTTTTTATATCATCTGGCGATTCATGTAAATCAACATCAGAAAATTGATCATACGCATAGTTGTTTTGTTCTAACCACTTTACTAAATGAAGCTCAGAACCAGTTAAATGAGAGTTTTCGAAAGGACTTGCCGATGGGTTTGGTCTAAGAAAAGCTATATTTTCGGAAACGGGAGACTCCTCTTCAATTCTGTTAGTATAGAAAGATCCACCACCCCAATCATTATAGGCACACCAGGTAAATGTTGATGCGATTAAAGCAATATCACTCGTTTTTGAAAAAGGTTTTACAATAAATGTAATCCAAGAAGAACCGTTTTCATTTTCAATTTTAGCGCTATAATATCCAGTTCGAAGACTTCCTGAGAGTGCGTAATTAAAAGTTGAATTCCAGTCGCAACCATGTGAATAGGAGTAGCATAGGTAGTTTTGAATTGCACCATCATTCCGGTTTTCCGAATAAATTAATTGTTGGTTTTGACCAAAGCGATATAACTCAAATGAATAAGAAGGGGTTCTGCTATGGATGTAAAAAAAGACTCTCTCCCCAACTGCATAGCTTTGTTTATCTGTATATCCCTCAATATTAGAGTTATTTCGGATAATTTCTTTGGGTTCACATGCGCGTGTCAATTGCAAAAGAGGAGGTAATTCGTCCTCTGGTGTCGTTAGCGTTTTTACTTGTTCTTGAGATAGATCAATAGTTTCTTTATTACAAGAAAGAACAGTTGCTCCGAGTAGGACTAGAAGAAGGAAATAAATTATATTTTTCATATAACTATTAAAATTGGTTGTAAGTATTATTCCATTTCAGGCAACCAACCCGGCGTATAGCTTACACCAGCGGCTTTTAGTTGACCTTGAATATCCGTTAATTGCGTTTTAATACTCTTTAATTCGTCTTCTATAAAGGTCAATTCTCCTTTCGCCAGTTGCACCTGTTCTCTCTGTGTCGAAGTAGGAGCAGAGGTTGTTCTCCATAAGTAATAAACTACCGTTCCAAGTCTAGAGTTTACTGATGGCAATGTTTCAAATTCTCTTTTAGATATGCTTTTGTCCCCAAATAATCGAATATCGATATTGGCCAATTGTTCAAAAACTTTAGTCAAATCTTCTATCAGCTTTTTATCGGCTTTTGGTGTCGCAATTACGGCTTGTTGCAAATAGTAGTATCGATTTACAAAGTCTTTTCGGACCATGTTCATTTTACCCATTTGGTTTCGAGCTTGTGCAACCTCATTCGCAAATTGTTCAATACCGCTGCGGTCGTATCCCATTTGCTTATTAATCTCTAGAAATTTCAACGAAAATTCTTGAGGACCAACTAGCTCAGAAATCTTGCCTTGATACATTTGGAAAATACTCACCGTATATTTTCCTGGTAAAGCCATTCTTCCAAAATCATAACCCTGATAAATATTTTTTGGAGCCTTAGTTTCAGTAGTTACCGGAGATTGTGAATCGTATCTTAAATCCCAAATTAAAGATTGAATTCCTGCTTTTGCAGGTTGCTTCATTCTACGAATTACTTTACCCGAATTATCACTTATTTCTAAAACATAAAATGGGTCACGTTCGGTGTCTTCCGCTCTTATTTCATCATGTGTCGGAAAAGGAACGTCTGAATTGTTTTTTATTAATTCTTTCTCTTTTTCTTTTCGTTGGTCTTTTAAGGTTTTAGGGGCTTCTTTAACGAAGTATTTAATTTCAGCACCAATTACCGGATTAGGTGTCGTGAAGTACGATTCACCCTGAAAAGTCTTACCTCTTCGTCCAAGTTTCGAACCTTCTAAATACATTTCAGCATCTTTAATGGCAAAGATTTTTGCTGTTTCATTTGCTAATACTTCTTCAGTAATTTCTCTCAGTGGAGCATAATTATCAAGAACATAAAACCCTCTACCGAATGTGGCTAATACCAAATCGTTTTCACGTTTTTGAATCTCCATGTCTCGTACAGCAACAGTTGGAAGTCCAGACTTTAATTGAGTCCATTTTGCTCCACCATCAACTGTAACAAAAACACCAAATTCTGTACCTACAAACAACAAATTAGGATCGACATGATCTTCAGCGATACAATAAACAGAGCCTCTTTCAGGTAAATTCCCAATTATTGAATTCCATGTAGCTCCTTTGTCTCTTGATCGGTAAACATAAGGCTTGAAGTCTCCATTTTTATGATTATTGAATACGGCATAAGCAGTGTTTTCACTGTGCTGAGAGGCCAGTAACATGTTCACATAAGTTTTAGAAGGAACTCCCGCTACCGATTCAATTTTTTTCCAAGTGCTTCCAGCGTCAGTTGTAATTTGAATTAAACCATCATCAGTACCAACATAAAGCAGGTTCTCAAGTTTAGGTGATTCTGAAAGGGCAACAATGTTCCCGTAAATCGTTGTTGATTTATTTTTTGCAACCGCGTCCATACTCCATACCTTTCCCATTACAGGTAAAGTATTCCGATCTATTTGACGTGTTAAGTCGCCACTAATAGCCTTCCAAGTGTTTCCCTGATCATCTGATTGAAAAACTCTGTTAGCAGCAAAATATAAGCGCTTATTGTTGTGCGGTGAAATGATAAGCGGTGCATCCCAGTTCCATCTGAAAGCTGCTTCATCCTTTTTAGGCTGAGGTTTAATATCAACAGTTTCTCCAGATGCTTTATCGTAACGCACCAAATAGCCGTACTGGCTTTGAGCATATACAATGTTAGGGTCAGTAGGATCAATAGCAGATTCAAATCCGTCTCCACCTTTAGTAACAAACCAATCCGAATTTACAATTCCTCGTTTGTCATTAGTTCTAGAAGGCCCCATCAAAGAAAAGTTATCCTGAGTTCCACCTGCGATATTATAGAAAGGTTCAGCGTTATCTAATGCTACTTTATAGAATTGGGTGATCGGTAAATTGGGTTTGAATTGCCAAGTAGATGCAGCATCAAAACTTTCATAGATTCCACCATCGCATCCCATCAAATAATGATTTTTGTTTTTAGGATTAATCCACATACAGTGATTGTCTACATGCTTGCTTTTTTCTCCAAGTGCCTTCCAAGTAGTTCCACCATCGTTAGAAACTTGAGCCCAAGTATCCATGCTATAAATTCGGCCTTCAACATGTGGGTCACAAACTAACTCAACGTAGTAGTTCCCGCTAGAGGCATAATCATTTACTTTATTCCAACTTGCACCACGATTTTCAGAACGATACAATCCCTGAGTTTTTTCGGTAGCTTCTACCATTGCATAAAGTACATCTGGGTTTTGCGGTTCAATAGCCAAAGCGATTCTTCCAACATCTCCTTTAGGTAAACCATTTTCTAATTTATTGAAGTTTTTTCCGCCATCTGTTGATTTGTATACAGCCGATTCTGGTCCGCCACTGATATAGGTAAAGACGCGTCTCCTGCGTTGATGAGCAGTAGCATAAATAATATCTGGGTTTCTTGGATCAAAATGAATTTCGTTGAAACCTGTGTGTTCGCTAACTTCTAAAATATTATTCCATGTTTCACCACCGTCTTCTGTTAGATAAAGTCCGCGATCTCCGCCAGCACTCCAAAGAGGCCCATAAGCTGCAACAAAAACACGATTTGAATTTCGAGGATCAACTTTAATCATTCCAATATGTTCCGAGTTTTTTAGTCCAACATTTTTCCATGATTTCCCGTCGTCCATTGATTTGTAGAGCCCATCTCCATAAGCAACAGAACGTTGATTGTTGTTTTCGCCAGTACCCACCCAAATCGTATGCGGATTGTTAGGGTCAATGGTGATGCAGCCAATAGAATAGGAGCCTTCTTCATCAAAAATTGGTTCATAAGTGGTTCCCCAGTTCTCAGTTTTCCAAACACCGCCAGCTGCAGAAGCAACATAGTAAGTTCCAGGAATTTTTTCGTTAATCGCAATATCAGCAACTCTACCAGAGGTTAATGCAGGGCCAACCGCTCTGAATTTAAAAGTAGAAAGTGCAGCACTGTTGAGTTTTGAATCGTCTTTGGTCTCTTCTGTTTGTTTTTCCTTAGCACTAAAAGCAGGATTAGACAGAATAAGTGATAATAATATAAGGGCTAAATATTTCATGTTTAGATTTTAAAATAAGGGTAAGATGACTCAACTTTGTTGACTGACAATCAAAGAACTTGACATTTGGAAGGCTGAAATGTTAAGGCTTATTCTTCAATTTTCAGCACATAGGCATCAGGCTGTAAGTTTTTGATTGCGGGCAACATGCTTTCAGCTTCCCGAGCAGATTTATAAGGCCCAACATAAACCTTATACATTTCGCTTCCACCAGGAAAATACTTAGGAATCCAATAAATCCCAGCATCATAACCCAATGCTTCTAGAGTACTGTAATTAGTGTTTGCCAAGGGTTTTTTAGAATTTGCACTAAAAGCAATTATCCAACTTGGGAGTTCAAACTCTCCTTTTTTACGAATGATTTTTGTTTTAATTGCCTCTTTTTCTTGTTCAGATGAGCTTTTATTAGAAAACTCTTCCTTCGCCTCTTCCATTTCAGATTCCATACTGTTTTCGTTAGAAAGTTCGGTTTCATCTCCAGTTAGGTCATTTTCTCCGGATTCTAAATCTTGACCTATTGCTCCATCTTCGGGATTACCTTCTGAACTTTCTATAGATTCTTCATCATCATTAATAGCATCAGTGCTATTTGGTCCAGTAGATTTAATGCCATCATTGGTAAAGGAATCGTCTAGCTTTTCTATCGCTTCTTTTTCCATTATTGAAGAAATGACCATATATCCAATTGCAAACAATCCAACCAAAAGCAATATGGCAATAAGGATTCCTAGCAGTTTACTTTTTTTACTCGTTTTGTGCGGGTTGTCTTTTTTTGCAGGCGGCACTACTGGCGCTGCTACTGGCGGCAACACAGGTTCACTTTCGGTATTCTCTTTTTTAGGTTCAGGTTTTTTTTCTATTGGAACAGGTGCTACTATAGGTTCCGGTTTTGGAATATCTTTCACGGGAACTACAGGAGCAACTACTTTTGGCGTTTCCACTGGTGCAGGAGCCGGAGTTGGTTCAGGTTTAGGCTCTACTTTCTGCAGTGGAATGGGAGCCGGTGCAGCTGCCGTAGGCTTTCTTGCTACTGGTTTTGTTACCTTCTTTTTATTATATCCCGGATCTCTATCCCTTCCTGACACCATTTCTTTGCTTTTTTAATTGAAGTTGCAAATTAGACTAATTGCTGAAATTAAGCAAGACCATTAGGCTTATACATTTACTTTTCGTCCTTTCCACTTTGGTTTAATCAACATCTGACCAAAAAGAAGAGTAATTAAATATAATGGCATTATAAAAGCGGATAGAATGAAATGTATGAGTGAGGTATTTTGCTCATTTCGAAGGCGATAAATTCTTACGAAATAAAAATCAATTGCAATTTTTAAAATCAAAAAAAGTAGCCCGATTTTGAAATTGATAATGCAAATGATAAATGGGATGAATTGAAGTAATCCTAAATAGATAGTGGTTAATTTATATTTTGGGATGGATACATTTCTGTTTTTTCCAGCCCAACGTAATCTTTGTTGAATGAAATTAGTATATCCTGCAGCGCTGCTTGTTTGAACAATTAAGTTCTTCGAATAAGCGAAATTTAGCTTTTGATTTGTGGCTAAGAATTCTTGTAATAAGAAAATGTCATCGCCAGAATCACCTTTTTGAACTGTTTCAAAAGTACCTACCCATGCGGATTTTCTGTAAACCAGATTTGCTCCATTACAAAGAATGGGAGCGTTATTACCTGCCATTCCAAAAGTGACAAATTGTAAGGCACTAAATTCAAATTCTTGAAACCATTGCTTCCGTCCATCGATACTCACTGGTAAAACCAAAAGATCAGTGTCCTTATATACGTTTCGAATAACTGATTCCAGCCATTTTTCTTTAAGCACGACATCGCAATCAATTTGAATAATGAATTGAGTTGTAGCGGTTTGAATTGCTTTAAAAAGTGCTTTCTTTTTCCCTAGACCTTCGCCCTTTTCAAGGTTCAGAAGTTTTGTTCTAAATGGAAAATTGTTTGTGATTAATTCTTCAAGTTGTAAAACCGAATTGTCAGTTGAATGGTCATTTATAAATATAACATTGACAGAATTGTTTTCAAGTTTTTGTTTTCGTAAACATTCAATTAGTATAGGAATGTTAGACATCTCGTTTCGAAACGGAACTACTATAGTGAAATCAGCAGATTCATATTCAGGATCAGTATTTCTAGTGGATTTAACGACAATATCTACGCCATTGTTAAGCCACCAAAGCACTACAAAATGAAGTACCAATAATCCTGCAATTAAAAACATCATTTGGCTATCTTGGATTGGAATTTAAGTCGAAGAAGTACTATGCTACCTAATAGAGCAGGAACTGCAATGTTGATAATCCATAATGTGAACGAAGCAGAAATAATGCCTAGAGTGTTATCTGAAATTCCAGACAAAACAGCAATAGAAACACCTTCTCTTATGCCTAGTTCGGATAACGCAATGGTAGGTACTATTGCTAGTGTTAAATAGATTATTGGAATATGAATAATGCTAAAAATGCTATTGATTTCTACATTGTAGAAAGTAAGAATAGCTATAAATTGAAAAAAGAAAACAAAATACCTTAAAACACTATTTCCAATTAACGATGGAAGAATGCCACTTGATACGGTGACTTTTAGTTCAGGTTTATGTAAGATTTTTCTGAGCCATTTTATTTTTGAAATTATTTTCAGTAATCTGGTCGAACGCGCATAAAACATTAGGACTAAAAGCGAGAAAGCAGCTAGGATGAATTGTACGAGTGTAACTATAAAATTGGTTTCAAAGATTAAGTAATAGGGCATTAAGACAAGGAGGCAAATAGAGCCGATTACAAGAGTTGTGGTAAGTTGAGATAGACTACAAATAGCGTTGGAAAAAACACCTTGTGTTCGATACCCTTCAGGAAGAGTTAACACTCGGCCGGCGAACTCTCCAATACGGTTTGGTGTAAATATTCCAAGTGCTACCCCGGCGAGTACAGATTTAATGGAGGAAGTAGGAGAAATCGGGTAAATTTTTCGCAAAGAAATTGACCATTTTTTACTTTCAATAAACCAATTTATAGGCATTAGAATAACTACAAAAGCAAGCCAAATCAGATTTCCGTTTTCAAAAAATATTGAACGTTGAAATTCTATAATTTCTTTAGAAGAGTAGTGATCCAGTGATTTAGAGACAATCCAAAAGAACACCGCAAGGACAACCAAAATTTTTATTGCAAAATATATATATGAGCGTTTTCCTAAATTCACTTCTTGTTTTTAAAATACTATCTTGACCACTTCAAAAGTATAGCTTGAATAGATAAATGGAGGATAAAATAATTCTAGGTATGGATCCCGGCACATCGATCATGGGATATGGAATTGTGCAGGTTAAGAATAAGAAACTAGATTTAGTTACAATGGGGGTAATTCACCTAAGTAAGCTACCAGATCATTCAGATAAACTAAAGCGAATTTTTGAACGAACATTGCAACTTATCGATGCTTACAATCCTGATGAATTTGCGGTTGAAGCTCCATTTTATGGTAAAAATGTTCAATCCATGCTAAAATTAGGAAGGGCTCAAGGAGTGTCTATGGCCGCGGCATTGTATCGAGATATTCCAATTATGGAATATGCACCTAGAAAAATAAAGCAATCTATTACTGGGAATGGGAATGCCAGTAAAGAGCAAGTTGCAGCGATGTTGAAATCGTTGTTGAAGATAGAGGAAATGCCTAAGCATTTAGATGCATCCGATGGTTTAGCTGCAGCTGTTTGCCACTATTTTCAAGGTGGAGTTGGAACAGGGGAGAAGAAGTACTCAGGTTGGGAGTCTTTCGTTAAGAATAACCCTAAGAAGGCCCGTTAGAGCTGAGCCTTAATTTGAGCCACAATAGATTCAAATTCTTTTATAGAAAATGTTTTTTTTGGTTGGGAAAAATTCATATCCTTTTCTTCATTAATCGGTATCAAATGAATGTGTGCATGAGGGACTTCCAATCCAATAATTGACATGCCTATTCTGTTGCAAGGGAATGCTTTCTTAATCGCAACGGAAATTGTTTTAGCATATGATAAAAGTTCAGAATAGGTTTTATCATCCAAATCAAACAGTTGGTCAACCTCAGTTTTGGGTACAACTAGTACATGCCCTTTTTGAAGGGGATTGATATCTAAGAAGCTGAAACAGTATTCGTTTTCAGCTACTTTATAGCAAGGAATTTCACCTCGAATTATTTTGGTGAAAATGGAATCCACTATCTAGTAATATCCAATATTTTGAAATTAAGCTGACCTGCAGGAATAATAACCTCTGCAATTTCATCTTTTGCCTTTCCTAAAAGACCTTTTCCGATAGGGGAGTCAACGCTAATTTTACCAGCTTTAAGGTCTTGTTCGTTCTCTGCGACCAAAGTGTATGTCAATGTGGCTTTATTCGCTTGATTTTCGATCGTAACCTTAGAAAGAATACGTACTTTGGAATTATCCATGATGCTCTCATCAACAATGCGTGCGTTAGAAATTAGATTTTCGAGCTGACTAATTTTTAATTCCAGAAGACCTTGTGCTTCTTTTGCGGCATCGTATTCAGCATTTTCAGACAAATCACCTTTATCTCTTGCTTCTCCAATTTGCTGAGAAATGCTTGGTCTTTCGACGGTTTTTAAATGGTGAACTTCGTCACGTATATTTTGTAACCCTTCTTCGGTATAATAAGCAACTTTAGACATAATTACTTGCTTTTAGAGTGTGTTTTAAATGAAAAAATGGAATCCTGAATCAGGATTCCATCAATAAAATAATATTTTATTTAACTTTTATAGATTCAATCGCAATCCAAATAAGTGATTTCCACCATAAGGATTAGTAAATACATAGGAGTAATCAATAGCAATTGTAGTTCCGTTTTCGTTAATAGGATAAACAAAACTTAATCCAGCTGCTGGACCAGTATACATAGTAGTTCTTTCATCAGATGAGAAAATACCTTGTTCATATAACAACCCAACTCTCGCCATAACCATTTCTCTCCAAGCATATTCAGCACCAACTCTTAACTCATCCTTTCCGAATGACTTAGAAACAAATGTTCCAGCAGGCGTAATTCTGTGTTCAGTTTTTCCGCTTTTACCAGTAGTATCATTAGTTGCACCAACATAAAAGTCATAAGCAACGCCCATGTTTAATTCAGCAGGCATTTCAAATGCTTCAGACCTTTGATTAAAGGTGAATTCCTTATCTTCAAAATCGGTTTTTACAGAAAGTCCATTACCCTCAAATTTTAATTTAGGCCCAATATTTCTTAATGCAATACCAAATTTTAAGTTATCGTCTTTACCCGTTACATATCTAATTCCAATATCAAAAGCAACGCCTTGTGTTTTAACATCAGTAATAGATTCTGAAATCATTTTTACTGCAACACCAGCATAAATGCTGTTTGAGAAAGCTCTTGCGTATGCCAAGTTCAAATTGAGGAATTGTGGAGCATAAACTCCAATTCCTCCTTCTGGATTATCTTCAGTCGTTACATCGATATCACCAAAAGCCATATTAGTGATTGAAAAACCAATTACATTTCCATCTCCTACTTTTTGAGCAAGTCCAAACGTATTAATGTTTGAAGCTCCACCCATAAATCGTGTAAATCCATATTGGATTTCCGTTTTTGGAGTAAACGCCAATCCCGAAATGTTAGAGGCTAAAGATTCTAACCCAATTACCGAAGTTGAATTAGCATTTGCAAACCCAGAACTCCTAGTCCAGGGGTTTATAGATAATTCATTGGCCCCATTTTGTCCAATTCGGTCTTTATTACCTGCAAAAGTTGCACTTGATAATAACAAACCAAAAAACACTAGTAGGTATAAAGTTTTATTATGTCTATATCTCATCATATCTCAATTATTCTACCTAAACAATAATTCTAAAAGTTATCCAAATCCACTGGTCTCATAACAGCCATCCATTTAAGAATGGTCTCACCAATACCAGGTGCATCAATGTGGTATATATACATACCTGAAGCAATAGGCACTCTTTGTTGGTTTTTAAGATCCCATTCTAAAAACGTAATTGTATCGTCATCTTTTTCAAGT
>Ga0307998_1002105_pt1 | contig 10350 bp, 9 predicted proteins | sample Davwhametageno37_FD_203147 | JGI IMG/M metagenome (GOLD analysis project Ga0307998, IMG submission 203147) | Marine microbial communities from Davis Island wharf, Antarctic Ocean - #37 | ecosystem: Environmental > Aquatic > Marine > Unclassified | place: Antarctic Ocean: Davis Island wharf...
AGGGCTAAGATTTCTACAGCTTCCATAAAGGACACATTTTCAGTTTCTTTTACAAAGCCAAGTGCATCACCCTTAGCGTTACATCCAAAGCAAAAGTAATATCCCTTCCGATCATCTACATGAAAGCTAGCCGTTTTTTCTTGATGAAAAGGACAAGGAGCCCACATGTCACCTTTACCTTGATTTGATTTTCGAGTGTCCCACATTACCTTGCGCCCAACTACCTGTGTTATTGAGGTGCGGCTTCGCAATTCATCTAAAAATCCCGGTGGCAATGACATGTGTCTTACTTAGACCTTCTCAGCACGGGCCGCTACTGATTCCATAGCCACTAGTATTTCATGTACAAATGTCTGCGCCATTGAACGAAATACCATAATTCGAAAGCGATGCTCCGCGGTACACGAAATACTAGCTTGCATATGCATTAAATCGGCCCGTTCTGTCATACCTATTTGAAATTGATTTTCACGCATATCGATCGGCGTAACTCGTGACAATACCTTACGAACGTCAATTCCATCTAGATCGACAATGTACCAAGCGTCACTAACATTGGTAACCGCAGCAATTCCTTCAAGCATTGGAGTTGGGGTAATCCCCATAATTGCGACATGCGTATGGTCAAACCACATCACGGAAATACTGCCCTTCGACTTAATCTGGCGCACGCTTGGCCAATCTAAACCCGTCACTGACTTCATAGTGTTTGCTAATTTCTTTGGTATTTTTTTGTGCACGCCCACGGTAAAAAGCGAAGTCTGCACTTCTTTGACTGAAACAGTACCAATCTTTAATGGAAAACATTTCTCCACAGCTTTCATCGCAATCAAATCAACCACGTAATCGGCCTCCTGCTGGGTCAAAAAAAACTAAATCGCAAACCTCACAAATTGTCTCAACACCACTTAAGTGGTCCACCATTTTGACTTTACTACCGAGCCTCGCTCGCCCATTGCGTAAAAATGCCTGCGCGATAACAGTTTTGGTAGAAGGCGAGTAGCACATAGAAGTGACATATCCCTGGTCATTTTTTCGCTCAGAAATATCTTCGACTTCAAAAAGATGTGCACCTGAAATGATCTGTTTCAGAGGATCTAACGGCCGCAAACCTATGAGTTGGTCACGGTGTTCACCCACCATTCCCGGGCGCGCTGCCATTACCTTGCCTATGCAATCTTTTTTAGCCGAAACCATCCGCGCCATTCCAATATCAAATGCTGTAGTTCGACCGTGAATTTCAGCATGAGTAATAAAACCTTTTTCTATTCGCAGAGTATTGAGTGCCTCCATTCCATATGGCCCACCGCCCAATGCTTTCGCTTTTTCCAACAAAAGACGGAACAAACTATCACCATATCGCGCCGGAACGGCAAGCTCGTAAGCATGTTCACCAGAAAAAGAAATCCGGAATAAACGGCCGGCAACATCACCCAAATTTACCTCGCCACATCCCATGTAGGGTATGGTCTCATCGTTAATTTTTTTTGAAAGTATACCGTTTAAGATTTCGCGGGATTTAGGCCCCGCGATAGCAAATTGCGCCCAGTGCTCCGTAACAGACACAAAACTAAGGTCTAGATGTGGTCGTAACACTTGATGAACAAAATCCATATGGCGCATCACCTCACCCGCCGCAGCTGTAGTTGTAGTCATTAGATAATGAGTTTCGCCTAGGCGTGCACACGTTCCATCATCCATTACGTGACCGTCTTCACGCAGCATCAGACCGTAACGCACCCGTCCTATCTTCAGTGTGGAAAAAGAATTAGTGTATAATAAGTCCAAAAATTCAGCAGCATCTTTACCTTTAATATCAATTTTGCCCAAAGTAGACACATCACACACACCAACCTGCGAACGCACCATATCAACTTCACGGTCACAAGATTGGCGCCAGTGTGATTCACCTACCTGAGGAAAATAGCTGGGCCGATACCAGAGACCGGCCTCAATCATTGGAGCGTTAAGTTCCTGCGACGCCAGATGGCTACTCAGAAAGCGTTCTGGTGCAAAGCCTTTGCCCTCACCGCCAGCACCAAGTGCTGCCATAGCCACTGGAACATAGGGCGGGCGAAAAGTTGTAGTGCCAGTCTCTGGAATCCCGCGGCCAGTAGCATCAGCCAAGACGGCTAGTGCCGTTACATTAGAATTCTTGCCCTGGTCGGTTGCCATACCTTGAGTTGTATAACGCTTCATGTGTTCAACAGAGCGAAAATTCTCCTGGACGGCTTGTTTAATGTCTTTGGTAGTAACATCATTTTGGAAATCCAACCAAGCGCGACCTTTCCCACCAACGTCCCAAAATGCTGTAATCTCATAAGCTCCATCTTCAGATTTTGGGACATTAAGTTTGACCGCAGGCTTTCCTAAATCTTTTATTACGATGCTTGCCACGGCGTAGCCCTCAGCCAAAACATCAGCTGTATTCATTGTCCCAGCGGCGGAGCCAGCAACTACCATACCAGGGATTGCTCCGTCTTTTGATAAAAAGCTTGCCAGTTTTTCGTCCCACACGGGCCGTCCGTTCATGTGGCATGTAAGATGCACTGTCGGGTTCCACCCGCCAGATACGCCCAGTGCATCACATTCTAAAATTTTGGTTTTGCCTTGGTATTCGATTGTAATGGTGCGTAAGCCCAAGCGCCCAGCTGTATCAACAACCCGAGCGCCGGCATAGAGTGGGTAATCTGCTATTGCAGACACACCAATTCGGCTGTCGATCATCGCCACGACCTCTACACCCGAGTTGGTTAAATCACGAGCAGTGCGATGGGCATCTGAGTTATTCCCAAAAATTGCTATTTTTTTACCAGTAGCCACACCATACTGGTTAAGATAGCTACGCATTCCACTGGCAGTCATTATTCCCGGGCGGTCATTATTCGGAAAAGCTATTTGGCGTTCCAATGCTCCTGCGCAAAGAATAGTCCGTTTAGCCACGATCCGCCAAAAAGTTTCGAGAGGGAGGCCTGAAGGCAAGATACCAAGATGATGTCCTACCCGTTCCAGGGCACCGTAAGTTCCTTGGTCATAAGCTCCAGTTACGGTTGTGTTGGTCATTATTGTTACGTTTGCCAGTCCCTCAAGCTCCACCGTTGCATCCGCTGCCCACACATGACCTGCGACACTGCCTACCTCTTCAACCTCCGATAGCAACCGTCCACCGAGCTGATTGTTTTCATCCACCAAAACTACAAACAAACCCGCGCGGGCAACCGTCAATGCCGCCATCAAACCCGACGGACCAGCACCAACAATTAAAACGTCGCAATGAGCATACGCTTTCTCATATAAATCATGATCGTAGGACATGTTTAAAGTCCCCAAACCCGCCGCTCGACGAATTAAGGGCTCATATAGCCATTCCCAAAAGGGTTGCGGCCACATAAATGTTTTATAGTAGAAACCAGCTGCCAGAAAAGTAGATAGGTAATCATTAATACCGAGGGCATCAAACCTAAGTGACGGCCATGCATTTTGAGGCTGGGCAACCAATCCCTCGTACAGCGGCTGAACTGTTGCTCTTGTGTTAGGTTCTTTTGATTTACCGCGCTTCACTGTTACTAATGCATTTGGCTCCTCTGAGCCAGCTGTCATTATCCCACGTGGCCGGTGATATTTGAACGACCGCCCCACTAGAATTTGGTCATTAGCCAAAAGTGCACTTGCCAGAGTATCACCAGCGAAACCTGTGTAAGGCCGGTCATTAAACTGAAAATTCAGAGCATTTTCTCGGTCGATAAGCCCTTTACCCGGCAGCCTCATAACCCATTCTCCTTGGCTAACCTTGCTGATAAAACTTCATGCGAAACGGTATTACGCTTTACCACCAGCCAGGCACCGCAGCCCTGTTCATGATGCCACAAATCTTCAGTTACACCAGCAAGATTCTCTCGATTGTGGAGGTAATTGTTCCACGTTTCTAAAGTTGATTCAGGGTCTGGCCTATCCAAAATAGAGGCATGCCCTTGGTAATAAAATTCACGTCGATCACGGGAGCCACAAAGTGGGCATTTTATGCGCATAAAATTTTATCCTAGCTTCCTGCATAATCACAATTTAAATTAACAACACTCACCTCAACTTCCTAATGCAGGTTATGTTGCGCGCCTGTACCCTCTTCATCAATCAACCCATGCCCAGTTCTAAATCGATCTATTGGAAACCCCTGTGCTGCTGGATGGGGCGTTCCAGTCGCCATCAAATGTGCAAAGCAATTCCCAGATGCGGGTACCGCTTTAAAACCGCCATAACACCACCCAGCATTAAGGAATAATCCGTCAATGTGGGTTTTATCAATGATCGGCGATCCATCAGGAGTCATATCCATAATCCCTCCCCAGCTGCGTAGCATTCGAGCCTTTCCGAGCATCGGCATCAGGGTCATTCCTGCTTCTGCAACGTGCTCAACCATTGGTAGATTGCCGCGCGCTGCGTAGCTTGCATACATGTCTAGATCGCCCCCAAAAACTAACCCCCCTTTATCAGATTGGCTGATATAGAAATGACCCATGCCAAAACTGACCACATGATTGATACAGGGCTTCAAACCTTCAGTAACAAAAGCTTGCAACACATGGCTTTCGATGGGTAATTGCATGCCAGCCATCGCAGCTAATTGGCTACTGCGCCCAGCTACCACGATGCCCACCTTTTTGGCACGAATAGGTCCACGTGAGGTTTGTACGCCCTTTACCACTCCACCAGAAACATCAATCCCAGTCACTTCACAATTTTGTATCAAATCTACGCCACGCTGATCAGCGCCTCGGGCATATCCCCAAGCTACTGCGTCATGGCGTGCCGTTCCGGCCCGTCGCTGTAATAGGCCACCATATATTGGAAATCTACCTTGTTCATAATCTAAATAGGGTAGCATTTTACGAAGTTGTTTAACAGTTAATAGCTCTGCATCATCACCCTGATTACGTATAGAGTTTCCACGCCGTATCATAGCATCTCGCTGGCCATCACTGTGAAATAACGAAATCTTTCCGCGTTGTGAATGCATCACATTGTAATTCAGATCAGCCTCTAAACCTTCCCATAATTTGAGAGAGTGAGAATAAAACTCTGAGTTTCCCGGCAAAAAATAATCAGCCCTAATTATCGTTGTATTTCGCCCAATGTTGCCGCCACCAATGTGACCCTTTTCTAGTACCGCTATATTTTTTAAGCCATGCTCTTTAGCCAAGTAATAGGCCGTTGAAAGTCCATGACCACCACCGCCAATAATAATGATGTCATATTCCTGTGCTGGTTCAGGATCACGCCAATGGGGCCCCCAACCGCTATTACCTTTCAAGCCTTCCGTCAGAACTTTTAGGGCTGAAAATCGCATAGCTGGGTTCCTATTCAAGAAGCGTACAGCGCACTCAATAAAAATAATAACTGTTTGGCAAGATCTATTTAGAAATAAAACTCAACAGCTTTTTAAGTCCGAATTAAAGGCCTTTGGCGGTATATGCTCCCGCGACCTTACCAATGCTTACAAGATATGCCGCCGTCCGCATATCTGGGACATCGCTTCGGCTACGCCATACTTCAGCCATGGCATTATACGCGCCACGCATAGTATCATCGAGACCAGAACGCACCAACTCAAGCTCAGTAGCACCTTTAAGATACTTCATCTTGAAATCTGGGCTCAGCTGCCAAGCAAAATCAGAAGACGAGCTTAACCGTTCTAGTTCCTCGACAATTAGTTGATTTCGCGATTCCTCTCGACGGCGCTCCATACGCCCAAAACGAATGTGGCTTAAATTCTTTACCCACTCAAAATATGAAACAGTGACACCGCCAGCATTGGCGTACATGTCTGGAATAATAACAACACCCTTTTCGCGTAAAATTAAATCAGCACTTGCTGTGACAGGCCCGTTTGCAGCCTCTACAATCAGCCGTGCTTTTACATTACTAGCGTTTTCGCGGTGAATTACCCCTTCAAGTGCAGCTGGAATTAAAATATCACAGGCAGCCTCTAATATTGATGCGCCATCACTTGTATAGTTGGCTCCTGGAAAGTCTTTCACCCCACCGTGATCTGCTATCCAGGCTTTAAGCGCCTCTATGTCCAATCCCTCCGAATTACTCACAGCTCCATCGCGTTCTATGACCCCAGTAATACGAGCACCGTCTTCCTCACTTAAGAACTTTGCTGCGTGATATCCTACATTACCTAGGCCTTGAAGAATTATAGCTTTGCCATCCAACCCACTAGACAAGCCTGCAGCTTTTATATCCTCAGGATGCCTGAAAAATTCTTGCAGAGCATACTGGACACCACGACCAGTTGCCTCAGTCCTACCCTGAATTCCTCCACCATTGACTGGCTTGCCCGTAACACAGGCGCGGCCGTTAATATCAGTCGTGTTCATCCTTTGGTATTGGTCAGCAATCCAAGCCATCTCACGTTCACCAGTACCCATATCTGGGGCGGGAACATTTTGTGATGGATGTATAAGATCGCGTTTTATCAATTCGTAAGCAAACCGGCGTGTGATTTGCTCAAGCTCGTGCTCGTCGTATGCTGAAGGATCAATACATAACCCCCCCTTTGAGCCACCATAGGGTGCATCAACTAACGCACATTTATATGTCATCAGCGCCGCAAGAGCTTCCACTTCATCTTGGTTCACACCCAACGAATAACGAATACCACCTTTTACAGGCTCCATATGTTCAGAATGCACAGCACGATAACCGGTAAAAGTTTTAATCTCTCCTCTCAGCCTCACGCCAAATCTCACCGTATAAGTCGCATTACAAACTCGGATTTTTTCTGCCAACCCGGGAGGCATGTCCAAAAGAGCAACTGCGCGGTTAAACATAATATCGACACTATCACGGAAACTAGGTTCAGCTGAAGAGTGGGGTTGCATCGAGATGCTCCTTCTAAGGTTCAAGAATATCAATACACCTTAGGCCATTTAGGACAAGAGAAAGCTAGTAAATAACGGATAAGAAACAAAGTCCTTTAGTCTGGCTGTTCCATAATCAATGCCGCCAAGGCGTCAGCCATGGACTTGGCCTGAGCTGGTGAAGTTACGCCACCTACACCAATTTTTGAGCCCATTCGCCAGTATAGACCCGGCACCCATGCCCGTTCAAATTTCCGATTTAATGTAACTACAAAGCCATTAGAGGGTTTGAAAGCAAAAACGCCACGTTCAACTTTGCAGATATCTTCTATTAAGGCTAGGATGCTTCCATCTGCAAGAAAAAGGCCCGTACTGCGCAATTCAATAGGCTGATCAGTGCCACGCCTCATCGCCCGTGTAGTCCATAAAAAGCCAGCCGCAACCAATACAAGAAACACTCGATATAGGAAACTCATCTCAGTCGTAATGGCTAAGTATAGTAACAAAATGCCTAAGAAACCCATTGCGAAAAGTGCAAGTATCCGGCGTATCGGTGATATCTGTAGTTTCAATATAACTGAAGATTTCAACTCAAGCTCCCTTTTAAAGCCACCGTAGCAGACCTTTAGTGGTCTAACTGCCCTGAAAACCTTTAGAATAAAAGTACAATTGGCTACTACTGCCGAACAACTACTTCTTTTCCACGTTGTTCAGGCTCGTCATCAATTAATTCTAAAGGGAACCCAGAGGCAAGAATGCTTAAACCAGTCGCCTCTTCTAGTCTTTCAATAATCCGATCAGATTGCGCACGGGGCCCATAACGTTTTTGTCCATCTGAAATAATATCAATAACCAGGGGTGAAACTTCTAATGGGACACCGTGATCATCAGCAATTTTCTGAAAAAGCCCAATATCTTTTTGTACAAGATCCATTGTAAAGCTTACATCGCGAGATCCAGATAAAATCAATTGACTTTCAGTTTCATGAACAAATGACGTGCCAGACGACATAGCAATTGCCTCATAGGCCATACCCATATCAAGTCCAGCCGCTTTCATAACAGTCAAAGCCTCACAGACTGTAATTAAATTTGCTGTCGCTAAGTAGTTGGTCATCACCTTTAGCAAACTGGCAGTACCAACGTCACCTACATGCAGAATACGTCGCCCCATATGTGTAAGTATTGGTAAAACCCTATCAAAAGTTTTGCGCTCACAACCCGCGTAGATCGAGATATTACCTGTGTCAGCACGGTGGCACCCACCCGATACAGGGCAGTCCACAGCCTCACCACCTGCAGCCACTACTAATCCAGCAAGCTTTTTGACTTCCTCCGCATCAGTTGTTGACATTTCCATCCAAATTTTGCCGGGACCTACAGATGGCAACATCTCTTTTACTATCGCACTTGAAGCTTCTGGGGTGGGAAGGCATGTAATTACAACATCACAGTTTTGCATTAAGTTATGAGCGTTGGAACCATCTTTAGCACCGCGCTCGACAAAGCTTTTAACAAAGTTTTTATTCAGGTCATGAACACTCACATTCTTTCCGTTACGCATTAAACTACCAGCCAGTTTTCCGCCAACATTGCCTAAGCCGATAAAACCAATTTTCATAAGTAAAACCCTCCATTCCAACCATAAGTGCCATTATTCTCAATATCTGATTTGTTGCCCATGTTTGAGACACTTGTTATCTCTCTTATGATTTAGCAATATAGAAACATGCAAGAACCAACTGATGCGGCCGCCGGCATAGAAACGACAGAAGAGTTCAAACGGTTCAGACAAAAAAACGATGTGTTCACAAGAGCTTTTTGGGACCCAAATGTCCGATCAGATAAAACAGATGCCTTTTTCGGTAGCTACCGTATGGAGGCCCTCCCTCGCAGAGGCGATGGTTTTACTCAAAAAGATTTCGCATTGCGCAATGCCAGCTGGTTAATATCCGACATCATCACTGATAGACATGCAGATAAGGGTCAGCATGAGGGCTTTCAAGCACCAATCAGCAACGACACACCAGTCGCTGATGAAAAAGTTTTATACCAGTGTCCGAGCGACGCATCGACAGAAATAAAAAAGATTTCCAAGTTTTTTGGCTCAGATTTATGCGGAATTACCCATTTAGATGAGCGGTGGCTTTACTCCAAGCGGGTGGATGTGCGCGACATGTCAGAGGTCGAGATTGGACAAAGAGTTAGTGCAAACCTATCCCTCTACTTTAGGAGGAGCGGCAACTGGTCGAGAGTATAGCCATGAGGCAACAATCGTAATGCAGGTTGCGGCCTATATTAGGAATTTAGGTTACTAAGCCATTGCCTCAATGAACGACACAGGCTTGGTCATTCCAATGGCAATTCAAGCAGGCTTGGGAGAGTATGCACGCAACCAATTGTTAATTACCCCTGAATTTGGTCCAAGGTTGCGATTTTCAAAAATATTCACCGATATGCCTTTAGAGAGCGATAAACCTAGACGGCCAGGTGTCGTAAAGTTTTGCGATATTTGCACTAAATGCGTAGATGCCTGCCCTGTTAAAGCGCTTCCCAGCGGGCCCCCCAAGGACCGGTGGCGGTCTGTCCTCCATAAAAGGTGTCAGGAAATGGACATCAAATGCTGAAAAATGCTTCTCATTTTGGGCAACATTGAGCCCTGATTGTGCAATTTGTATGCGGGTCTGTCCATTTAATCGTGATTTTAGTACTTGGATACAACGTATTTGGTTAAAACTTGTTTTGTCGCCAGCACGACACTTAGCACTCTGGGTGGACCACTATCGGGCGGGACGCATCAAGCCCAGTGAATGGTGGGCAAAATAAAAAACCTTAGGATACAACCCTTTTAGTTATTTAGATCCTTATTTTAAGAGTCTTTGTAAACCTTCTTTAGTCTGTAACCGACTTGTTTTTTGGGAAAGTAAAGCTAAATACAAACTACAATTGTTGGGTCAAAGCTCTGCTAAAATGTATAAACTGTTTTGACACCCTAAGATAAAGGATCTGATATGTCGTTGCGGCCCACCTTAGAGACTCGATTAGCAACTCCAGCTATCGAAGGCGCAGGAGTAAAGTTGCACCGGGCTTTTGGTTTTCAAGATCCTTCTGAACTCGATCCCTTTTTATTATTTGATGATTTTCGTAACGAACTTACTGAAGATTTCAGAAATGGCTTTCCTTGGCACCCACATAGAGGGATTGAAACTATAACTTATGTTTTGGCTGGGTCAGTCGAACATGCAGATAGCCTTGGCAACGAAGGTAAATTGGAGGCAGGAGACGTTCAGTGGATGACTGCCGGACGTGGGATTATGCATCAAGAAATGCCTCAAGGAAATGTTAAAGGGCAAATGCATGGCTTCCAACTTTGGGGGAATTTGCCAACAAGCTTAAAAATGACAGCACCACGCTATCAAGATGTCTCTGGAACTGAAATTCCTGAGGTAATTGATGACGACGGCACTCGTGTAAAAATTATAGTTGG
>Ga0307998_1002106_pt1 | contig 10345 bp, 11 predicted proteins | sample Davwhametageno37_FD_203147 | JGI IMG/M metagenome (GOLD analysis project Ga0307998, IMG submission 203147) | Marine microbial communities from Davis Island wharf, Antarctic Ocean - #37 | ecosystem: Environmental > Aquatic > Marine > Unclassified | place: Antarctic Ocean: Davis Island wharf...
AGGTGAAGATTTCTTGACGCAATTCGGAAATGTATTAGATTCTTATGGTATGGAAAACCAAACCGGAAATACCCATACAAGAGAATTGAGAAACTTGTTAGGAGAGAAAATACAATCTTATGAAACCGATATTATTGAGTATTTAGATTCATTTGCTAATTTAACTCGCACTGAAAAGACAAATATGACTGATTTTATCAAGACAATCATGGATTTTCACCCCAATGGTAATAATTATTTCACGAATACCGAAGATGAAACATTATATCGGTCTATTCAATTTGTAAAAACGTCTATTTTTGATTTTATCAATGTATTTCCGAATATCGTGTCGAATCATGTTAATTATAACGAAATAAAAATTCCTACTCATTGGAAATTATCTGACGATCATAAACTGGATATTAAAACTATAATTACTGGATTTTATGCCCCTTTGCGCAAGTTTTACGAAGACACTATGATTCGTCCTTATTTACAAAAGAATGAATCCGAACTACAAGATTTCTTTCAATTGGTTAATTATACCAATTTGTATGCGAATATGATTACATTGGGTGGAGATGAAATAAGCTCTATATTAGATAATAAAACAACCTATCAATTGTTCCAGTTTTACTTTTTATATATGATTAAGCATCTTATTCAACTTACTGATGACCGCGACTTACTACGTGGTGAAGTGATGCCTTCCAAGGAAGAGAATATCATTACAACCACTGTAGAAATCGAAGAAGATGCTATGGCAGAAATTACAGAGATTGATATTGTGAGAGGTGAGCAAAGAACAGTTAGAGAGAAAATAGCGGATGTTACTGTTACTATGTTAAATATCATTAAACGAGAGAAAAGTCTTATTAATTTGAATGCTCAAATGGTGAAAGAAAAGGTGAATCGTTCCAAGGACAATGAAAGACATAAAATAACCTCTACTTTGCGTGATTTGTCAAAAGAGGAAAGAGCTATTGAAAATCTGTTTAAAAATCATCGCCTAGAACGATGGAACAAGGGATTACAAAAAGGTTTAACTCAGTATGTAGCCAAAACATATGATGAAGAGCGTGCTGATAGAGAAAAGGAACAAATTATGGAGCAACAATTGGCAAACCGCGACATGATGGGTCAGGCTCTCACTGCGGACCATGAAATAGCAATGGTAGAACAAGAAGAGGGGCAAATAGTTGCAGACAGAATAGAGGAAGATGTCTATAACATGAATGATATTCCGGATGATGATGATATGGGCGAAGTAGATGATGATTATCGCTTACAGTTTGACGATAATGAAGATTAATCTTAATATTAATATTAATAAAAATAAACTATATACATTATATACTTTATTTTTGGGTGTATTTCTCTCTATGTAATTCTATATGAGTCTAATTACTAGATGTAATATAAAATGTAATATTGAAGTAATACAAATATACAAATAACAAACTTAGAATACAACGATAGAGAGAAATATTAATAAATACTAATAAATAATTACCCAGAATACATTGATTTATCACGCATTTATTAGACCATTGAAATTGGATAGTGTATATTTAAAAGGTGGATTTCCCAAAAAACGAGGATAAATAAAACAGCCATTTTAAGCATGTTTTTATCATCGATATCCGACGGATCGACAAGTGACTTTTTCGATTTCGGTTTTAAGGGACATGAATTTCATGTAGGTAACTTGCGCTTGATGATTTCCATTTCTCAAAAAAGTGAAAAAGTCATGTAGGGTATGTAGGTAGCCCCCTACATATGAAGGGACTGTTTTTGACCCTAAAAAGCTTGGATGTCTTTGATAATAGTAGGTAATTCACTTTTACAACTTTTTTCAATTCTATTTTCAGATTTTTAAAATTCAACATGCTTTTTATGTGTAGTTTTTGATTTATTGAGATTACAAATGAAAAAAACGTGAAAAAGTGATTTAGAGCATAATGCTCTCATTTCCAAAATAAACTGTTTTCATTTGTTACTGTAATTTTTTAAGTATTTATGGAAAGGATTTAGGGGATTTTTTCTACTATCATATAAATGGTAGTAAATGGTAGTAATTTGTCCCAAAAAATCCCCAATATATTTTTCTGTAATTTCTGTAACTATAAATGTAGCAACAAAAAAGACTATAATAAACACTTGACCACTAGAAAGCATCAAAATGGTAGTAAAATGGTAGTAAAAATCCCCAAAAATCCCCAAAAATCCCCAAAAATCCCCAAAGATATTACAATGAATAAATATGTATGCGAGTGTGGGAAGACATACAAATGGGAAAGTGGATTATATAGGCATAAAAAGGTATGCATGTCGAGTTGTGAGACAATACAAGTAATCGATAAGACTGATATGACGCAAAAACTAGTCGAACTAATAACATCAAAGAACCAAGATTTTATGAATGAACTCGTCTCAAATATAACTAGTACAAACAAGGATGTCATGGAGAAGATGTTGGAAATAATGCCAAATTTAGGTAATAATTCACATAACATTACAAATAGTCATAATACTCAAAATTTCAATATTCATATGTTTTTGAATGAACATTGTAAAAATGCAATGAATCTAACAGATTTCATAGATACATTACCTATAACAGCAGAAACATATGATCATACCATAGAAAATGGACTTACAAAAACAATAACCAATATGATAACGAATGGACTTAGTCAATTAGACATACTAGAGAGACCTATACATTGTACAGATGCGTCTAGAAAAACTATTTACGTCAAGGAAGAAGATATTTGGGAGAAAGATACTGAATTGGTGAAAGTTTTACTAGGTATAACAAAATTAGCACGAAAACAAAGAACCATGATAAACAAGTGGAAAGATGTAAATGAAGGTTGGGAAAAAGATGACAGCATACAAACAAAACTAACCCATTTAATATGTCATTCAATGACTGATATAGAGCACGATGATAAGGAAATTGGAAAGATTGTACGAACGATTAGCAAGAAAGTATATTTGGATAATGAATCAAAACAACAATATATCCATTGATAATAATTATATTTACATAAATCAAAATATAATTATGAATAAGATTTCCCTTGTTAATGGTGTGTAAATCGTTTTTGAATATACAACGTAATATTTATATTATTTCAGTATTTTGATTACATTTTCTGAGTAGAACCTACACACATGGAGTATAATAGACGATTAGTAAAATAACTCACGAATATAGGTAAAAATGATAAAATAACATGAAATAAACTATCTCTCTTTTTCTCAAAGATGAAAATATACAACGCAACGAGGATGACATAGACAAGAAGAATTAAATTAATCATGGTTAAATAGTAGAAATAATCGCAAAATTCGCTCCCTAAAGGCGACATAGCGGACATGATTGTAGATTGGTTTTCAACAAAGTTCATTATACTTTATATAAATAAAATAAAATGAAATAAAATGAAATAAGACAGATTTATTAAACATAAATTAGCAACTTTATTAATTCAATTGGTGATATATTATTACTATTATATATATAATGAATTATAGTTTTATTCGAAAACATATCAATACATTTGCAATCCTTATATTTATCACTTCCTTCTTACTTTTGAATTATTTTCAACCAGGATTTATATACAATAATGACGGAACTTTAAGAGAGTTTGGACTAGGTAGCAAGAGAAAAACAATATTACCTATATGGTTAATAAGTATTTTATTAGGTATTCTCTCCTATTTAGCTGTATTGTATTTCATTACACTTCCTAAATTTAGATAATTTTAGATAAGTTTATTCACATACTTTATTCGTATGATTTATACACTGTTTGATTGGATTCAGACTCTTTTTGTTCTTCCGCTATCTTTTTCTCTTGGGCCATATAAGCCTGATGTCTTTTTTCCATTTCTTCTACAGACTTTGTACAACCAGAATTTAATATAGAATTGTAACTAATAGACGTAGTTAATGTTCCAGCTAAAGCATACCATATAAATTTAGCTATTTCATCCTTCATTTTTACGAAATTGGATAATTCTAGGTAGTGAGAATCACCAATACCAGATTTAAGTAAGCCACCTTTCGTCATACTTTCCCACCAATTAGGTAAATTCGATGCCGTCATCGAATTTATTAACAACGACTTGTCGTCATATACATTGTTTATAGCAGAGATCATTTCTGATTGATTAGGTCCCACTTTTTGAGCGGCCTTGTCTTTTAATATACTCTTCAAAAATCCATTTACACCTGTAATATAAGCGAATAAATAACCGATGGTATTTGAAAACGGACTTAACCAAGCCGGAAACACGAAAAGTAACAAGTTAATGGAACCAAAAACCAATAACCATGGAAGAAGTGTCGTTCTCAAGGCAACTCCATATTGCGCCGAGCCACATATTTCACTAGTTAATCCTAAATTTATGAAGAATTGTACCACGATTAATACTAAAAAATAAATAATCGTCCATATTTTAACCATTGATTCGGATTTAGTGTAATATTTAAATACGAAATAGACCAATGTTAATACTAGAAAAAATACGATTGATGTTGATGAATTTGTAGCAGCCATATAATAAATAGGTATAATTTAATTTGAAAATATAAAACTATATTTTAATGGAAACTTTACAAAATATCCGCCCTCGTTTAATTGAACCAGGAGTTAAATATTTCCTCAGTTCTTCTTTAGAACAATGTCATATTATCAAACATAAATATAATAATTTTCTTTATAATTTAGGATTATTTGCCGCATTTATAACTGTAGTAGGATTGACCTTGTATTTTAAATATAAACACAAAAATGATTTGAAATCACAAGAAGAAAAAAAGCGTCAAGAACAAGAGTACATTATGAACAAATTACGATTTATGCAGGACTATAGAAAAAATCAAGTGAATCATTTAGGTACAGATTTGTCTTCTTGGCAGAATAATCCGGAAGTTCAGTTTTATAATAGAAAAATGTTTTCTTAATCTATACAAGCATGGATGATAAATCATTATCAAGTGAAAATGTAAAAAAGGATGTAATTGACGAAGAATTTATGGAAAAGTTGAATGAATATTATAAATTAAAGAACAAATTCGAAACCAAAAAACAAAGCCAAATCAATACTATTTTAAAGAATGACAAATTAACTATGAAACAAAAACAAGAGAAATTTAGAAAATTAAAGACAAATTGTATCAATTGTAGTAGAAAGGTAGGTACTGTTTTCAATAGTGATTCCGGAATATTGACAGCTATATGTGGGGATAATAAGTCTCCTTGTAATTTGGATATAAAAATAAATAGAGGCAAATTTATCAATTTAGAAGATCTGATAGATGTATTTCAGACAGGTGTGAATGAGTTAAAAGAAGAAATAATAACAACCAAGCTGGATTTATTATTTGGATATGAGCAAGAAGCTACTACATTAACCAAATTCAACAAATTAAAGAATGAACTAACAAAGGATTTAGAAGACGTTATGGAATATAAAACACAATTTATCGAGGTTGTTTCTAATTTAGACAATAAATCCGAATTAAATACTAAAATGACTATTTTTTACAATAAAATAACTCTTATTAAATCAACAATAGATGAATTCAATGAAACTGGTCAAATACAATTAATCAAAGATATGATTTCCACTTATCAAACCGAACTGGTTCCATTATTACATGAATTACGCGAGTTAAAATATCGTTATATGGCTATGGAATATGATAGAGATACAGATACGCATACGCTAGTAAGAAAGGTATTTACATTACAAGACATGACTGTTCCATTTGATATTCCGTCTGTAGAATCATTTGTCCTAGGTAAAATACAAGACGAAGAGGTATCTAGAGGGATGATAAGTGCGAATAGTAATGAATCATACGAGAGTGATTACTAGATTACTAAAATAGATTGTAAAACATTATACCGCTAAAAATATTATCGACGAGTAATATAAGTAAAAAGCATGTTTCTCATAAATTTTCGCGTATTTCTCTTAAGTTTTCTATTTGGTCTAATGTGTGTGTATATAACAAGCCCACCACCCAAAGAAATAACCGTATATCCTACTGGTGATAATACTCATCTATTCCAGTTTCGTGACAAGGTGGATAATTGTTTTCAGTTAAAACAAAACATAGTAAAATGCTCTAATAATGCGGAAGAAATACCTTTGCAAGTATAGTCTATATGTAACAATCACAACGATTATCGTCGTATAAATAATTATGTACGACTATAATATAGGTATTATAAATGGCGTTTGAAAAACTATTTCGTACTGAAACAGGAAAGATAATTATGTCAACGCTTTTAGGACTGGGTCTAGCCACATTGTTTAGAAAAGGTTGTATTGGTCGCAATTGCATTGAATTTAGCGCTCCTAGTTTAGAAGATATTAAGAAAAAAGTTTATAAATATGGCGATAATTGTTTTAAATATGAAATGGAATCTCATGGGTGTGAGAGAAGAAGAAAAAATGTGAATTTTGCGTAATTCTGTTCATCTATCAATCTTTTCATTATATTAGATATGTCTGATACTACAAGTTTAGCTGATTTACCAAGTGATCCTGCTATCGGTAGTGGTAGCCAAAATGTTGTTTTACAAACAACTGATAAACAGAGTACATACGACCCAAACGATGGAATCTCCGCTGCTGGTGCTGGTGCTCCTGGTGCTCCTGGTGCTCCTGGTGCTGGGGTTGGTGTTCCTGGTCCAAATATTGATTCTAGTGAAATTCATGAGCAAAAAATGATGAACGAATTAGTTAGTGGGATTCAACAAGCCAGTGCAAATGGGGGCACATCATTACCTTCGCGTGATATTCCAACAAATACAGTTCATTTTGCGGATGATCAAGTGAAACCAAATTATGTACCTCAACAAGAACAATCTGATTACATTCATAATACAGATACAGAGCAAGATATATTAGCTAGACGTGTGAAAAATCAAAATTCACGCGATTCACTCGAAATATTGTATGATGAGTTTCAGATACCCATTATAATTGGTCTATTGTATTTTATCTTTCAACTACCTATTGTTAAAAGCAAAGTATTGGCTATATTACCTTCCCTTTTTAATAAAGATGGCAATCCTAATTTGACAGGGTATATTATAAACAGTCTATTTTTCGGAATAGCTTATTATATTATTTCAAAAACATTGGTTCATTTACAGAATGTATAAGTAGAATAATTGTAATGTAACTAGATAATATTTTCTTTCTACGTAAATATATATTAATGATTTCAGATATTTCTTTAATTTTTATTTATATAGCGTTGTTCGGATTATCAGATATTTTTCTCCGTGTTTATCACGTTGAATCAATACAAGCCAATGTATTATATTATTTATTCATCTTAGCAATTGCTATCCTTTTTCACATATATAAGATATAATTTATAGAAAATAAAAAACAACTTTTTGGTTACTTGTTTTTTATTATTTTTAGTATATTGTTTTGTTTTGTTATGATTGTTTAACCGGTTATTGCTGCTTCTTTGAAGCATGTTGTTCCTTCATATGTATATACAATTCGAACTTCAATACCACTTTTAACGAAAATCTCGGCACCTCCACCACCATCACCGTAACCCCATCTTTCACTTCGAATATATTCACCAACATATTCTAATTCATTGGAAGTGAAATATTTTTCATTTGGGTGCCTACCCTCTCTTCTAGTATATATGGCAAAGAAATAGGATGTACCTGTTTCAAATTTGGTTAATCTAAATACTTCTGTTTCAGGCATAGTAATATACTTTACTGTTATGAACTTATATGAATGCTTATAACTTTAGTTAGATAAACACTTCAATTTTTAACGAGTGTTTTTAACGTGCTATTAATGATATGATGCAAATTATAATAGACAATGAGTAGCTATTCGCAGAAAATAATATGTTATAAACGTAAGATAATATATTATTATGGCTTTGCAAACATTTATAAAGACTCTTATAGAGAATGTTCCTGAAAAACATTTACCAAAAAAAATAGATTTAGTATTAGATGGAGGAGCATTCAATGGTGTATATATGCTAGGTAGTTTGTTTTATATAAAAGAATTAGAACGCTCTAACAAAATAAAAGTAAACAAGGTATCAGGATGTAGTATAGGAGCTATCATAGGACTCTTGTTTTTATTAGACAAAATGGATATTTCAATTGGGATATGTAACGACTGTTACAAGTATTTAAGAAAGCATCAAGATTTAAAAAAGGTAATTGTAAAATTTAAGAAAACGATGACTGAAATTATTAGTGAAGAGGATGTACAATTAGTAAATAATCGTTTTTACTTGACCTATTTCGACACAATTAAAGGCGAACAAATCGTCAAGAAAAGATATAAAAATAAGGTTGAATTAATTGATAATATCATTAAATCTCTCTATGTACCTTATTTAATGGAAGGAAAGGCAACAGACAATGATGGTTGTATCGATGGCGCGTTCCCATATATGTTTAAAACAAAAGATAATGGTAGCAAGGTTCTATTTTTGAATCTACAAAGCCTAGATAAAATAAAAAATATGATTTTCATAAAGAACGAAAAGAATATTTACTCGCGATTACTTGAAGGATTAATGGACACTCATCAGTTTTTCGAGAAAAACGTCGCTAATAATTTATGTAGTTATGTGAATGATTGGAACATGGTTGATGTATTATTTTTTAGATTGAGAGAAATAGTATATATAATTCTTGTATATATCTTTCGATTAGGATTACATATAGATGATTTATTACCAGAACGTCTAAAAAATGACACCTTTATTAGACAACACATATCTGTATTTAAAAATATTTGGAGAGATATAATGTTATATTTGACTGTATAATTATCGAATACATGATGATACACATATTTTTTTGAATAATATTTATGTTTATTATTCAAAAAATAGTCAATATAGAAAAGAATCAAAATAATCAAAATAATCAAAATAATCCAAATACTCCTTTTCCTTTTCTTTTCGTTTTCGTTTTATTGCGCTTATTCTTCTTGTTGTGTTTTTTTGTACCATGTTTGGAACTATTGTTTCCTTTTTTCATATTATCTTCTTTCTTTTCCTTTTTTTCCATTTTTTCTTCGAATGGAACATATCGTAAAAACCACGATTCATACTCTTTTGAGTTTCTTTTGTTCTTTAATTCCTTGTATTTTTCCGCCTTGGTGTTTCTCATTTCTTCCAATGTATCTTGTTTTCCGTAACAATTAATACTAAATCGTTTTAAAAGTCCCTTTTGCTGTAGTCTGTTTTTCTGTTGTACATCAAATAAATACTGAGCCATACATAAGATGCGATTTTCATCATAATAGTCACGGTCGCTATAGAAAAACGCAAAATAAAAACTCAACATGGTATCAATCGTTGCTACGCGAACCGTTTTTTTCCCCTTTTTAATAATATTATAACTATGACAGGCCAATGGTTTATAAATAAAAGCGACAGTTTCTTCTATATTATTGATTTTCACCTTTATTTCATAATGAGGCGCAATTAGTTCTCCTATTCCCTCGTGTTTTATAAGTTGAATGTCTTTGTAATCAAAATCTTCTAATCTCTCCTTCAATATAGCTGCCGCTTTTTCAGGTTCTTCCGCCAATACATCAAAATCCGGTGTTTTTTGAAATAGTTTCTTCTGCTTGGTAGGCATGTATGTAGAATAAAGAAAACTGGCATACCCTCCAAAAAAAATCAAACCTTGGTCAATAAAAGAATCACGTACAGTATAATATAATTGTTCCTCCTCCTTTGCGTCAATACGTTCAAATTCTCGTTGAAACAATTTAGGATCACAGTGCTTACCACGTAATGGGTAATTCTTATTTAATAAGATAAGTCTTTTTAGAACCTTTTCCCAACGACTAATATCGCCAGCAGGACGAGACAATTCCAAATACATATTCATGCGAAGAAAATTAGGAGGACAATACAATATACCATATACGCGAATTGCTTCTTTTTGAACACGTTTAAATAGCGGTTTTTCTAAATAAGTAATATCTGCTACAGGAATAAAATTGACAAATACTTTATATGTACCATAATGAACACCAGCTTTTGCTTCAACCTCTTGAAACCCTTCGTTATAATAAATATCTGCCAATTCTTTTGCGTCTTCAAGAGAAGTCGGACTATAAAAATCGTAATCCGGAATTTCAATGTCTTTATCATAAAACTGATCATCTAGTGGAAGAATATTATTAATAGCGGTTCCACCATAACAAACAAGGCGTTTCTTCTTTAGAAAATCCTCCAATATAGAAATTATTTTTTTAACATCAGGATCACTTACAGTCTTCTTACCTTTACGTTTTTCAGCAATATCAATGGCAT
>Ga0307998_1002110_pt1 | contig 10335 bp, 16 predicted proteins | sample Davwhametageno37_FD_203147 | JGI IMG/M metagenome (GOLD analysis project Ga0307998, IMG submission 203147) | Marine microbial communities from Davis Island wharf, Antarctic Ocean - #37 | ecosystem: Environmental > Aquatic > Marine > Unclassified | place: Antarctic Ocean: Davis Island wharf...
TGCCAATTTAAGCAGAGTAGGTTCCACGGTGGGACATCGGACTGTAAATCCGACGCTAACGCATAGTAGGTTCGACTCCTACACTCTGCACCAGTTAACTCGATGTAGCTCAGTCTGGTTAGAGCACTCCGTTTGGGGCGGAGGGGTCGTAGGTTCGAATCCTACCATCGAGACCAATATCTTAGCGTGGCTGAATGGCCTTAGGCAACGGATTGCAAATCCGTATTATGCAGGTTCAAATCCTGTCGCTAAGTCCAATTTAGGTTGACAACATGGCATATAGGTGCTATAATAGTTACTCACTACATAACTAAGGCAAGGCGAATACTATGAATATATTTTTTAACTTTTTAGAACCTGAAGCAAAGCATCGTAGCGCATTTTGGGCAAAGCAACCCACAGACGAACCGAATACTATAAACGGATTTAATGGCACGTTTGCATTTAGCGAACATAGTCGAATTCCGCAAGGTGTCGTTGAGTTCTTATTAGAACACTTTCATAAGCAATGTTTTAAAACTGCAAACAGTTGGAAGAAGAATCATATTGAAGCGGTCGAGCTTGATGATATAAACGAACTGATGAACGAGATATGGGATGGTCCAGGTAGCATGAACAAACTAGCAACTCTAACAAACGAGATGCGTATTGCACGTTTATGGGACAATGATGACGAAGAATAGGTTGACATCAGCACAAGGATGTGCTATTATAAGTATATGAAATTTACAAATGCAGGAGATTACATGCGCACCCAACCACAAGAAATTATTGAGCGTTTAGAAGCAGATAATAGCAAGCTGGCTAAACAAGCAATTCTATTAGAAGCAATGCAAGAAGGACTTGATGAGTTCTTTGAAGGTGTGCGTATGGCGCTTGATCCATTGGTAACTTTTGGTGTTAAGAAAGTTCCAGAAGCAGACAGTGAATGGGACGGACAGGGGCTTAGTTGGAGTAACTTTAAGGTACTAGCTAATCAACTTATTAACCGTGAGCTTACAGGACATGCGGCACGTGATGCTATTGCACTTACAATGAGTGTTGCTACTGCCGAACAATGGAATGGCTTTTATCGACGTGTCTTAATCAAAGACTTGCGATGCGGCATGAGCGAAAAGACTGTTAACAAAGTTGCTAAAGAATTTCCACAATATGCCATTCCTACATTTACATGTTCACTTGCACATGACTCAGCTAACCACGAAAAGAAAATGGTTGGTAAAAAGCAAATTGAAATTAAATTAGATGGTGTACGAGTTATTACTATTATCCAAGGTAATAAAGTTGAAATGTTTAGCCGTAATGGAAAACAGTTTCATAACTTTGGACACATTATTGAAGAATTAGAAACTGTAATTAAGGATCACCCTGTGCCATACCCACTTGTGTTAGATGGAGAGGTAATGAGTGCTAACTTCCAAGATCTTATGAAGCAACTTCAACGTAAGGATACTATTCAAAACAGTGATGCAGTATTGCATTTGTTTGATACTATTCCTTTAGGTTGTTTTAAGAATGGTAGTTGGGATAAGCCACAGAGCTTTAGGAGCCAAATTACCAAGCATTGGGTAGAAGACCATAAAGACGTCTTAGAGCACGTACAAGCGTTGGACTGGGAAGATGTTGACTTGGACACACCTGAAGGCGAACAACGCTTTGTAGAGCTTAATAAGGCGGCTGTAGACGGCGGCTATGAAGGCGTCATGATAAAAGACATTGATGCGCCATATCTTTGTAAGCGTACACACGCTTGGTTAAAAGCAAAGCCATTTATTGAAGTAACACTGGAGGTTGTAGATGTTGAAGAAGGAACAGGAAGAAATGAAGGTAAACTCGGCGCTGTTGTATGCGAAGGGATGGACGATGGAAGAATGGTTAGGGTTAATGTTGGTAGCGGGTTTAGTGATGCTAACCGTGATAACTTTTGGACTCTTCGTAGCGATGTTATTGGGCAACTAGTAGAAGTACGTGCTGACGCTGTTACACAGAATCAAGACGGAACTTATAGTTTGCGTTTTCCACGATTTAAAACATTCCGAGGCTTTGAGCCAGGAGAGAAGATATAATGAATAAATTAAAAGCAGTATGGAAACGATTCAAAAAATTGATTGGAATGAAAGATAGTGATATTTTTGATAAATCAAAACTGACCTACACTGACGGAGATAACACCTAATGAAAAAAGTTTACTATTTCCTTAAATGGAACTTCACAAATATGGAATCGTTTACAAAACGTTACATTGCATATTTCGCAGTAGGCATCATTGCCGCAACTATGTTTGGTGAACAATCTGGTGCGTTCTTTATTGCGCCACTGTTAATGGCTATAGACTTTACTGTAGACATTGTTCGTTCTCGTTATCAAGAATTTAAACAAGAACAACAAGATATTATTGATGTAATTAAAGACTCAAAATGAGCCATAATCTAGCTATCATGGTTGACAAACTTGTCACTTGGCTATATAATAATAATATACACATGAAAGGGATTATTACCAATGAGCATGAATCATGACGCAAAGCCAACAGACGAAGAAATGGAACGTATGAAGGCTGAATTTTTAGCCAAGGGCGGCACTATCACTAAAGGCAAAACAAAACCTATGCCAAATGAACTTGGTATTAGTAACAACACTTGGAACAACAAACTAACTAAAGCAGAGAAAGACTCAAGGGCAGGAAAATGAATATTGAATTTATATGTGGCGACGAACACATAAGCAAACATTTTCCTATTGTGCCGGCAAAGAATTGTTTACCAAAATGGTATAGTGAGTTAAAAGCACAAGACGAAAACGGTGTTCCTACTATTACAGGATGCATGCCAGTTAAAGATATAGTCACAGCGGGATATATTATTCCAAATGTGTTTGAACAAGAAATAATTGCATATAGGGATCATGCAACTGGTGTTGAGGAATATGAAAGAGTTTACCCTGTAGAAGAAATGGGCAAGTTCTGGGAAATACAGAATCATATGACTCATCCAAGTTTTATGCATCATCACGCACAATGCCCTGTTGATATTGATAATCAAAAAAAATCCTATTTTAAAATTTCGTTGCCTTGGCGTATCAAAACACCGCCGGGTTATAGTTGCTTGTTTATTCAACCGTTCTTTCACTTTGAATCAGAATTTGTGATAATGCCTTCAATCATTGACACAGACGAACATGACAGCAACACACTAAATTTTCCAGGTTACTTAAAAGATCCTGTAGCAAATCTTAGTTCAGGACAACCTCTTGTGCAAGTCATTCCATTCAAGCGAGATGACTGGACACATACAACACGATTCGAAGTTCCTAGTACATCTAGCAAACTAAATTTGTTTTTACATAACATGTATAAACGTGCATTTCACAAAAAGAAAAAGTTTGATTAACCATTTCTGCTTGACATTATAGCTAGTTGGCTATATAATATATGAAACAGTAAGGAGAATACCAATGGCATCTGTTAAAGCATTATCTAAAAAACCTAAGAAAAAAGTAGTTCGCGGTGCACCTCGTGTAAAGCGCGGAGCAAAGATTAGCGAACCGGCATGGGAAGGTTGCTTAGATTGGGCTGGCGAAGTGTATCATAAGTTTCGCAGAGAGTCTAGTATGTTTTACTATCAAAATTATAAGCCTGCAGACTTGTATCCTAGTATTTTTAAATGGATGGAAGAGATTGGCGAGTATAGTGCAGAAGATATTGCTGGTGCAAAAAGCGCACCTAATACTTACTTGAGTGTTACTGCTGGTATCTATGCAAGGATGATGCTAAACGGTATGCCAGATACTAATCCTAAGCACGATGCACACTGGGCAAGTTGCAAGGGGTGTTCAGGTGACACTGTTAAGCCTGTTAGTGAGTTTATACGCAAACAAGTTGCTATTAGTGTGCGCGAAGGTACAACGGTATTAGAAGCTAAGACTGCTGAAGAAGCTGACACCCGTAAAGTGTATGCACCATCTATCCAAGAACGTATCCGAGATCAAGCATTGATACAAAGCGAAGCTATTGATGATTGGCTTGAAGGATGGGCAAACGACAAGAAGACATTTGATCCAAAAGGCTTTGACTTTAAGAATCACTTCCAAAAGTCGGGTGTTACACAAGCACACGCTCGTAAAATTAAGAGCTTCTTTGAAGGAGAGATTACCGACTTTAAGGATATATTAAATTTTCCTTCTGCGGCTAAACTTGCAAAGATGAGTGACCTAGAACAAGACTTATGGGCTCAACTTAAAGAAGGATATGCACATATTAAGAAAGCAGACCTTAAAGTATTCATAACTGCTATAGAAGAATTAACTGCGGCACTAGACTTTGTAATTGAATCGTCAAAGGCAGTACGCAAAACACGCAAAACAAAACCCAAAAGCGCAGACAAACTTGTAGAGAAGCTAAAGTATCTCAAGACTGACGATAAGTTTAAAATAGTTAGTATTAATCCAGTTGATGTTATCAAAGCAAACGAGCTTTGGGTGTTTAATATTAAAACACGTAAGCTAGGCAAATACATTGCTAAGAATATCGATCCAAAAGGTATGGGTAGAGATGGCAGTGGGCTTAGTGTTAAAGGTACAACTATCATAGGCTTTGACGAAGAGCTAAGTGTACAAAAGACACTACGTAAGCCGGCAGAGAAACTTGGTGAATTTAAATCAGCAGGTAAGGTTAAATTACGTGCATTTTTAGATGACATCAATGCTGTAGACATCAAACTTAATGGCCGAGTAAATGCGGAGACAATACTTCTAAAGGTAAGTTGATAAATACTTACATGAGCCAATTAGATAACATTAGACAAGGTCTCGCACGTTTAGGTACTACGATCGAGACTATCGCGAATACAGAACAGCAGGAGTTGCCTCCTGCTACAATTAACAGCATCAGTGGTAGTGCTATACACGGTGGTAAGATTACGCTACTTAGGAGCACAGGGGTTACAGACCTTGCTTCTAGGACTAGTTTACTAGTTGAAGATGATATGATTACTGTTGGCAATGCTGACATTGATAGTATTGTAGGCGACCTAAGTGTAAGCGGAAACTTAACTATCCAAGGTGAAGTTACTGCTAGTAGGATGCACGTTGACGAAGTTGTATCAACGCAGAAGGTGACACAGTCAATTGACTTCCATCCTGATGCAGGTAGTTTAGATATGATGGGCTTGCAATGGAGACAGCCTGGACAAGCAACTAAGCAAATTGTATGGCGCAATGATAGATTCTATATCAGCAATACATTAGACTTGCATAGAAATGCAGTTATTGAAATTGACAATATTCCAGTACTAAGCGCAGACTCACTAGGTGTTACTGTACAAAACAGTAGCTTACGAACAGTGGGCACATTAACTAATTTACGCACAAACGGCGACTTATCAATTGATGAGTTTGTTACCTACGACAGCGGAACAATGCGATTTGCTATTGGTGCTGAAGCACCTGCCGCACAGTTTAGTGTAGCAAGCAACGAAGCAGAGTTTATTGTTGATCCCGAGTTTGACCATGTTAGAGTAGGTACATATACTACTAGTAAGATGAGTTTGTTAACCGACAACAAAGAACGTATTGTTATTAAAGAGCAAGGCGGAGTTGAAGTTAAGGGCACGTTAGGCATTAAGGTACAATACCCAGGTGATGATGTTGACCTTCAAGTTGCAGGCGCAATTAGATTTGCAGATAAAAAATTATCAGTTGGACTAACTGAACCAACTGACGGTACTTTTAACAACGGCGACATAGTTTATAATTCAAATGTAACCGCAGGTGGTTACATAGGCTGGGTATGCATTGAAAGCGGAACCCCAGGCGTATGGAAAAGATTCGGAGTAATAGAAGCATGACATCCTTAATTAATATTAGTCCTGACAACGTTGCCGCAATTAGAGACGGGCTAAATGAGCTAGGCAATGCACTACTATCAATTCATAGAGTTGCTGGAGATGATAACTCATCAAGACTTGTTATTGACGGCAGTGGCTCTTTAAGAATACAAGGAACATCAGACACAGTCTTTGAAGGCGGTGTTGGCATTGGTGTTTCATCAGTAACTAACGGTATTTCACTAGAAACTAGTGGGCCAGTTAAGTTTCAAGGCAAAACATTCACAGTTGGAAATGCAGTTCCTACCATCGGACTTTATAATATAGGCGATATAATTTGGAACGACACCCCTAAGCCAGAAAGTAATCTAGGATGGATCTGTATTCGTACAGGCACTCCAGGTGAATGGCGCTCGTTTGGTGCTATCTCGGGTTAACACCTGCTTTTACAATCCTTAAATTATAGATAAGTAAGTACAACTACGGGAGAGAACTTGGGTGGAAATTATAGAACAAACAAAAAGGGTTGAACAGCAAGTAGAACGCTGGGACTTATATGCGAGAATCGCGCCTACAGTATTTCTAGTTATCTCAGTACTATGCATATCGTTTGGCATCATTGACTTTAACGTGGCCTTTTTTATCGGAATTGGGTTATTTGCTGTTACCGCAGTTACTTGGTGGTTTTGGACTATATACACGATCAAACACCTAGTGAATACGCTAAATAGAGCTAGTACTAATTTATTAGAGGTACGTGAAGAATTTACAGCTATTAATAAAGATATTCGGGATTTTAAAAATGAAGGCTGAGCAGGACTTAAAGAAGCACATAATCTGCAAATCAATACTTAATATCATAAGTGGTATTAGTATGGTAACTATTATATCGTTAGGCATTGCTTATATGAGTTTTAGCAATGCGTTCGTCTTCACCGATACACACATTAACATAGTAAACAATCCAGTTGATGCAGGAGCAGACATAGAGTTCTATATGGTTGGATCAAAGAAGTATCAATGTAATAGTACAGCAGTACACGGCGCGGCAAACGCCGTAGATGGAAGTCAGTCACACAAGTTAACTAAGTTTACAAAACGCTACATACAAGCAACAGCACCAGGTGACCGTGTTGAAAATGGATGGCATATGAAAGTACCCGACGATATGGCTAAAGGTGGCGAGTATCGTGTTAGTATGACAGGCAACTTTGTATGCAATTACTTAATCTTTCAAACACCCAAATCACAAACATTCGATAACATTTACCTACAAATAGATCCACGCTAAGTACACTTATGTTAGTAATTGGCAATGGGGTAAGTCGTTCTAAAATAGACCTCAATAAAATTTATCAAGAAAAGATAGGATGTAATGCAGTCTTTAGAGATTGTTACATAGACCATCTAGTCTGTTGCGACAAGCGCATGGTTAAGCAAGCAATGGGACACGGCCATCCAAGTATATATACTCGGCCTCGGTGGGCTGATGACTTTAATCACGAGTCAGTGCAACACTTACCTAACTTAGTTGAAGAAGGCAGTGACCGAAAGGACGATCCCTTTCATTGGGGTAGTGGCCCGTATGCAATACTACTTGGTGCATTTATGGATGCTAATATACAAATAGTAGGCTTTGACCTGTATGGCGTGGATAAGAAGATCAACAACGTATACAGTGACACTGAAGGTTATAAGAGCAGTGACAACAGTGCTACAGATCATAGCTATTGGGTTTATCAAATAGCAAAAGTGTTTACATGGTTCCCTCAAACTACCTTTAGAATATACAATACTCCAGAGTGGGATATACCAAAAGAATGGAAATTGGCTAATGTTTCACTTGACACCTTAGACAAATTGTAGTATAATAAGTACTATATAACAAGGACTTGGCGTCAACCCTTCTAACTCTGCCGCTCATATAATTTATTAAATAGGAGAATAATATGGGAAAATATTACAGCACAAAACATTACGGGCACAACATTGGCTTGTCAGCAGTGTTCCGACAACCTAACGCAGATCATTCACACTGTCATCTATTACACGGATACAGTCTAGCATTTACATTTACATTTGGCTGTACAGAACTAGATCAAAAGAACTGGGCAGTAGACTTTGGCGGACTAAAGCCGTTGAAGGCATGGCTCGAAGATAACTTTGATCACAAGACAGCAATTGACAAGAACGATCCATACTTAGATAAGTTTATGGAACTGCAAGAACTTGACCTAGCAGAGATTGTTGTTATGGACGGTGTTGGTGCTGAGAAGTTTGCAGAACATGCATTTAACTTTGCAGACAAACTAATACGTGAAAAAAGTAATAATCGTTGCTATTGTGTACGTGCAGAATGTGCAGAGCATGGCGCGAATTCGGCGATCTATGAGGGCTAAATGGCTAAGATTGATAAGAGTCAGTATACAAAAGCACAGTGGCAAATTGTCAAAGCATCTCGGCGTAAAGAAAAAGAAGAGAATCGAGCAAGGAAAGCACAGAGCAATGCGCCTACTGAGCAAGATAATAAGCAAGCAATTCCCCCGGTTGAGGCCGTAATACCTCCGCGAGAGTCGATGGTAAGCTCTCAACCTAACACTACTAAAAACTACGTAGTATGTTTAAAGCACGGAAGTAAATATTCTTCCGAGTATGTAAACAAATTGCATAGTATGTGCAAGCGACACTTAACAGTTCCTTTTGAATTTGTGTGCTTCACGGACGATCTTCGTGGCATTGATGGTAACATTAAAACCATTGCACTAAAACAAAATGGTCTATCTGGTTGGTGGTACAAGCCGATGTTCTTTGATAAGAATCTTGGAGTAGACGGAACTTTGTTGTACATGGACCTAGACATTGTTATTAATGCAAATATTGATCATTTGTTTACATACCAGCCTGATAAGTTTTGTATTATTAGGGACTTTAATAGATCAATTCGACACGACTGGAACAGGATGAACAGTAGTGTGTTTAGATTAAAGACTGGTAGCTTGCCCTACGTGTATGATAACTTTATGGAAAGTCATGAAGTGAACATACGTAGATTTCATGGAGATCAAGATTGGATTTATGAGCAAGTTGGTCCAAACAAACAAGAATGGGTCTTTTGGCCTGATGAGTGGATTCTAAGTTATAAATGGGAAATGCGAGATAGGTCTCAGCTAGTTAAAGTACACGGTCAGCCTAGAAACTTTAAAACAACTGCTGATCCTAAAGTATTACCAAAGACATGTATTGCAGTATTTCACGGAGAACCACACCCGCATCAGTGTGAAGATGCATGGGTTAAGGAGAATTGGAAGTAATGTTTATTTTTGACGTTGACGGAACACTAACACCTAGCAGACAGAAGATAGATCCAGACTTTAAACAATGGTTTACAGAAAACATACACGACTATTGCTTTGTTACAGGCAGTGACAAAGAAAAAACTATTGAACAAGTTGGCTTGGATATGTTTGTAGGTGCAAAGTATAGTTTCCAATGTAATGGTAACGATGTGTATTTTTACGGAAAGCATATTGAATCTAATGAATGGACACTTCCGTTAAATGCAAAACGTTGGCTGAACGAACAGCTAGAAGAAAGCAACTTTCCGTTACGTACAGGACTACACATTGAACATCGTCCGGGTATGGTTAACTTTAGTATTGTAGGACGCAACGCTACACACAGTGAAAGAGGATTGTATGTTAAGTACGATAAAGCATCTGACGAACGAACTCTTATTGCTGAAATGTTTAATAGTAAGTTTACTAAGTTAGAAGCAAAGGCAGGTGGGGAAACAGGTATTGACATTGGACCAAAGGGAGCAGACAAAAGTCAAATACTAAAGTTTGTTTTAGACCTAGACGGTACTTTGACAATGTTTAATGAAAAACTAAAGTTCTATGGCGACAGAATGGATGAAGCAGGTAATGACTATCCTTTGGCTAAAGTTATACTTGACAACAGTCACGGAACATGCTATAATGTAGAGGATTACAAAGATACATGGACTCTACTAAAGGCACACATAAATGATTAAACGTATAGGCTTTGCATGCAAGTTCATGCACCCAGATCAAACACAGAAGAAGAAAGTACTAGAAGAGATTCAGCGTCCGCTAAATACTCGTAGTACAACAGTACAGTGGCTTAACAGGCAAACTGTTGATGTAGCCGAGCAACGGTTGTGGGACATTATGGTACACAACATTGCCGCATACAAAAGGTTGATTGAATATGTTGGATCTCTTCCTCCAGGACTTAGAATGGTTAGATTGGGCAGTGATGTGCTTCCTGTTTATACCCAGCGTGATTGGAGTTATTATTGGCAGTTACCTGACGTTATTGCGTATGCAGAACGAGAGTTCGCAAAAGTCGGTGACACGGCAAGAGCCCTCGATGTCCGACTATCGATGCACCCAGGCCAATTTACTGTACTTGCGAGCGACAACGCCGACATTGTAGATAGGAGCATAGAAGAATTTGAATATCACACCGATGTCATCCGCTATATGGGTTA
>Ga0307998_1002115_pt1 | contig 10330 bp, 5 predicted proteins | sample Davwhametageno37_FD_203147 | JGI IMG/M metagenome (GOLD analysis project Ga0307998, IMG submission 203147) | Marine microbial communities from Davis Island wharf, Antarctic Ocean - #37 | ecosystem: Environmental > Aquatic > Marine > Unclassified | place: Antarctic Ocean: Davis Island wharf...
AGAATGGTTAAAGCCATACCTTACTAACATTACACAAGAGGGGCAGGACCTATATGGTGCTGGTGCATTTAGCCACGTAGAAGGTCTTACTGGTGAACAACAAGAAGGTATGGGGTTACTTAAAGGTGCTGTAGCAGGTCAAATGGATACTGCTAATAAATCAGCACAGGCTCGTGATGTAATGCTTAACTCTTCTCAGGGTAAAGAAATTGTCGGTTACGATAATGTCAATACTCAGGCTATTAAGGACTCAGCAGTCCGTAGAAGCCAGCAAGCTTTTGGAGATACCTCAAGTAATATGGCAGCTAATGGCCTTGTAGGTGGACGTCGTGCTGAGTTAGTTAAGGCGCAGAATAAAGCAGAGCTAGCCTCTAGTTTAGCAGATCTTGATTATAATGATTATAACACTAGACGTAGCCAAGCATTAGCTTCTGCTAGTGGAGCTATTCAGGCTGGTACAAATGTACAGCAACAAGCTATGGCACCTGGCACTAACCTTACAAATGTTGGTAAAGGTTTGCAAGAGCAGAATCAACGTCAAGCCGATGGGGCCTTCCAAGGCTACCAACGATGGTTAGGTGCATTACAAGGCGTACCTGTAACACCTAACCAACCCGTTACTGGGGGTAAATAGTTATGGCATATAGAATGGGAAGTGGACACCCGAGTGCGGGTAGTCGGGGGGGAAACAATGGTGGAGATGGTACTGTAAGTTATTCTGGCGGTAGGGACGCTAATGACCGAGGTGATGGCGCTGGTGCAGCAAGAGCACTAGCACAGGCGCAACATGCAGCTCAATTAAATGCAGCAGAGGCACAACGAGTAGCCTCAGAACAACAAGCAAGACAACAAGCAGCGCAACAAGCAGCACAACTAGCCTCTATCCAAGCAGCAAATGATTACAATCAGAAGGCAGCACAAGCAGTAGCCAATACAAATTTTAAAAGCCGAACACCCCTAGGCCCTGATGTATCATCACTAAGTAACTCAGATGCAAAACCTGCGGTTGCTAGCAATCCTTTTATAAGTGGATTAAATAATGCAACAGACTCAATTAATGAGTTTGCAGCAAACAGCATGATTGTTAAAGGGCTAGATGCCTTCTTCCTTAATGATGGTGTAAAGCATCCGGGATATAATGATTATCAATGGGATACTCGTGGCGGAGATGGTGGGGCTAGGGCGGCAGAAAGAGATGCGGACAAAGGACCTATGACTCTTAGAGAAGAATTTTTCTCATACCAAAACACACCAGATCAACAAAGAGCTAAAGACAATGCAAATCGTTTAGAGCGTGAGAGAATTTACCAGTATGGCGGTGGCGGTGAGCCAATGTACAATACAAAGGGTGAGATTATAGGCTACAGAGATACTGACGATAACAGGATATACAGCAACGAAGATCGTCGAGACTCATATGGTAAGAGCTTAGACAATAATAAGCCTGATGGTGTTAATGGTAACATGGTTGGTGTATCCGCACCTTTGAGTGGAGTCACTTATAATAACGGATTTAATGGACAAGGATACAGAAGTGGTGGAACTATGGGTAATTATTTCTCAGCCATACCTGATGGGATATTTAACTCAGGCGGCAGTCCACCATTAATGAACATACAAACTAGCTATGGTAATACTTACAATGGCGCTGATCAATGGACAGCTGGCGGTAATGCCACACGAGCAGCTCAAGCGGCCGCAACAACAGGAGAGTCATAATGGAAAATGAATATTTAGGTATGAATCCAATGCAGGCCATGCAAATCAAACCAATGAATCTGCAGGGTGGAGGTGGTGGTGTTATTGATCAGGGTAATCCTACTATGGACGCAGCTAAAATGCTTGGCACAGCTTATTTGCAGACACAATTTGGACCTATGGGTGCTGCGGCAGGGCAAGCGGTAGGAGGATTATTTTATGGAGGTACTACTAATGTAACTAAACCTATGGGTTACATGAACGGAACTACAAATGTACCTTATAACTATATGAATGGTACAGAAGAAGTCCCCGGACAGCGCACAGGGCAAGACACAGTTCCTGCAATGTTATCACCGGGAGAAGCAGTTATACCTGCATCAGCGGCTCAAGACCCTGCTAACCAAGGTGCTATCGAAGGTATGGTAGAAGAAGGCAGAGCAGATCAAGGTATGGCTGCTCAGATATTACAGTCATTAGGTTTACCTATGGACCCACAGCTAATTGCTTTAATTGAAGACATGTTAGCGCAGGGTGTACCTCCTGACATGATTGTACAGCAACTACAAGAACGCATGGAGCAGTCGCAAGGTGATCAGGGTATGCCCACAGAGATGCCACAAGAAGCACCTATGGCTCCTATGGCATCATCAGAAGCACCTATGTCCTCTATGGAAGAAGGTATGGGTATGCCACAAGGATTGTATGGTGGTACTTCTCATGTACAAGCACCTTTATCTGGCAAGAAACAACGTGAGCAACAGAAGTTTGATTCTGATGAACAACGTAAAAATTCTGCATTTCAATCTGACCAACAACGTAAGAATGAAATGCATAGCCGTAGAATGAGTGGAGAGTAATCATGGCTGATACTAGTTGGGTAACAGATGAAATGCTCGATGCTATTAGACAAGTAGAGTCTAGTGGCGGCACTAATATGACTGGGGGTGGCAAAGGGGCTGTAGGGCCTTACCAGTTCTTACCTGAGAATGTAGGCGACATGGGGTATGGTGTTAAAAAAGGGTTTGACCCCATGGACCCTGTAGAATCAAGAGCCGCTGCAAAGCAGTATTTAATTGGTATGCAGAATGAATACAACTTTACTCCTTCTCAAACATTACAGGCTTACAACTGGGGGCCTGGTAATATGGTAGATTATATTAAAAAGGGTGGCGCAAGTAATCCCAATAACTTTATACCCTCCGAAACTACAAATTACTTAGCTAAGATTAATGATGCAGGTGGTAACTTTAAACCTACTAACTCTATGCTAGATAGTATTGTTAGTTGGGGTGATGAGGTATGGGATAGCTTTTTTGATGCAGAAAATGGTGATGCAGCCATAGAGCAGGTTAAACAATCTACAGAAAACTCTATACCTAAGGGGAGTCTTGGGAATATGGAGTATAGTGGCCCCGAAGACGAAGGTCTAGGTACTGTTACTATGGTACCTGCCTTAAAGGGGCTTAGTGTGCTACCTAAACTAGGGGTCCTTGCATCAAAATATGGTGATGATATAGCAGGGTCTGTACAGGAATGGATTAAACGGAATACCTCTCAATTAAATAGAATGACTAAACAGGAATATGAAGCGGCTGTAGCTCAAGCTGCAGGAAGGTTTAGAACTAATAATAGGCAACCAGCGGCATTACCTAAGCCAACAGTAGTTCCTCCATCAACAGCAGCAATACCTAAGCCTATACCCAAGCCTAATCAAATTGTACCTCGTGACATGACACGGCAAGGCCCTGTAATAAATACTATACAGGCAAAGCCTTACATTGGCCCAGGAGTCCCGGCAATAGCTGCGGTAACTAACACTACTCTGCCACCACCTCCTGTTTACCCATCAGCTTTTTCCGAAGACCCTAATACTATGGGTGTTTCCGTAGCACCTATAGCAGCTAATCAACCTTTTTCTGAAGATTCTAATACTATGGGGGTAGCATCTGTTGCGTCAGCGCCTGTTGCGTCAGCGCCATTAGCTAACACTGTACCTCAAAGGCCGGGCTACAATGTTGTTAAGTCTGGAAATGGAAACCCTGTAAAAACGGGTGGTGGAGGTTATATGTGGTCTAAAGATTATCAACACCCTATGTGGGCACAAGGAGGGGTTAACTAATGGCTAATCCAGAAGAATTAGTACCGCCAATGGGTACTACAGATTTAACTAGCTTTAATACTTTTTATAATAAGTACAATCCATTTAGTGACAGTGAAGGTTACGCTTCTTATAAAGCAAATTTACCTAAAGGCGTATTTGAAAAGACAGAGAGTGAATGGGTAGATGATTCTTTTCAGTCCCAGTTAAAAGACAGGTATTCACAGTATTTAGAAGGGGGCGGCTCAGCAAACTTGTCTTTTGAAGACTTCTCAAATAATACCAGCACTAATTTCTTAAGACCAGATGGTGTTAATGATAGAGTTATTAATCAAAATATATTAGACAGTGCAATGGGAGTGGCAAACAAAGCTTCTGAAGCTGCAGGTGGTGGGGTTTTAAATCAAAATCAATTTACAAAAGCAGTACAGGGTGGCCAGACAGTAGTACCCGGCTACAACACTAATATAGGTACACCTAATGTACCAGTAATAGGCGCTCCTGTAAGTAATTCTTTGCAGAATTCTAGTAACTCAGGGACTATACCTTCTATAAAACATAATGATCCATCTACAAGCACTAATGAAAGTTTAGACCTTATAGATGGTTCTATTATATTAGGTAACGGAGAAACTTTAAAACAAACAAAGAAACAAAAAGACCAAGCCCTAAATATATTTGGGAAGGCATCTAAATTGTTTGGCGGTATCCTCAGTGAAACTGATTTAATTAGAATGAGCTTATATACTGTTGGTGGTCTAATGACTGGTGGCAGCATGGGCGGCTCTTTTAAATGGGCTGGTAATCAAGTATTAAAAGAACAAGCAGGTAGGCAAACTGCACAGGCCAAGTTGAATGAAACTAGAGCGGGTATGTTTAATAAAGCCCCTAAGCAAGTTAGAGTAAAAGGCTCTAATGATCCTACACAAGCCATATATATAAGTGGTGATTGGTATGATGCTGGGACTAAATTAAAGATCACAGGCAAGGTTGAAGACTGGGATAAAAGCATGAGCCGTGATGGTCAATTACCTGAATATATGGACTTAATAACGTCAGCGTCTACACAGATTAAAAACGAGGATGGTACAGAAATAAATATAGGGCCAGTCTCGGCTGTAATTGCAAACAGTTGGTATACACAAGTAGAAGACTGGAACAGAAAAGGCTATGAAGTTGAATTAGATGACCCTGATACTCGAGCTGCATTTGACATAGCAGTAAAGAGAGCTTTCCAAGCTAATAAAGATCATGAAACAGGCGGAGAGATTGCAGTACCTTCTCAATTCTATGAAATGACCTTAATACAAGGCTTGTCACCCGGTGCTGATGAGAACTTTAAAGACTCTAATGGTAAGTATTTGAGCGCTGATGCTAATGGAGAGATGGTAAAAGCTGTAGACAGTATAATAAATGCAGGTTTACTTGAAGTTAAGAATAGAGGTAAAGGTGGTACAGTTACTCTACGTTCAGTCATGTCTCAAATAAAAGAGGGCTGGAGTAAGCTCAGTAAGAAAGATAAAGCAGCATATATCAACGGGGCTGGCCCAGGACGATCAGGTTATTCTAAGTATATTGTAGATCAAAGTAAAACTTTATAACCCCCTTAAAGGAGAGCGCCATTAGGCCTCTCTTTTTATTTTCATTGTAATAGTATGAGGATTTGAAATGAATTTCGATGATATAATTACACCCACAAGTACCTACGAAAATGAAGATGGTACTACTTTTGAAGGGGCTTTTATTGATGCCGATACCATTCAAAACCTTTCTAATGGGCAAGGGCATCGATTAGAGGGTTATGATGCTCCTGAAATAGACAGCATTGCCCAAGGCGTTTTAGTGCCTGGAGAAGTAGGAGCCGATGAGTTAACTGTTCAGACAGCTATACTTGCCAATCATTATGGTTTTAATAAAATTGTAAATAAAGGCAAAGATAAATACGATCGAAATGTTACAAGATTAGAAGATGCAGGTGGTAGAAGCTGGTCTGATTTCATGATAGAGGAAAGGCTGGTAGGGGCTGATCAATACACATCAAGTAATACTATTGATAATCGTATGATGAATAGTTTTGCAGACTCATTAAATATGGTGGGTAAAGATTCAGACCCAGCAGCTAGGGCCAGATTGGCCGTTGAGAACGCAATAAAGGATGTAGAAGGTTATCAACCTATGTTTGGTGCTATTGCGACTAACGAAGCAGAGTTTGCTGAAGGTAGAGCACTATATTCTCGTGAGTCAACAAATAAACTTGGAGAATTACTTGCAGCTACTACAGACCCAGTAGAAAAAGAAAAGCTACAGAGAGCTTATTTTTATAGTAAGTGGGGTAAGAATCCATTTATTGCTGTAGGTAGTAGGCGTAATGATCGTACTATAGATAATCAGGCTTATTTCCAGACTAGCACTTCACTCACATTAGGTCTAGAGAATGCTGTACAGGCGTTTTATGGTGTAGGGGAGTTAGTAGGTGAGAGTGCAGGGTGGGACTGGTTAAAGAACAAAAGTACTGCGGGTATCTCTCGTAGTGAAGACAATGTTAGCGGAGAAGCTAACGTGTTAAGCAGTTATAATGACATTGAAGGCATTGGAGATGCATTCTCATGGATTACTAACAATGTAACTATGTCATTACCTCTAATGGGGGCTGTAATAGGTGGCGGGCTTTTAGCTGCGCCATTAGGTCTTACTGGTGTTGCAGGTATGATAACAGCGGCTACACCTTCTGCTGTATTAAGCACAGGTTCTATATGGAACTCAATGCCTGACGGAGAAAAGAGTGCAGGACTAGCTGTATTAGGAGGCTATTCAGTAGGGTTATTAGATCGTCTAGGATTTACAGGCGGTATTGGAGGTCTTGTTGGCAAAGGCGCTAAGTCTGCTGTAGACAGAGGGGCAATGAGAGAAGTACTTAGGGATATTAATAACAAAGTATACCAAGAATTAATAACACCTACTATAAAAGATGCTAATGGTGTATTGAGAAAAGCCTTAACTCCTGCACAAGCATATGAAAGACTAACTAAGTCCTCTAAAGCACAACTAGTTCAGATGGCTGATAATTTTGGGCAATCAGCTAGTAACAATCTTCGTGACTTAAAATTAGTTAAAGGTTCTATTAATCAAATAGTAACCTCTATGGGCCGTGAGGCTGCTACTGAGACTGTACAAACAGCTATTGAAGAGGTGTCCTCTGTATATGGTACTAGCGCAGAATTAAACCCCGCAGCATTTAAAGAGGCGTTAATAACTTCAGCTGTAGTTGGTGGTGTATTTGGTGCTGGGTTTGATATACCTGGGATTGCTAAACAAAATCTTGATCGAAGAGATATACTATTTAAGCTGGCTAACAACCCTAGTTTGTTACCTGATATTGAACAGTTTAGCAGAGATGATATGGAAGCTGCTAGACGAAAGGATGAAAAGAATCCAGACAGAACTAATGACGATAACATATCTGACTTTACTAGAAATAAAAATAACGCAGCTCCGGGCAGCTTTAAAGAGAAAGCAGCTGCAGGTAAGGCTAATAGATCAGCAGAAAGTACTGTAGGTCGTATGGCTAGAACCCTGAAGAACACTCCAGGAGCTCCTTTTGTTGCGCATTTACTTAACATGGTAAATAAGGTAGGTTTAAGGGACAAAGATGGTAATCGTAATTTTTCAGTAACTAGGTTAGGTAGTATTTTAGGTGGTATTAATATTAACTCAGGCTATCATCATCAAGAGTATATACAAAAACTTAGAGGTACTTTAGTCCGTATGTTACCTAGGCCTGATAGTGTTGCTCAAATATTAGGTACTAATGTACGTACCGCTAACAAGATGATGCGTAATGCTGTAGACAATTATGTTGCTAAAGGTATAGAGTATGATGGGCCTAAGGCAAAAGAAATTAATGAGCTATTGCAAGATTATCGTGACGGACAAGCAGAAATAAAGAATGAATTGTATAGGCAAGGTGTAGATGAAGACTTATCAGACGGAGGGTTAGATGTTCTCACTGTAAGGCCTTTAAATCAAAAAGCTATACAGAATGACAAAGAAGATTTTAAAGCAAAATTAATGACCTTGGAAGGCAGTTATGGTCCAATGACAGGTACCCTTGCTGATCAATATATAGAGCGGATATTATCCAGTGACTCCCAAGAATCAGCACTTTCTTTAAACCGAGCCTTCCCTTCAGCGAGTGGTGTGTTATCTCCTTACATGTCTAAAGATGTATTAGGTGCATACAGGGCTGAAATAGAAGGGGCTGCAAGGCTTGCGGGTAATAATAAATATTTAGGTCAAAACTATAGTGTGCTAGATGCTGCATTAGCAGACATAGAGGCAGAGGGTGCTACTAAGGCACAGGTAGAGGAATTGGCTGCTGATATCCAAGATTATTTAGAGATAGCCAATGGAGACTATGGTGCTTGGAAAAGTCCTTGGGTTAAAAACATACAGGACAATTTAGTTTTGCTTACATTCTTACGTGGCATGGGGTTTTCTGCAATAGCATCTTTCCCTGAAGGCCCCTTAACTATGTTAGGTGTACCTGAACATATTGCTTTTAAACATATTAAGGATCACGCTAAAACTTCAGCTAATAGCATATTAGACTATATGAATTTTTTAGTCAGCGGTATTCCAGGCTCGCCAATACCTAGAAAGGTAGGTAACCCAGTTGCTATGAACCAATTAGAATCTTTAGGCTATCAAAGTGGAAACTCATCTGCTGTTAGGCAAATGGGTGTAGAGATAAGTGGTTACAAGCAAAGGATAGCAGAAATGTATGCCAAGGCGGTTGGCCTTAATAGCATAACAGATGTTACTAGGGGTATGCGGGGTTCAATGGCGGCTGACGTTATGAGTCACTATGCAGATATACTTGCAATGGACCCTGAAAGCAACAGTAACATGGCTAGAGAAGCTTACAAGGAACTTAGAGGTTTAGGAGTTAATGTTAATTTTTTAGTAGGGCTACATCAACAACTAATGAATGACCCTGACGCTACTATTAGTGATGCGGATAATATTAAAATGCAATCTCAGGCAGAAATAGCTTCTATGAGATTTATAGACCAAGGAATGGTTAATCCCTTGCCGGGGCAGATACCTAAAGGTTATAAGCTTCAAAAGTTAATGATGTTTAATCAGTTCCAAGGATTTATAGCTAACTTTACATCTAAAATATTACCTCGTATAATGAGTAATATAAAAAATGGATCTCCCGGTGTGACTGCTGGGGCTGTAAGTGTATCCCTGTCAATGATTGCAGCGGCTTTCCTTGGCACTATGCTAAGAGACTTGCTAAAGTACGGGGAGCCTACACCTTATCTAGATGACTACGATAAGTTTAGACGTGTTCTATTTTCTAGTGGCTTGTTAGGTACAGGTGAGCGTGTATGGTCTGCTATAGACCCTCTATATGGGCCTGGCATACTAAACCCCGGAAAGGACTCAACTTTATTTAGTACCTTAGGTCACACAGTTGACGGAGTATTAGGTGAAGCAGCAGCATGGGGTGTAGTAGAAGATATAGCATTAACTGGCTATAACACTGTATCAGGTGAGGGTGAAGAAGCTGTTAAAAGTGGTTTAAAGGTAATACCATTGGTAAGTTCAGTTAATCAGTTAAGAAATAGCATAACAGACAGCATATTCTAAAGGAAATATTCATGGCAACAGCAATTAATACAGGCCCAATAGGTGGTCAGCAAAATACAGGTACTCTACAAGAAAGATTAGAGAGAAAGATTAATCTACGGGAACAAGAGGGTTTACAACAGGCATCTAGTGTCCCGTTAGCTGCAGGTGCTGGCATAGATTTACCCATACCCAACACAGGTATTGTAAATGGTAATACAGTTGGTCAATTTGTAGAAGAGTCAGTAATACCTAGTATGGAAGGTTCAGGTCAAACAGCTGCTAACATAGCTGAGAATCGTGACAATTCTAGCTTTAATACTTATCAACCTACTCCTCAAACTAATAAGAGATTTATAGGCAACAACCCTGAAACGGGACTACCTATGTTTGAAGACGTTACTGAACCTATGTTTAACGTAGAGGCAGCAGCCAACAGCCTACCTGCCACCTATGAGTTGCTTAATAACCCTGAATTGATGTTTGGTGCAGATGACCAAAAATCTGTAGGCACTATGGGTGGTGACCAAATGCGGAATGTGGCTCAGACTTGGTCAAATACATCTAAGTTTATTTCTGACGATGTTAACAAAGAGCCTCAAGGTAAATTTGCTACAGCTTTATCTAAGTTGTTTAACCCTAATGACTCTCAAAGCCAAAGTGATATGATAGAGGCTATGGGGGTTATAACTTCTCTTGCTGGTGCAGCTACAGTTAAAGCTCAAGACAGGTATACAGTAGGCCGTGAAGAGGCTGACCCTAGCGAGGCCTACTACATTGACCCTCAATTAACAGACGACGGAGCCGCTGTACAAGTGGGTTTATCTCCTGCAGATTTTATGAAGGCCACAGGTGGCAGCATTGCTAAGTTATTACAGATGAAAGGTGTTGATGTAA
>Ga0307998_1002116_pt1 | contig 10325 bp, 11 predicted proteins | sample Davwhametageno37_FD_203147 | JGI IMG/M metagenome (GOLD analysis project Ga0307998, IMG submission 203147) | Marine microbial communities from Davis Island wharf, Antarctic Ocean - #37 | ecosystem: Environmental > Aquatic > Marine > Unclassified | place: Antarctic Ocean: Davis Island wharf...
AGTAATACAACCATTAACTAAATGCGAAGATACAGACCCTCGTTAAAATTTTACATGGTATTCTTGTAACTCTATACCTCTAACTTTTAAAAATACTTCTAAGCATTGTTTTGATCTTCTTGACACGGGATTAAATTCAGAGCGGAACACGGTAGATAGTTATTAATTAAGCTGCGTAGTTTTAATACTCAAATGCTAATCCTTCGGGGGTTTTCTTTTAAGTCTCAGTCATATACTTGTAAGTAAAAAAAAACCCTCTAGCCAGACACTTGAAGGAATTAAAGCCACTCGAATGAGAATAAACTTTATAAACAGTTTTGTATATTGTATTAACAAATTATATGTTATGAAAAAGCTGCTTATTTTTTTAATATTTATGCCCTTAATTGTTTTTAGTCAAAAATCTGAAGTTCTTGAAGACGTTGAATTTAATCCTGGATTTTTTGATGACTCAAAAGAAAATAGATTAAATCTAGGATGGGCATACTACGGAAGAGGAAATGGAATCTCTTTGACATATGATAGAGAGTTATCTAATCTTTTTTCTGCAGGTATTGGTTTTGAAGAGTACTTTAGTGAAGAAGAAACAGAAATGTCATATTTTATAATTACTGATTTTCATCTTTCAGAACTTTTGAAATCATCTAATTCAGTTGAAATATATACTGGTGCTGAATTTGGTCGTTTTGATAAATCATTTGAAGCCCATTACTATTTAGGAATCTCAATTTCAATAAATAAAAACGTAGGAATATTTACTGAATTAGGATTAAGGGGGATATTTGGTGTTTTTTACGAATTTTAACCCATTAAATAGAAGAAAAGGTAGTAATAATAAAAATAGATGTTAGTTGGGGTTGGGGTAATATCTCATCGATAATATATCCACGAGCTAAATTACCTATATAAATTTCTATAAATATTCTTACTGTGCTGTAAACAATTAAATAGATAAGAATAAGCTAACCTTGAACCTTTTTCTGTCTTCATACCAAAATAAAAACAAACCTATGCTTGCTAGTACAACTACCTAGTATAGTTGAGTGGATTTAGGGCAGTATGGATCGGTTTAGCCAACGAATTTGGATCCATAAAAACAACACCACCCCAGATTTTTTTGGATATGCCATAACAATATCCCATCATGAAACAGCCCATTCTTCCGATCCCATTACTGTATATTATTAATTGATCGTATCAATCTACAAAACTGTTTTAAAACTTGTTTTTATTATCTGATACCTTTCGAAGATTTAGACGGTTTTACAAGTATTAATCTGTTAATTAAATAAAGTGCTAATATTATTTTTTCTGAGTTTAACTATTATAAAATGTGATAAGTTTATTTCATGAAATTATAGTGTTTAAGGATATTACTTATAAAATTGTACCTTACTTTAAAATCCTAATTGAATACCTTCAAATATTTTCTATATCTTATCTTTTGTTCTCAAATTAGTTTAGCACAGATTAACTTTGAGAATTATCGCCTCCCGATCCACAAAACTATTGAAAAAATTAAAATTGATGGGGTACTTGACGAAATCACTTGGAAAGAAGCTGCTGCAGGAAAAGTTTTTTTATGATCACACCTATAGACACCGGAAAAGCGACTCAGTTTTCAGAAGCAAGAGTGAGTTTTGATGATGAATTTTTGTATGTCGCTATAATTTTCTTTAATAATTTCATTCAAGGAGATTATGTAGTAGAGTCTCTAAAAAGAGATTTTTCTTTTGGAAAAAACGATAATTTTCTTCTATCTATAGATCCTTTTAACAATCAGAGTACTGGTTTTCTTTTGGCTTAAATGCCTTGGGGCACAGTGGGATGGGACTATGTATGATGGGAGAAGAGTTGACCTAAACTGGGACACTAAATGGTATTCCGAAGTTCAATTTGATAAAGAAAAATGAGTATGTGAAATTGCAATTCCCTTTAAATCCATTCGTTATGATGAAATGAGTTCCGAATGGGGAATCAACTTTAGCCGTCTGGATTTGAAAGCAAGTGAAAAGTCCAGTTGGGCTCCTGTACCTCGTCAGTTTCCATCTGTGTCTCTTGCTTACGTTGGGGCCCTAGTTTGGGAAAATCCCCCTCCAAAGCAAGGAAGCAATGTTTCTTTAAATTCCTTATGTCTCAAACAATCTTTCACAAGAAAACACCAGACTACAAAACAATAACTTTAAAATTGGAGGTGACTTAAAATACAGCCTTACTTCAGCATTAAATCTCGATGTTACTTTAAATCTAGATTTTTCCCAGGTAGGAGTGGATAGACAGGTTACAAACCTAGATCGCTTTGAACTTTTCTTTCCTGAGAGAAGACAATTCTTCCGGGAAAATGCTGATTTTTTTTACAATTTCGGATACCAGACTATACGTCCTTTTTTTTCGAGAAGAATTGGTCTAAATACAGCTATATTCGGAGGAATTAGGATGAGTGGTAATTTGGATGAAAATTGGCGTTTGGGCGTGATGGATATTCAAACTCAAAAAGACGAAAACTTTGGCATGTCCGCTGATAATTTTGGAGTTTTTACCCTGCAACGAAAGATTTTGGATCGTTCCAACATCAGTTTAATTTTTGTAAACATACAAAAATTAAACACTCCAGAATCAACAAGCTCAGACCCAACCTTCAATCGCAATCTCGGAATGGAATACAATTATTTTTCTAAAGATAATTTATGGGATGGAAAACTTTTGTTTATGCAATCCTTTAGTCCATTGGAGGTTAAGCAAGCAAGTGTTTTTGCTTCTCATATTGGACATCAAACAACACGCTGGAACTGGAGGATTCAGCAAGAATATGTCTCTGAAAACTACAGTGCAGAAGTTGGTTTTGTCCCAAGAAACAATTATATTGAATTAGAAACCAAAGGAGGTCACTTAATTTACACCAAAAGTAAAACCTCTCTCCTCTCACACGGACCAAGTGTAGCGCGTACTTATTATTTTGATACTTCTTTTGACAAAAAAGATGAATCCACAGCATTCAAATACAATTTTAACTTCAAAAATAGAAGCCGTCTTTCCATAGGACTACAAAATCAATTTATCCAATTGCTTTCCAACTTTGATCCCTTAAGAACAGGTATTTATGAACTTCAAGCAGGAACAGAACATCGGTGGAACAGTTATACCATTTCTTATGATGCCAAGCCCCAAAATCGATTCACCTATTCCTTAGAAGCACTGAGAAGTGGGTATTACAATCAAGGGAAACGCACAGCTTTCCTTTGAGAGTTTGGTTATCGGTTTCAACCTTTTTTAGAACTCAGTTCTGTTACCAACTTTAATCAAATCAACCTTCCTGCTCCTTGGAACAATAACTCTTTTTGGCTCCTAGGAGTTAAAGCAAATCTGACATTTCCAAACACTATTTAATTCTACAAGACCATTATCTTTAATAAACTCTGAAATTTCAGACTTTTTAATATCGATAGTAATGATTTTATAATCGGTAAGAAGCTTTAGGTCTATTGCTTCTTTAAAGCTCATTTGAGCGAAGATATCCCCATAGATATCTGTATCATCCATCGATACAATATCGTCTTTACTCCCGCTATAAAACCTTTCTGTAGCAGTCATAAATATTCTACTTTTTATAGAAATATTCTTCTCAAAAAGTAAGTAACTAAATAGCTTATCACTACCTCCAACTGTCTTATGTGCTTCATCTAGAATACCTAAATCAAAAGTATGGTTTAGTTCTTTAGAGATACTTGCAATTAATCTACTACTCTGGTAAGTTGTGAATATTACATTACGTGTATCCTTGTTTTCAATTAACCAATTTTTAATGTATTCTGGGTCTGTCTTACAAGGAACTCCTATATCCTCTGTTTTAAATTTAATTTCAGTATTACTTCCGATACCTTCATCAGAACAGATACATAGCCAATTGACTTTAATATCTTGCTACAATCTCTTTTAAATATGCATCTAGAGTTTGTTTGATTAATGACAGACTTGGAACAGCTATAACAGTAGACATCGCATCTAGCTTCTCCATCATCCAAAAACCAGTTAAACTTTTTCCAGCTCCACAGGGGAATATAAGTTTACCTCTAGGTTCTTTATTTTTTATAAAATGATTATAGGCTTCGTTTGTTGCTTTTTCTTGATGAGGTCTTGGGTAAAATGGTTCAGGGCTATACTTCTCTTTTTTTTAAGTATTTTCTTACTCTATCAAAAAAATCTTCATCTAAATTACTCCAAGTATCAGATAGTATTTTAGAGGTAGGTTTCTTTTTTACATCATCATAATTTTTAGATGTAGAAATTGCAGTTGAACATATGTAACCTTGAGTAAGCTTATCATATCATCCTAATAGAGATATAAATGTAGAGACCTCTCTAAAAGTAACTGCTTGATATTTATCAGTATGATACTTGCATTGTATTGCGTGATATTCTTCTCCTTTTTTAGCAATTAAGTCAATTCCTAAATCTCTAGATTCAAGACCTATTATTTCTAAATCTTTTTTTGGGACTTCAGATAACAACCAAATATTATCGTAGTTATTATACTTAGGGTCTATTGTAAAATAGACTTTAGATAATAATTCAAATGCATCTCCTTTCTGCTTATTATTTAATGGTAATAAAGCGTCATTGAAATCACTCCAAGTATTTATTTCAGAAAACAAAGAGGCTGTGTTCATTCATCCAAATATAAACAATATTAGAAAACTCAATAATATCATTAGTGTGCAGTTATAAGCACAATAAAAAAACCCTACATTTCTGTGGGGCTTATATTTAAATAATGATATTGAATTAAATAATAAGCTATTTTGACATAGCATCAACTTTACTCGAGGCAGCCCTTTTTTCAATTTCTTTAGCTACCGAAACAGACACACATATTTTATTTATGGGATTGAAATATGTTGATAATGATTTTGATAATATTACTGCAATTGGAATTCCAACAATTGAAATAAATAATAAAACTATTTGAATAATAGTAAGAATAGATGCAAATACACCTATCGGAAAGTAAATAAGAAAAGCAATAACACTAAAAATTTCCCAAACTAATGTTTTTTCCTTACCAAGCTTTGAATCCGAAATCATTCTTGATGAAAATGGAGATAATAAGAATTTTGAATGCTGGATTAAACCTAATCCAATCGGTGCACCAATGACTGTTATTACTAAAATCCCTCCAGTTATAAATGTTAAAAAAGCAGTTACAAATCCAAAAAAAGGGAAATGCCATAATAAATTTCCAAGCTGTTTCATAATATTTTCTTTTTTTTAAATATAACCAATATTATAAAAAATTAATAATATCAATGTAATGATACTATATAAACGCTATTACAACCTCTTCATAAAGCAGAATAAAGGTTTTATAACATATAGGTCTATTATAACTTTCTATTACAGCTACTTTAGGGTTATTGGTTTTTAATAGCATTATCTATCTGTTTATCTGAATAAGCATTTAATGTCTTTATAATTTCTATTTGAAACTTTTGTTCTTCTTGTTGAGGTTTAGTCATTACATAAGGTAACCCAAGTTGTATTAACTTTAGTTTCTCTGCTTTACTCATACTATCTAAATTAATAGAATCAATAGCCTCATTTATAATAGTAGATAGTTTGTCTTTAATCTCACTAGTTAGTTTATTAGGAGTGCCTTTCGTTCTACCTCCATACTTCTTACCTGTCTTATTCATATCTATTTTAAACTACTTTTAATTAAACACTTTTATAGTATAATCTAGGGGTCTCTAAATATGTCTTCTGCGTACCTCATCCAAAAAAGATATTACTCTTTTCATATGAAGAACCTCCATCAGAATCAAGGCAGAAAACCTATTCACGCGGTGTCTATTACAACTGACACAGGGAAAACTGTTGCGCTTACCCACTCACGCACTCTATCCGAGTTTAAACATCAAACCTAAATAGGAAATTATAGGTTTATTGTAGAAAATATCTTGGTTCTCTAAATGTCTTTTATGTGCCAAGTCTAAACACTTCATATATATAACGAGATATAAATTCAATTTTGTATTTTCAGTTAAAAAAAATAATTTCTATTGACAATTTTTACTGACAGTTTTAGTCATTATTACTTTCAATTTGATTAAGTTCGTACAATTGACAACGTCAGTATAGTCTGTTTTAAACTATATTTAGTGACTGTTTAGATAAGTTAAACATAGTAGTAGAAACTCATAAACCCCCTGTACACTTGAGTTTAAAGCAAAAAAAAAGAGTAACCATTTCTGATTACTCTTGTAGTAGCGGGAGTAGGACTCGAACCTACGACCTTCGGGTTATGAGCCCGACGAGCTACCTGCTGCTCTATCCCGCGATTTAGAATTCAAATATAAGATAGTTTTTAACTTCTACAAGGTTTATTTTAATATAATTTAGAAAGAGGAAGATGTTTTTAGTTCAAACACAAAACCTGCATTTAATGATAATTCATAGGATTTTATAGCACAAAAAACTAGCACAAATTCGATATCAGCTTTGTGAATTTCAAACAAATTTTCTCAAATAAACTATCTTTTCTCATTTGTTAAAATGCTTTGCACTATTGTATATTCGTATTCCATAGTATGATTACTTCTTATAATAATGACTAACTTGATATATCTCAACTAAACTTAATTATTATCCTTTAGAAATCTTGTTTCCAATTACTCCATAAATACTGAGATATTTCACTTTTTTAAAAGCTGCTATTTGACCAATTTTATCAAATTCACTAATAATTGAAATTCTTTGTGCAATACAATGATTGTAATTTTTTATTGTTTTATTAAAGTATAAGACAAAATTTCATTTTATTCACTTTCTATATTTTCGAAAGATTTAGGTGATTTTTCATTAATTTTTATTAAAAATTTATCTAAAAATAATAGATCTTGTTTAGGTAAATTCTCAAATGATTTAATAGATTATATTGTTCTATAAATCTTTCTTTGTTCTGATTCGGACAAAGTAAAACTCAAATTATTAATCAGTTTTTTATAATATTTGCTAACCATTGACACCAATACAACAGCTTTTGAAATCATCTAAAAATTGTAATTATTGAAAGTGTTTTTCTGGAGAAAAAGGAAAAGAACAGTTATGAGCACGACGAGCTACCTACTGCTCTATCCCGCGCTGCGGGTTCAAGTACATAAACTTATTCTACAACAACCTACATACTTCTTTGGAACTATGTACATTTGTGCAAAACATATGGAAAAACACAAATCTGGTTTTGTTACCATCGTCGGAAACCCCAATGTAGGAAAGTCTACCTTGATGAATGCATGGGTAGGTGAACGCCTCTCTATCATCACTTCTAAGGCTCAAACAACTCGTCATCGTATTTTGGGAATCATTAATGGTGATGATTATCAGATGGTGCTTTCTGATACCCCTGGTGTAATAAAACCCAGTTACGAAATGCAATCGTCTATGATGGCATTTGTAAAAGGCGCCCTCGAAGATGCCGATATATTAATTTATATGGTTGAAATCGGAGAAAAGGAAATGAAAGACGTCGCCTTTTTTCAAAAAATCAAAGGTTCTAAAATCCCTCTCTTACTATTGATCAACAAGATTGATACTGCAGATCAAGAAACTCTGATGACTACTATTACTTTTTGGAAAGAAATGCTTCCGATGGCTGAGGTTTTTCCGATATCAGCAATTACAGGTTTTTCTGTTAAAGAAGTTTTGGATTATATTATTGAAAAACTTCCTGAAGGACCAGCATATTATCCTAAAGATCAGTTGACGGATAAGCCAGAGCGTTTTTTCGTTAATGAAGCGATCCGTGAACAGATTTTACAGTACTATTCTAAAGAAATACCGTATTCGGTAGAAGTTGATACCGAAGATTTTTTTGAAGAAGATAAAATAATCAAGATACGTTCGGTTATTATGGTTGAACGGGATACCCAAAAAGGAATTATTATTGGTCACAAAGGAACTGCTCTTAAGAGAGTAGGAGTAGGGGCTCGAAAAACACTTCAAGCTTTTTTCGGTAAAAAAGTTCACTTGGAATTATATGTAAAAGTCAATAAGGATTGGAGAAATAATATTGACCAACTCAAACGCTTTGGGTACAAACATTAAAAAGGATTCCTCTTCAATAAACACCCTTTAATCCTTGCAAAAAGGTTATTTTTGCAATTCAAAAAATAATTCAAATGAGCGCAATTGTAGCCATAGTGGGAAGACCCAATGTTGGAAAATCGACTTTTTTTAATCGAATGATTCAAAAAAGAGAAGCGATTGTTGATGCTGTAAGCGGGGTGACTCGTGATCGTCATTACGGAAAAACAGACTGGAACGGAAGAGATTTTTCATTAATCGATACGGGAGGTTATGTTGTTGGAAGTGATGATGTTTTTGAAAAAGAAATTGATAAACAAGTTGAACTAGCCATTGAAGAAGCAGATGCGATTATTTTTATGGTTGAAGTTGAAACGGGAGTTACCGGTATGGATGAAGAAGTTGCACAATTACTTCGCCGTTCTCGTAAGCCTGTATTTCTTGCTGTAAATAAAGTAGACAATGCCATGCGACAGGATGATGCAGTAGAGTTCTATAGCCTTGGATTCGAAAAAATATATCCTATATCAGGGAACAATGGAGGTGGTTCAGGCGAATTGCTTGACGATCTTGTAAAAGCGCTTCCACAAGAAACTGGCACAAATGACGATAATGTGCCACGTTTTGCAGTAGTTGGACGTCCCAATGCTGGAAAATCGTCTTTCATCAATTCGTTGATAGGTGAAGATCGTTATATCGTAACCGATATTGCAGGAACTACACGTGATAGTATTGATACGCGCTATAACCGTTTTGGTTTTGAATTTAATTTAATCGATACCGCTGGAATCCGTCGTAAGGCAAAGGTGAAAGAGGATATTGAATTTTACTCAGTAATGCGATCCGTTCGTGCTATTGAACATTGCGATGTATGTATCTTGGTTGTAGATGCTACACGTGGTTTTGATGGCCAGGTTCAAAATATATTTTGGCTAGCACATCGTAACAATAAAGGAATTTTAATCTTAGTGAACAAATGGGATTTAGTAGAAAAAGACCATCAAACAACAAAGGCTTTCGAAGAGAGAATTCGTGCAGAAACTGCACCTTTCGTTGACGTACCAATTGTTTTTGTTTCTTCGGTCTCCAAGCAAAGAATTTTTAAAGCAATTGAAACTGCTGTTGATGTCTTCAAGAACAGATCAAACAGAGTGCCTACACGTAAGCTCAATGATATTTTATTACCGGTTATTGAGAACAAACCTCCACCAGCATACAAAGGGAAACACGTAAAAATTAAATTTTGCACGCAATTGCCTACTGCACATCCACAATTTGCATTTTTCTGTAATTTACCACAGTACGTAAAAGATCCGTACAAACGTTTCTTGGAAAATCAAATGCGAGAGATTTTTAATTTCAACGGAATTCCAATCACCTTATTTTTCAGAAAAAAATAAGCTTACAGATTATCGCGTAAGTTTTCTAACTCTTTCTTGATGCGTCCTAGTTTCATGAGAACATCCATTTTATTTTCTTCAGAACTTTTGGAATCTTTCAATTGATTTTTAGTACCCTCAATTGTCATACCTTTTTCTTTGAGAAGATGGTAGATGAGTTTTATGTTTTGGACGTCTTGAGGTGTATATTTCCGAACACCACTCGTTTTCTTTTTGGGTTGAATCTCTTTAAATTCTTTTTCCCAAAAACGCAACAAGGAAGTGTTTACTTCAAAAGCTTTAGCAACTTCTCCAATGGTATAGTATCTTTTTTCTGGTAGGTCGAGTTCCATGATCTAATCGAAAGATTGATTCTCCTGAGAAGCTTGAGCTAGTAAAGCATCAAATTCGGATGTACTTAGATTTCCGTAATAGAAATTCAGTGGATTGATTTTCTTTTTGTCTTTGAGTATTTCATAGTGCAAATGAGAAGCAACAGATCGACCCGTATTTCCAACATATCCAATGATATCGCCACGCTTTACTTTTTGACCTATTTTGACATTGTACCTACTCATATGAGCATAAAGACTGATATAACCGAATCCATGATCGATTCGGATATGATTTCCGTAACCAGAGGCGCGGTTATCCGCTCGGATAATTTTGCCATCGCCAGTAGCATATATGGGTGTGCCACGAATAGCTGAAAAATCCATGCCATAGTGTTTTTTACGAGCCTTTGTAAATGGATCAATTCTCCATCCAAATCCGGAAGCCATTCGTTTTAGATCTTCTTTTCGAACAGGTTGTATCGACGGAATAGCAGCTAAAAGCTCCTCTTTTCTTTCGGCTAGTTCTTGAATT
>Ga0307998_1002117_pt1 | contig 10322 bp, 8 predicted proteins | sample Davwhametageno37_FD_203147 | JGI IMG/M metagenome (GOLD analysis project Ga0307998, IMG submission 203147) | Marine microbial communities from Davis Island wharf, Antarctic Ocean - #37 | ecosystem: Environmental > Aquatic > Marine > Unclassified | place: Antarctic Ocean: Davis Island wharf...
CCAAGCTGGCCTTGTAATTAAGGATTTGGGCGGCGCTGATGGCTGTATTAACTTCGCACCTGTCGGCGCGACCTGGCCGCTTATGCTAGCGGCGTGTAATCCACGAGCCAAAATTGTACTCACGGCAGTTCCTGCTGACCAGATGGCGTTTTATGCACATGAAGTGATCGAACGTGGTCTACAGGTAATTGGGAGTTCTGCATCAAATCGCCAAGAAATGAATGAAATTCTGGCATTAGCTGCTGGTGGCAAAGTAAAAGGTGTCATCAATCCTCGCCCATTTAACCAAATTAATGATGCCCTTTCTGAGTTGATTGATGGTACCGCTGAAGGGCGGAGCGTTTTAACGTTTGACTAGATTTCGTGTTTGGAAAACTAAAATTTAAGGAACTATAGATGGATCTTCAACTTAGCGGCAAACATGTCTTGATTACCGGAGCGTCTATGGGCATCGGGGCGCATCTTGCGCAAACTTTTGCAGCAGAGAATGCCCACTTGCACCTCACTGCACGGAGTACAGATAAGCTTGAGGAACTAAAAAAGCAGATTATGGCAAGCCATGATGTGAAGGTTTCCCTTTACTCCAGTGACCTCGCTCAGACTGGTGCCTGTGAAGCGCTGTCTGAGGCAGTTGGATCTATTGATATTTTGGTAAACAATGCGGGAGCTATCCCGAGTGGTAGTCTGTGGGACGTGGACGAGGAAGCTTGGCGTAAAGGTTGGGATCTGAAGGTAATGGGGTATATTAACCTTTGCAGACTGTTTTATAAAAAAATGCAGCATCAAGGCGCAGGCGTTATAATAAATAATATAGGAAATGGCGGTGAGGTATTTGATGCAAAATATATTGCTGGTACGACTGGGAACGCCAGCTTAATGGCATTTACCCGTGCGCTAGGTGGTAATAGCCTGGCTGACAATATCCGGGTAGTTGGAGTTAACCCAGGACCAGTTGATACAGATCGTATTTATAACATGTTGAAAAAGCGTGCAGCATCAGAGTTGGGCGATGCAAATAAGTATAAAGATTTAGAGGCAACCTATCCGCTTGGCCGACCGGCACATAAGCATGAAGTATCTGATCTTATTGCATTTTTAGCATCTTTTCGGTCGGGCTACACGTCAGGGACAATATTCACTGTTGATGGCGGCATCGCATCTCGCCGATCCATCATTTGATCTTGGATTACACTGTGCCAAAGGACATTAAAGCAAAGCGAATTGGTATTTTATTGCCTTCGTCTAACTCTGTGCTGGAGCCACTCGCAGCGAAAACCTTGACACAGCCTAATATGACTTTTCACTTTTCGCGTTTAGGTGTAATTGATATTACCCTGGCCCCAAATTCTCTTGAGCAATTTACTTTGGAAGCCCAGTGTAATGCTGGAAAATTGCTATGTGATGCAGATGTTGATTGCGTTGTTTGGGGTGGTACATCTGCGAGCTGGCTCGGCATCCAGAATGATATTGATTTTTGCACCTTTTTTACCCAAGAAACTGGCGTCCCCGCAGGTAGCTGCGTTCTTGAAATGAACCGACTTATGACTAGTAATCAGGTAAAAACCTTTGGCCTTGTCACACCCTATACCTCGGATGTTCAGCACAAAATTATTGAGAATTATAAAACACTTGGGTTTTCCTGTGTCAGTGAACAACACTATGGTGGGGTGTTAAGTAATGATTATGCCGCAATCCCAATTGAGCGAACGGAACAAATGGTGCGTATGGTGGCCGAGAAGGGCCCAGATATTATTTTAATCATGTGTACTAATATGCTTGGAGCAGCGGTTGCTGCTCCTTTAGAAATTGAAACAGGTATACCGATTATGGATAGTGCAACTGTTGCGTTGCAAGCGGGTAGTTGGCTGGCCAATCGCGGCTGAGCCATCATTCTTAAGAAAGCTCAGCTTATTTTTTAATTTTGATTAAAGTTTGGAATAGTGTTTCCGCCATTAATCAAACGATTTCACAAGCCTCATCGAATGTGAGCCTGTAGGAACGATCGCGGATCTTATCTCCACCAACTCCGTGGCCAATATTTATCAACATACTGGCACGCCAACTGCTGTTTGCATAAAAAGCTTCATCTATCTTAGCAGCGTTAAAGCCGATCATTGGGCCACAATCCAGGCCAAGGGAGCGGGCCGCTACAATTAAATATCCCACTTGAAGCCATGTGTTAAGTGATGCCTTGTTAGCCAGTTTTTCAGCAGGTTGGCTAGCCACCGCCTCTGCATCTAATTGTGGTGACAGATTTGGAAGGTGGCGGTGGAACTCAAGGTCATGTGCCACTACTGCAACCACAGGTGCAGACTGAATTTTTGGTCGGTTACCCTCTGCGGCTGCGTCAATCACCTTCTGTCGTGATTCTTGTGATGTGACAAAGGTAAGCCGCATTGGGCAAAAGTTTGACTCTGTCGGACCTAATTTCACTATCTCATAAAGTTGGTGCAAAAGATCGTTGCTAACTGGTTTATCAGTATAAAAGCGATGGGTTCTGGCTGAAATGAAGAGTTCATTGAGGTAATCAGGATGTGTCATTTTATTTCTCTTTGTTAATAATAAATCGGATATGAAATGGCCTACAAAAATTTTATGAATTTATTATGGGCTAAAAAAGTCTTTTTGCCAACTTCACTAATTTTTCTGACGGCCTCTTCATTTAACCAGGGTCCAGTGGCTATTGAAAAAGACTCACGTGCTTTCACTTGGGCATACCAAGCTGTAGTCTTTGGATAGCGTCGTTCCCACAGCACAGTCAGGCCAAGGCACTCTATTCTATAAAAATACGCAGTTAATAGTGCATCTGCTAATGAATATTCATTGCCGATCAACCAAGAACAAGTATCAAGTGCTGCCTCAACATCGGAACACATTCGCGCAAGTCGCTCTAATGCTACATAAACATAGTTAGAGTCAGCACCAAGTTCTACCAAATCTTTTAATTTGTGGGCTCTAATTTGGTCTGGCATTGCCGCCCAGCGGGCAGCTAGTTCTTCTGGAGTTTTACTAAGTAGCATCTGGCGCTGATAACTACTAAACGTTAGGGTGTTGACGCTATCGTGATATTCTAGTGCGTAAATGCCCCAAATATGCGTCTTCGCTATATCATGCGGAGAATTTGGTAAAAGTGGGTTATATTTACTTAAACCATCAAGATACTCGCAAATAACACTAGACTCATTTATCAGTATCCCGTCGTGTTCCAGCACTGGAACAATTGCCCGTGGATTAATCGCCAGATATTCTGGAGCAAACTGTTCACCTGCCGGCAGGTCCACGTGCCGATCTTCCCACTCAAGGTTTTTCTCCGCAAGTACAATTCGAACTTTGATTGAGCAAACAGAGTTTGCGCCGTGGTATAAGGCTAGCATTAAATTCTTTCGTTTTAACTTTTATCCAGAAATATCTTATCCATTTAGAACAACGAAAGACAAGATTGGTTTTTTTGTTTTTATTTGTAGCCTTTATTATAATTTCAAAACGTTTATTAAATGTTAAACTGCATTACTTCTAACGTGCTGTTATAAATAGCATAATATAAAATTTATACTTATTAAAATTTTTAATGAGTATAAAACCTTCTTTGAGGCAAGCATTATAAATCGCTATGCGGTACAGCAATACTGCATTCTGGTTTTTAGGTTGACGGCCACTAGGTCAATATGCACGTATACCATAGGACAAAAAAAAATATTTAGACAACAAAAGAATAGTTCTAAACTTGCCAATTCATCGGCAAGTTTAGGACATTTTTAAAAAATTATATAACGTCATGTTAATTGCCCGAGGCATGATCAGTTAATTGTCAGGGTTGTTTTGGAGGAAACCATGTTTAATAAATTTACTACGGCAGCCTTTGCTGTCGCAACTATTTTATCTGCGCCGGCTGTATTTGCGCAGGCCAATTTGACTGCAGAAACGGCGTCACCAGGAAGTGCTCCAGGTGTATCAGTTATTGCCTTGGCAGAAGTGGCAGCTAAATCTAATGTCGCAAACATACAGGTGAGTACAGGACAGACTTTAACCAATTCGGTACAAAACGTTGCAGAAGGCAAAACTGATATTGCCGCCGCACCTTTCGTTCTGCCATTTTTAATGTCTCGTGCGATTGGGCCCTACGCAAAACTCGATAAAGAAAAAGCTGCGGAACTTGGCGCAAGTGTTGCGGTCCTCTACTCATATAGAATTGCTTGCCAAGGTCTATATGCCTATGACAGCGCAAATTTTTCCGGTTACGACGGGATCAAAGGCGCTACATTATACAATGGACCGCCACGGGGCGCTGCGCTGGGCAATTCCAAAAGGTTAGTCAAAATTGTAACTGGCCTTGAAGAAGGTGAAGGTTACAAGGGAGTGCAGGTAAATTGGGGGCAGGCGGTTAAAACTATCCAAGATGGCTCTGCAGATGCCATGGTTCTGCCTCTGAGCTTTCCAGATGGACGTTTGACTGCAGCCCTCTCATCCGGTGATATGACTATTTGGTCCGTGCCTATCGATAAATTCAATGGCAAACAATTTCAAAGCTGGGCCGATAAAGCGCCAGGCACTGTTGCGGTGACCATACCAATTTCTGACATGGGCTGGGGCGATGGCGTAACTGTAAAGTCTGAGGATGATAATTTTCGTTGCCCTGGAACTGTTGGTGGTGAAATTGTAAATGTCTCGATGGATTTTGATACAGCTAAAGGTCTTACTAAGGCTTTCCTCGATGGAATAGATAGTGTGTACAAAGCAAAGGCTCCATTTATGCCGAATTCATGGCATGGTGAGACCGATATCGCACTTACTAACATGTGCGGTCTAAACCCTATGAAGTACCATCCTGGTGCAGTTGCCGCATGGGAAGAAGCTGGTTACACTATTCCTGACTGTGCAAAATAGATTAAACTTTATAAAGACGCTCACGTTTCATCGCGTGGGCGTCTAAATACTACCACTTCCATTGAAATAATGAATGACCCAAAAAAGGCTTCCAGATGTCTATTAATTCGGCAAAAGAAAATGGTGCCGCCAAAGACCTTGGCCTCAAATTAGTTTATTTTCTTACAGTATTTATGGTTATCGTGGGTCTAATAAACGCGACTCCGGGTATTCCAGGTTACGATGATTTTGTTGCCCGTATAACTGGGATCAATGGGGCGACTTTAAGAAAATTTCCGTTTGAATGGTTTTATCCGGCATTCTTTGCTCTAATGATGCTGATTGTAGCATTAAAGCATTCACTCTGGCGGGCTTGGGCTGACCGAACACTAAATCGCCGTCGATTTGGTCTTTTTATGGACATCGCACTCGTCGTGATGGCTGTAGTTGTTTCTGTAACTTACGTAGTTGAAATTGAAGCCATATGTTTTATTGACTTGGTGACAGGGGACCGAGCTCTTCTCATTGCTGAAAGTCTTAGATCCGAAAACGAAATGAATGAGTTACTGGGCATAGGTCCAATAACAACTGTTGATGATCCTCAATGCTTAAATACTACTGGAGGGTGGCTAGTTTTAATTGTGGGCCTCGCAGTAACAATTTTTCTCTCCTACAATATAAAAGTCTGGGGATTACCACTAGTTTTGGTAGCTATTATTATAGCAAGTTATACCATTATTACCGTTTTTGTTTGGTACTTTCACGGTCCAGACGATATCAATAAATACCTTATGACCAAACTGGCTGGCGAACCGCGTCTGCTGAGTGATGGCCGCCCACGCATTCACGATATTTTGGTGAACAACTCGACTGGCATGCTCGGTCGGTTTATGGACATTGTCTTAAATACAATTTTTCCTTATTTGGTTTTAGGTTCTTTATTTGGTAGTTCTGCCGGTGGGCGTTCGTTAATTAAGGTTGCCTTTCGCTTGACCCGCCAACTTCGTGGTGGACCAGCTCACGCGGCAATTGTGTCATCAGCAATGTTTGGTACCATTTCGGGTGGTCCAATTGTAAATGTTCTTTCGACTGGTGTTTTGACAATTCCAATGATGTTAAAGCGTGGTTTTTCAAAAACTTTTGCTGGTGGAGTTGAGGCGGCGGCATCATCAGGCGGATCAATTATGCCTCCAGTTATGGGAGTTGCAGCTTTTGTTTTAGCGTCATTAACTGCTGTGCCGTATTCGAGCGTAATTATAGCAGCTGTGATCCCAGCTATATTTTATTTTTTCTGCCTATTTCTCTCAGTCGTTTTTCAGTCGCGAAAGCAAAACATACAAGCAATTGGAGAATTAACAGAAGATATGCGGCTTGGCTTGCAAGACTTTTTGAATTTGATCATGATTTTAGCGCCAATTATGCTTATTCTTGTACTACTTTTAACAGATAAGGGCGCCGTAGGATGTGGGCTCTTTGGTGGAGTGTTGGGAGCGGAGCGTATTATTACCGTGGATGGCTGTAACGTGATCAGTTTATCTTGGGGCCAACAATTAGTACAAAATGCTGCTGGTGATGCTGGCAGTGCGGGTTGGATGGCAGTGCTACTTCTTTTGGCTTTACTGTTTCTCGATCCAGAAGTACGTGCAAAACCAAAAAAAATTATTGATGGCCTCTCGCAGGCAGGAATATTAATTTCTACACTTTATTTGATGTTCCTTGCGGTTTCGATAATTGATTTTTGTTTGAATTTCACAGGACTTCCCACGTTTCTGGCTCTTGATGTTTTGCAGTGGCTTCAGAGCTTAAACCTTGGAAATGGCGGGCCGCTAGTGTTTCAACTTGTCGCGCTCTTTATGACAATGTTCATTGCCATCTTACTTGGAATGGGTATGCCGGCTGTACCGGCTTATATCAATGTAGCACTATTGATGGGTCCAGTACTGGCCGGTCTGGGAATTGCTACTTTTACTGCACATATGTTTATTTTCTATTTTGCGGTGGCTAGTGCTATTACCCCACCCGTCGCTCTTGCGGCCTTTGCAGCCGCCAGTATTACCAACGCAGGGCCAATGGGAACTGCATTTTCGGCAGTAAAATCTGGAATTGTTATGTTTATAATACCGTTTGTTTTTGCACTTTACCCTGAGATATTGCTGATTGAAGAAGGTATGATTGAAGCTGGAACAAATAGTGGAGCGGTCAAATATTTATCAGGCTATGATGGCACAGTAGATATTAAGGCGTTAGGCCTTCTACTGTTCAGATTGGTGATAGCTCTTTATCTTATTTCCAGCGCTTTAGCCCGCTTTGACTCAGGTCCTTTAGGATCTATTGAAGTCATTCTCAGGATTGGCTTGGCCATTCTATTACTGTTCAAGGCGCCCTTAGTTTTTGGTTTTGCTATCGTGGGTGCGGCTATTTTAATAGGGGCTCATAAACTACGTTATCGTAGCATTTTGGCGGCTTAAAAAGTTGGTAGGTGTCTATTACAATTATTGCGACGACTTCATTTTATACGGTCGCACTTAAGCAATAAGTGTGCACTAAATGCTCCAAAAGATGCCAGGAAAATGATACTCACAATCATTATATAGGGCGTTCCATCAAAAAACTGTCCTGCTATAGCCGCTATTGCAACTGAACCCAAAGTGGAAAGTGCGCTAACCACACTGGCGCCGGTACCGGCAATATGCCCTAAAGGCTCCATGGCTAAAGCTGTCAAGTTTCCAAAGGTTAGTCCGGCCTGAAAAAATATTCCAAAAATCCAAAAAACAAAAATGGCAAAACCAAAATCACCCAAAAGTAAGCCTTTATGGTAAAAAATAAGCATGCATGTGCTGAAAATTAATTGCACATAGAAAGACACACTAACCAGACGGCGCATACCAAATCGCATGACAATCATGGAATTAAGAAAGCTTGCAGATGCAGACATTACGGCAATTAGGGCAAACCAGACTGGAAAACTATCTGAGCGTCCATAGAATTGGTCAAAAATTTGCTGAATGAGCAAAATGCCAAGGAATAAAATCCCACCTGCAAATATCAAAGTGATTATTGCAAAGCGTACAATTTTTAATGAAATTATTTCAATAATGGCCTTCTTAAAAGGCTGTAATTGAAATGGTATCCTCATTCCTGGTGTTAATGGCTCCTGGATGCGAATTGCTGTCCAGCAAGTGCTTATGAGCGCAAATATAATAAAAATTAGAAAAATAAAACGCCAGTCGAATACTGAAATCACACCGGCCCCTAGTAACGGAGCTACCGCTGGGACTAATGCAAATATCACCATTATAAAGGAAGAAATACGTGCCATTTCACGTCCGGAATATAGATCGCGCACTAAAGCTTGAGAGACTACACGTGGTGCTGCAGCTCCAATACCCTGCATAAACCTAGCTATAACCACAGTTTCTAAATTCGTTGCAAATATGCAAAATGCAGAAAATATAATATAAATAATGGCACCAAAATATAATATCTTTTTGCGCCCAAAACTATCTGACAGTGGTCCTGTGAAAAAGGTGCCAAGTGCCATGCCTACAATAAAGGCTGATAGAACTAGCTGTGCTTGATTAGGCTCATTTGGGATCAGTTGTTCAGCAATATCTGGTAGTGCTGGTAGCAGGGCATCAATTGATAGAGCAACAGTAGCCACTAACATTGCCATAAGTGTTATGAACTCGGGGGTTGATATTCGCATTTAAAACCAAAACTAAATAACTCTTGAATACCAACTCGCTTTATTTTGGCTGAAAGTAAACAATTCAAACTTATTTCAGTCTGCCAGCTAATAATCTTCGACAAAAGTTAAGTCTGCGTAAGGGCCATTATTGTTTCGACAATATATTGCGATAAAAGTTAGTAAAGCGAGCTTTGTTATGAAAGAGCCGTAACTCCTAAATTTTTTAAGTTTAAATCAATTTAGTAGTATTACTAAAAATTAGATTTTCCTTGGCAAAATTAATGCTGAGCCGTAACTGTTCTATATTAAAAATGGAAAGACTTATGGTGGATATTGCTAAAACGTTGACTACGCTTCGTCGTAATTTTCATCAATTCCCAGAGCTGGGGTTCTGTGAAGATCAAACAAAGCATACGATTGCTAAATTCTTACGTAATCTTGACTTTGAGGTTCATGAGGGCTGTGGGGTTGTAGGTGTACTCAGAAACGGGAAGAGCAACCGTTGTATTGGTTTGCGTGCCGATATGGATGCCTTGCCCATCTTAGAGACAAGTGGCCATGAGTACGCCTCGCAGATAAAAGGTGCCATGCACGCCTGTGGCCATGACGGACATATGGCAATGCTTCTTGGAGCGGCACAGAGATTAACTGAAAAGTTAGATTTTGATGGGACTGTAATCTTTATCTTTCAGCCCAATGAAGAGCATGGTTTGGGTGCCAAAGCTATGATTGACGAGGGTTTCCTTAAAAAGCATCCTATTGATGAAGTTTATGGTATTCATAATTTACCAGGGGCACCGATTGGCCAGATATCTACGCGCCCTGGTTTAATTTGTTCAAGTGAAAGCCTTTTTGAAATAAAAATTAAGGGTCAAGGTGGACATGCATCGATGCCGCATTTGGGACAAGATACCATAACCATTGGTGCGGAAATCATACAGGCATTGCAGACAGTCGTATCACGGAAACTAACGCCGGGGTGTGGCGCTGTGTTGTCGATAACTGAGTTTTTTACTGATGGACAACGTAATGTACTGCCTGGCCATGCATCACTAAAAGGAGATGTACGGGCACGCTCAAGAGAAGATCGCGATCAGATCGAAAGCTTTATGAGACAGATTTGTAAGGGAATTGAAATATCGCATTCTGTCAGCATCAAATTTACATTTGATACTCAGTTTGTTGAGACTGTTAATGCTTTGGGGCCAACAAATTCTGTTGTGCGTGTCTCCGAGACGCTTGGGCTTGAAACTATTCCAAATAGGGAGCCCATGAGCTTTTCGGAAGACTTTGCCCATTTCAGTAATGCCATTCCTGGCTGCTTTTTTCTTTTAGGAAATGGAGAAGAGGGTAAAAACGGTCGCCCACTACACTCAAGTGATTACGATTTTAACGATCAATTGCTGCCAATTGGTGCAGATTTTTGGGCTGCGTTGGTGCGTGATCGGTTATCATAAACTAGAAGTTAGGGGATAGCATATGTTTGAAAAACGTATGAAAGAATTTCGTGAAAAGTTATTGGTAACTGACATAAAGGTTGCTCTCATTACTGATGAGGATAGTGTCTATTACCTTTCAGGGTACTACGATTATCTGCACATGGAATTTGGCCGGCCAACGATTTTAGTTGTGCCAAAAGATGGCGATACGTTTCTCGTAACGCCTGCCATTGACCTAAATACGGCGACAGAGCACGCGCGGGTTGACCGAATATCAGCTTGGAATGATGGTATGGGAAGCGAATGGCGAGAGGATTTATCTAGTATAGCGC
>Ga0307998_1002119_pt1 | contig 10317 bp, 2 predicted proteins | sample Davwhametageno37_FD_203147 | JGI IMG/M metagenome (GOLD analysis project Ga0307998, IMG submission 203147) | Marine microbial communities from Davis Island wharf, Antarctic Ocean - #37 | ecosystem: Environmental > Aquatic > Marine > Unclassified | place: Antarctic Ocean: Davis Island wharf...
GTTACCATATGCTACAGAGTGAACTCCGTTTGCATCTGTGTGTACTGCTTCTGGAAGAACTGCTTTAAGTTCTTGTGCAATAACACCAGTAGAGGTTGAACCGTCTGAGATACGATCAAATGTTACACCACGAATTGCTTGAACACGATCTAGTGCACCATCAATTAGTTGAACATTCGTCTTCAAACTATCATCTGAATAAGCAGTGATATCGCCAGTAGCAGTGAAGTTACCAGTATATGCACCACTCATTAAGAACTGAGTACCACTAAGTGTCATGCCATTTCCGGCTGTGTAAGTAGTGTTAGCATCATTTGCATCTGCATATGATTGCGCTGCTGATTGTGCTGCGTTTGCTTTAGTAGTTGCATCACTTGAGGCTGTACTAATTGCTGCTGATTGTGCTGCGTTTGCTTTAGTAGTTGCATCTGAACTTGCTGCTGATTCTGCATCTGCTTCTGCTTGATCTGCATATGCTTTTGCTGATACCAATGCTGCGTTTGCTTTAGTAGTTGCATCACTCGCTGCTGCTGATTCTGCATCTGCTTCTGCTTGATCTGCATATGCTTTTGCTGATACTAATGCTGCGTTTGCTTTAGTAGTTGCATCACTTGCTGCTGCTGTTGCACGTACTACGTCTTTCGCTTCTGCTGATGCAATTGCATCTGCTTCTGCTGCGTCTGCTTTAGTAGTTGCATCTGTTGCTGCTGCTGATTGTGCTGCGTTTGCTTTAGTAGTTGCATCTGATGCTGCTGTAGAAGCGGCTGATGATGTAACACTAGAGATTGCTGAACTAAGTTCTGCGTCAGTTGCCATTGCATTTTGAATCTCAACTAATGTATCAAATGCTGCGCCTGCTCCATTAGTTACTTCTGAAATTGCTTCTGCTTTTGCTGTGTTTGCTTTAGTAGTTGCATCACTTGCTGCTGAACTAATTGCTGCTGCTTGTGCTGCGTTTGCTTTAGTAGTTGCATCACTTGCTGCTGCGTTTGCACGTACTACGTCTTTCGCTTCTGCTGATGCAATTGCATCTGCTTCTGCTGCGTTTGCTTTAGTAGTTGCATCACTTGAGGCTGTACTAATTGCTGCTGCTTCTGCTGCGTCTGCTTTAGTAGTTGCATCACTTGCTGCTGCTGTTGCACGTACTACGTCTTTCGCTTCTGCTGATGTAATCGCATCTGCTTCTGCTGCGTCTGCTTTAGTAGTTGCATCACTTGCTGCTGCTGTTGCACGTACTACGTCTTTCGCTTCTGCTGATGCAATTGCATCTGCTTCTGCTGCGTCTGCTTTAGTAGTTGCATCACTTGCTGCTGAACTAATTGCTGCTGATTGTGCTGAGTTTGCTTTAGTAGTTGCGTCTGATGCCGCTGCTGATTGTGCTGCGTCTGCTTTAGTAGTTGCATCTGATGCTGCTGCTGTTGCACGTACTACGTCTTTTGCTTCTGCTGATGTAATTGCTGCTGCTTCTGCTGCGTCTGCTTTAGTAGTTGCATCACTTGCTGCTGCTGTTGCACGTACTACGTCTTTCGCTTCTGCTGATGCAATTGCATCTGCTTCTGCTGAATCTGCATACGATTCTGCTGCAACTAATGCTGCGTCTGCTTTAGTAGTTGCATCTGCTGATGCTGTTGCTACTGCGTCTGCTTCTGCTGTATCTGTATACGTATTTGAAGTTGCTGATGCTGTGTCAATCTGTGTCGTTACTGCGGAAGCAGTAATTCCATCTGTAATTCCATAGCCTGCAACAGTAGTTGGCTTACCAGTTAAGGTAGCAAACGAAGGCGTTGCTGAATCAATCTGTGCAGTTACATCACTAGAAGTAATTCCATCTGTGATTCCGTATCCAGCCAATGTAGTTGGCTTACCAGTTAAGGTAGAAAACGAAGGTGTTGCTGCTGAAATCTCAGAATCAACATACGTGATCGTAGCCTTCAATGCTAGCGCATTAGTAGTAGTTGCTGCGAAGTTTGCATCATCGCCAAGTGCTGCTGCTAATTCATTTAACGTATCAAGTGCTGCTGGTGCTGAACCTAGTAATTCTGTTACTGTTTCATCTACATAAAACTTTGTAGCGGCATGATGTGCTAACGTAGGTGATTGTACGTTAGTGATCGTGCCATTAGTCATGTCTAAATCACCAGCAATCTTCGAATCTGCATTCGTTTCAAAACCAGCATCTATTAAAAATCTTTTTTGTGCCATTGTATTGTATTTCCTTTTTTTCGCGAAAAAAATTGTTAGATCGTACTAACGTAATGATATTTATTCATTTTCAAGTCTTATTAACAACTTAGTTAAACTTAGGTTAAATGTATAATAGTATCAAACAAAAATGCCCACCCTCTGTGGGCATTTTATATCTTCTTTTCGTCTTGGTTTTAAATCTCTATATTACTACGATTAAACGTTAATGTATGTAGAGATAACTTTAACTGATGCTGTTACTGAATTGGTAGTATACGTAAGTTCAACGTTAGTTCCATTCATTGCTACAGATGCATCACCGATCAATGAAGCGCCGGTGTAAACCATTGCAAATTCAGTGATATATGCTGATGTTCCATCATGGATAACTAATGCTTCACGAGTCTCGTATTCACCAGAAACGCTATCACTAACTTGGATTACATACTTAGCAGAACGATATGTTGTTCCGTCAAATGTGTCAATCACGTCACCACCAGTAGATGCCGATACGTTACCAGACTGAATGAATGGCTTAATATCTGCTGCTAACTTCTCAGAAGTTACCGCACCTTGTGATAAAGTATAACCAGTTTGATGACCTACAACTACCGCTTGTGTGCCAGTAGGCATAGCGCCTGCTGTAAACGTTAGCGAGTTTGCTGCTGCGTCAACTGTATAGTGAGTTGAAGGATCTTGAATAACACCACCAACGAATACCATTAAGTCTTCTGCTGTTTGAACATTCATAGTCAAAGCAAATGTAGTTGTTGCACCGTCACCACTTAATGTTTGACGCTGTACGTCAGATATCAATACTGTAGTTGGGTCAACAAGTTCAAGACCTGTTCCTGCTGCGTTAACAACTGCAACGTAATTAACAGATGCAGAGAAGTCAGTTTCAGTACCTTCAAAGTCAGTTAATTCTAAGAATGACTTCTGTGTATCAACAGTAACAACACCGTCTGCATAAGATACGCGACCTGTTCCTTCTGTGTCAACTACTGAGATTGCAGCATGTGCACGCTCGTCAGTGAAGTAAAGACTAGTTACACCTTCTGCTAAATCATCTGTAGTATAAACACTGATATCCTGTGAAGAAATAACACCGTCTACATAACCTTTAGATGCCGCATCGCCTGCTGCACTTGGAGTTGCAACGCTAGAGATAACGTTTCCACCCATATCAAGAACGCCAGTCATTGTTGAACCAGATTTTGAAACCTTGGTGTCAACTGCTGTTGTTAGAATGACTTCTGCTGCTACTGCACGAGATTCTTCGGTAACAACTGCTGCTGCGTTAACACTTTCTGCTGCACGTGCTGTTGTTGCTTCTGCTGCAATTAAGTTTGCGTTTGCAACTTCTGCTGCACGTGCTGTTGTTGCTTCATCAGAGATTGCAGTTGTGTTATTAGTAACTGTAGTTAATAAATCACCATCTGCTTCTTGGAATGCTGCAACGATTTCAGTCAATGAATCAAGTGAGGCTGCATCAACGTTTGAGGTAATGAAATCAACTTGTGATTGCAATGACGCGTCTGCTGCTGTACGATCAGAAATTTCTGTCGCCAAGTTAGATGATACAGTAGAAATAGATGATGCATTTGAACTTTCTGCTGCACGTGCTGTTGCTGCTTCTGCTGTAATAGCGTCTGCGTTTGCAACTTCTGCAATTCCTGCACGTGTTGCTTCTGCTGAAATAGCGTCTGCGTTTACAACTTCTGCTGCTGCTGCACGATCTGCTTCTGCCTTTAATGCTGCATCAATTTTCATATCTGCACTTGCAAGCGAAGTTGCTGTGTCATGATAGTTAGAAGTAGTAGGAGCAACATATGAACCCGTTACTGATAAACCAGCACCAGATTGTGTTGCAGTAATTTCAGTCAAGTTAGAAGCGATATCGGTAGCCAATGTTCCTTCAACACCTGTTGCACGAGCATTTTCAGTAGAGATTGCAGTTGCGTTTACAACTTCTGCTGCACGTGCTGTAACTGCTTCTGCTGAAATAGCGTCAGAATTAACAAGTTCTGCTGCTAGAGCGCGAGTTTCTTCTGATTTGATTGCTGTGTCTAATTTCATGTCTGCATTCGTAAGTGAAGTTGCAGTATCATGGAAGTTAGAACTAGTAGGAGCAACATATGTGCCTGTTGCTGATAAACCAGCGCCAGTTTGCGTAGTGTCTAATTCCTGTTGGATTAACAAATCTGCTGCTGCAAAGTCAGAACGAACCTGAGTGTCGTTGTTGCTAATAGTAGTAGATAATGTTCCTTCAACACCAGTTGCGCGAGTTTCTTCATCAGAAATCGCAGTTGCATTAGTAACAATTGCTGCTTCTGCTGTATCAAGGTCTGCTTGAATATCAGCCAAATCACTTGCTGCTGATGCATTAAGTTCGTTGATTGCTGCTGTTACATTTTGTGCAGTAGTTGTCATTGTTGCAGAACCCATAGTAAGTTCTAATGCATCTACGTTGCCTTCTTCTGTACTCATGCGTGCTGCTAGTGCACTTTCTGCTGCGCGTGCTGTTGTTGCTTCTGCTGTAATAGCGTCTGCGTTTACAACTTCTGCTGCGCGTGCTGTAACTGCTTCTGCTGTAATAGCGTCTGCGTTTGCAACTTCTGCTGCACGTGCTGTTGTTGCTTCATCAGAGATTGCAGTTGTGTTAGAAGTAACAGTAGCCAATGTTGAACTATCTGCTGCTTGGAACGCTGAAACGATTTCTGTTAATGAATCTAATGCACCAGCGTCAGTGTTATCTTCAATAAATGCAATTGAAGTTTCTGTAGCACCTACACGATTTGACAATGCAAGTTCTGCTGCGCGTGCTGTAACTGCTTCTGCTGTAATAGCGTCTGTGTTTGCAACTTCTGCAAGACCTGCGCGTTCAATTTCTGATGCTAAATTGGTAGTTAAATCCAATTCTGCTGCACGTGCGGTTGTTGCTTCTGTTGTAATTGCATTCAAGTTACTAGCAATGTTAGTTACGTTTGTTGCGATATTAGCAGTGTGAGTAGAATCTGCTGCGGTTGCACGAGTTACTTCGTTGTCAACTTTAGTATCTATTACTGATTCTGCGCCTGCTGCACGAGTTGCTTCGTCAGAGATAGCAGTTGCGTTAACGCCTTCTGCTGCCAATGCACGTGCTGATTCAACGTTTAGTGCTGCATCTAATTTAACATCTGCATCATTCAATGAAGTTGCTGTATCAATGTAGTTTGCTGCGCCATTTTGTGAATAAGCACCTGATGCTGCTAAACCAGCGCCTACTTGAGTTGCATCAAGTTCTGACTGTACATCATCAATGCCATCTTGTAAGGCTGCGTCTGCAATACCACGATCAACAGATTCTTGAGCGATATCACTTGCGTTAGTAGCGATGTCGGTTACGTTAGTAGCGATATTAGTCGCGTTAGTACCTTCAACTCCAGTTGCACGAGATGTTTCTGCTACGATTGCGTCTGCGTTAGCCTTCATCTGTACGTCTAACTTAACGTCTGCATCTTTTAATGAAGTTGCTGATGAAGTATAGGTTGCTGCTGGTGTTGCGGTGTAAGTTCCGTCAACTCCTAAACCAGCGCCTACTTGTGAAGCATCTAATTCAGATTGAAGTGCTGTATCAGCATCACCACGTGTGGTTGCTTCTGCATCAATATTACTCTGTAGAGTAGTATCTGCTGCTGCACGAGTGCCTGCTTCTGCTATAACTGCGTCTGCGTTTGCAACTTCTGCTGCACGTGCTGTTGTTGCTTCTGACACAATTGCTGATGCGTTAGTTGATTCAACACCTGATGCACGAGTTTGCTCAGTAGTGATTGCTGTTGCGTTTGCTGCAACAAGTCCATTAATTGTGCTATCAGCATCCTGGAATGCAGTAACTAGTTCAGATAATGAATTCAATGCTGTTTCGTCAGTGTTTGTAAGAATGTTAGCAATGTTAGTTGCGTTTGTTAATATATCAGTTTCAGCCGTTGATACACGAACTTCTACTGCATTTGTATCAGTATGTAATTCGTTAATACCACCAGCAACAGTTTGAGCAATAGTATCTAAGACTGCTGAACCACCAGAAGTTTCTAGTGCGTCAAGACGACCTTCTGCTGTATCCATTTCAGATTCTAGCGTAGTTGCACGACCTGCAAGGGCTGTGTCTGCTGCATCTGATGTAACTGCACGAGCAACGTCTTTCGCTTCTGCTGATGCAATTGCGTCTGTTTCTGCTGCGTCTGCTTTAGTAGTTGCGTCTGCTGCTGCTGTTGCAACTGCGTCTGCTTCTGCTGTATCAGCATAAGTTTGTAATGCTGTTGTTTGTGCTGTATCTGCTGCTGCGAATTCTGAACGAACTGCTGTATCTGCATCACCACGAGCAGTAATTTCTGCTTGAATGTCGTCAGACAATGCGGTTTCGTTAGTACGTGCGGTAGATGCTTCGTCAGAGATAGCGGTTGCGTTAGTAGCGATGTTAGTTGCGTTAGTAGAGATATTAGAAGCGTTAGTACCTTCAACACCAGTTGCACGTGCTACTTCTGCTGCAATAGCGTCTGCATTTGCTTTAGACTGTGCATCCAACTTAACGTCAGCGTCAGACAATGAAGTCGCTGCTTGAAGATAGTTAGTTGATCCGCCTACAACGTAGTCGCCTGCTGCTGTTAAACCAGCACCAACCTGTGTAGCATCTAATTCATCTTGTGTCAAACCTAAGTTTGTAGTCAAGGTAGAATCAGCATTTACACGTGCGGTTGTCTCTGATGAGATAGCGCCTGCGTTTGCAAATATGCCTGCTGTAAATACGTCATCTGCACTTTGATATGCTGCAACAATTTCAGCCAAAGAATTCAATGCTTCTTCGTCAGTGTTGTTTAAGATGTTGTTGATTTGTGTTTGTAAGGTGGTATCAGCCAATTCGTATGCTGTTACGATGTCTGCTTCAATGCCCGTTGCACGAGTTACTTCTGCTGCAATCGCTGTTGAGTTAACGCCTTCCGCTGCTGTTGCACGTGTTACTTCTGCTGAAATCGCGGTCGAGTTAACGCCTTCTGCTGCGCGAGCAATTACTGCTTCTGCTGCTACGGCTGTAGATATGTCAGTTGCTACCGCACTCTTTGCTCGTAAGTCAGTGAAATATAGGTTTGCTGTACCTTCTGTTAATGAATCGGTATCTACTGAACCGACTAAGTGTGATACCGTAATCTTTGCTAGGGTATCTGTACCAGCTACATGCAGTAGCAATGTATCAGCACTAATAGAGTTAACTGCCAATGCTGCATCTTGGCCAGATACTGCTGATGGTGCTAACTTCGTGTTGATTACTGCTGCGTTTGCTAATGCTGGTGCTTTAATTTGTCTAAAAGCCATGAATTATTCTCCAATCAATATATATATTAACTGCCCACTATTGTAGGCAATTCGTTAAAAAAATGATAACACTTTGATAACACAGTTATTTATGATAAAGAGTACATTCATTAAGTGCAATGATTACATTAACGATAGAAAAAACGGGATAGTAGATAGTAGTGTGAATGCAATATCTATTAAAAATGTAGGAAAAATTCCTATAACTGGAATAATATTATACTGGTAGGTAACGAATATTATTCCAGTTATAGGAATTATACTGGTAGGTAACGAATATCGACAACAGCCGATGAGGTAGGAGCAGTATTAAATGTCAATACTGTGTTTAAAATTGAGTATGAGGTTGGTGGTAAAATTGCACCATCAACTATAACAAGAACACTGTGTACACTGTGTCCTACTTGAATTGCATATTCAGTAGCAGAATTATCACCTTGGTATTGATTACTTGTGTATGTTAAATTCAAGTGTTGGTTCTGTACAGAATCATTTATTGGCGTTGTCATAGTCGCAAATGGGTAACGATACTTAACATATATATCATCACTTAATGCAGGCGTTTCATTGAATGTTAATGTAGTACCCGTTATTCCAAAAATACTTGGGCGCTGTAACACATCATTTACATACACATCTACTGATTCTACATTTTCTGGTGCATCTGTCAATGTATATGAAACAGTAGCACCATCTCCGACAAATACTTGCGCTGATGGAATTGGTGCAGTAGTAATACTATTATCACCAAACGAGAAATTTCCGCTACCATCGGTTAATAATACTTGACCATTTGTACCATCACTAATTCCAAGATCAAGTAATCCACCCACCACTGTTGATGAAATAGTTACCGTACCATCACTATTATCTGTTAATGAAAAACCACTATCTACATTAAACTTTAATTCAGTGACACTTACTGATAAATTTGATCCGACACTATTAATCTCACTTATCGTGAATGCTAAATCAGTTCTTATAGATTCATTTTGCGCATTTAACTGTGATGTTGTTGCAAATGTACCATCTGCATTTTGGAATGCATCTACAATTTCTGAAAGAGAATCTAATGTTGCTGGATCAGTATTTGATAATATATTATCAATCTGTGCTTGCAATGAACTAACATCTGCTTGCTGACCCGATGCTGATGCAACACCCTTGGGACCTTTGTATGTAGCACCAGATATGAAAACACTTTTTCCAGCAAACGATTTTCCGTCAGGAAGGTTATCACCAATGAAGTTTAGTACACCAGACTGATAATCAAAGAACCATTCATCGTTATTACCACTACCAGTAGTAAACACTTTGTTAGCCATGATTTCAGCACCAGCGGCATCACCACTAGTATGTATGTAAACATTAACAAGATATGTTGAACCAAATTCTGTTGGAATCCAATCTGTAATTCCAGTTTTCCAAGTTCTATTTCCTGTTGCTGTAATATCTTCGGTAGTTTCAATTGCAGTTCGTACTTGTACAATTGTGGTTGTATCAGTTGGTCTAACAGTTGGTATCTCACCAGATGAAGACCAAATTGTATCACCACGCATTAATAGCGGACTAGGTATACTCTCGTTTGCTGCTAACTTATTAAATACTGTGTCAGTCTTAGTTGCACCAAGACCTAGTTTCTTAAATAGATAGTCTATCTTTTGATTGTCAGAAATCGCCATTAGGTCGCTTCTCCAATAGATACACTTGTGATATCTTGTCCTGCTGCCAATGCAATTCTAACCAAAACAACATTGTTTGTTGCATTACTCATGTTTTCTGCACCTAGTGTCATTGTATAACTTGAATTAATAACGGAACCTGTCGGTACAACGTCTGCACCTGTTAGTGCACAACCATCTGAACCATTTCCTCCATTAGCAGTGTCAGAGCCTGGAACGCCTGCGCCTGCATACTGCATAGTACAATCTAACCAACCACTTAATCCACTCGCAACGTCTACGCTTGTTCCGGGTGCTGCAATCCACATTCCCGTTATTCCAGTAGAAGTTATGCTTACATCAAAGTTGGCAACAACTTGTCTACGGAATGCAAATGTAAAATACTGTGTCCCTGTATCTGCGCTTCTGTCTGGTCCCACTGGTAAAAATCCTGTACTATAATCAATTGTGTTATGTGTTACTTCGCCCCAACGTACTGTTGCTTCTTTTGTACCACTAACAGCAATTGCACCAGAAAAAGGCGTTGCTGTATAATCAGTTGCACTATTAACCGTAGGTGTATCAGTTGATTCACTCAAAAAGTCTGCAATACGAATTCCATTTGATGTAATAACACCATTTCCTAATCCACTTGCTACTGGAATATTATCTTCCACTACACCAGTGGGAGAAGATGTATGCACCTGTATTTTCTCAGAAAGTTCTACATAATTACCAGTTCCATTAACATTATATGTTCTAACTTTTAATGTTTCAACTGCCGCAATGCTTGCAGTAGTAATATCAATTGTTTGATCGGCATAACTGTATGATAATGTATTAGCAATTGGTATCCCTGAATTTAAGTAAACAACATCTTCTAATTCTGCATAATTCTTATATTGTGTGCTAATAGTAGCACCAGATGTGCTTTCTAAATTTATACTATTTTTAATTTCAAATACGTTATTTGTATCTCTGTATGCTTGACCAATCCAATCACTTACTGTTACTCCTGACAATGTTAATTGAGGACTACCAGTGTTATAGTAAGGTATACCAGATATATATCTGTAACTACCAGAAACCGCTTCCGTCAGTGTTGCACTTGATACATCAT
>Ga0307998_1002120_pt1 | contig 10313 bp, 8 predicted proteins | sample Davwhametageno37_FD_203147 | JGI IMG/M metagenome (GOLD analysis project Ga0307998, IMG submission 203147) | Marine microbial communities from Davis Island wharf, Antarctic Ocean - #37 | ecosystem: Environmental > Aquatic > Marine > Unclassified | place: Antarctic Ocean: Davis Island wharf...
AGCCGTGGTAGACCACCACGTTGATAGGCTGGATGTGGAAGCGCAGTAATGCGTGTAGCTGACCAGTACTAATAGCTCAATTGGCTTGATTTATGCACTGAAAAAAATTTTTAGAGATATTATATTAAATTATTACGATATTTACATTATAATGTTAGCGAACAACAAGTTTGTAAGCTAACATTTGAAATGAGAAAAACCTCAATCACATCTTTTACTTTTGGATCTTATATAAGAAAACTAAGAGTTGAAAATAAAATCGGACAAAGAGAATTAGCAAAAAAAATTGATATTGCCCCGTCTTATCTTAACGATATTGAAAAAAATAAACGGGCAGCTCCAAAAAATATTACTATAGAAAAAATATCAATAATATTAAATGCCGATCTAAATTTATTGAATGATTTAGCTGGAAATTCAAAAAAAACTCTACCACCTGACGTTAATGACTATTTAGAAAAAAATCCTAAAATTATTTCATTAATTCGAACTATTAAAAATAATAATTTAAATGATAGTGAATTAGAAAAAATTGAGGCATCAATTGATAAATCAAAAATGAAATGTTTAATAGTTGCAGCTGGACTAGGAAGTAGACTTAAAGGACACACTGAGAATAATCCAAAATGTATGCTTGATTTTGATGGCAAAACTTTATTACAAAGACAATTGTCCTCTTATAAAGCTAATGGAATAGAGGATATATCACTTATTAGAGGATATAAAAAAAATAAAATCAATTACAAAAATATAAAATATTTTGATAACAACGATTATAAAGATAATAATATTTTAAATTCAATATTTTATGGTGAAGAAGTTATAAATGGAGATATTATAATCTCATATTCTGACATATTGTTTGAACCCTTTGTAGTTAAGAGAGCAATGGAGTCTGAACATGATATTTCGGTTGTAGTTGATGTTGATTGGAGAGAATATTATATAGGCAGAAAAGATCATCCATTATCTGAAGCTGAAAATGTTATTTTTAATTCCAACAATGAAGTTATGAAAATTGGTAAAATTGCATCTGAAAAAGAAGAGGTTAATGGAGAATTTATTGGTATGATAAAGTTAAATAATAGAGGATGTGAGATATTAAAACAAAACTTTAATAGAGTTAAAAAAATATATTGGAATAAACCTTTTCAAAGAGCTAAAATTTTTCAAAAAGCTTATTTAACTGACATGATCCAAGAACTAGTTGACATTGGAATTAAAGTACATTGTGTCATCATTGAGCGCGGTTGGAAAGAAATTGACACTGTGGAAGATTACAAAAAAGCTTTAATAGACTTCAAAAAATAAATTTCACAAATAAGTAGCAAAATAAAGACTTATTGATTACTTTTTTATAAATAATTAACTTGTATGCGAACAAATTTAATTATAGATATAAAAAAATGATTAAAAAATTACTAATAATAATTTTCATGACGCTAATAACCGGGTCTCTTCATGCAGATGAAAAAACTTATAAAATGGTTTTTGTTCCTGCTAGTGAAAAAGGTGATGAAAGTGATTATACAAGTTTAATTTCTATAACCGAAAAACTTACTGGATTTAATATAGAAATAATTAAAGTAACTGATTACAATGCGGCAGTTGAATCAATGAGAGCAGGAAGAGCTCATATAGCATGGTATGGTGGAAAAACTTATGTCAAAGCAGTAGAAATTGCAAATGCAGATGCTTTTGCTGCAGGTGTCAGACCAGGAGAAAAGGATGCAGGTTATTATACTTATTTTGTTGTAAAAAAAGATAGTGAGTTGAAAAAATTTAAAGATGTGAAGGGTAAAGTTTTATCATTAAATACCATTGGATCAACAAGTGGTGATCTTATACCACAAGTAGAGCTAAATAAGATAGGTCTTGCAATTAAAAATAAAGATCATTTTAAAAATATTTTTTATGCAGGAAGTCATGACGCATGCTTATTGGCAGTTTTAAATAATCAAGCAGATGTTTGCGGTATGAGTTCAAGAAACTTTGAAGCTAGATTAGAAGATGGTACTTTTAAATCAAATGAAGTTAGAATTATTCATAAATCTGATAGAGTTCCACCACCCCCATTAGCTTATTCTAAAATAATTCCTGAAGAAGATAGAAAAAAAATTAAGAAAGCTGTATTGGAAGCTCATAAGCATGGTCAGATTGGCGGTTATGGAGGAAAGATGTCTCATTATATGGAAGTTAAAGACTCAGACTATAACGTTTTAAGAGAAGTTATTGAATTATTAAATAAAAACAAAAGTTAAATTATAACAGGAATGTTAAATGCTAGAGATAAATGATTTAAAAAAAACATTTAGCAATGGTAGTCCAGCTTTAAAGGGTGTTAATCTAAAAATTAATAAAGGTGAGTTTGTTAGTATTTTAGGACCTAGTGGCTCAGGTAAAACAACCTTATTGAGAGCTATTAATGGCCTTGAAACTATCAGTGGTGGAGAAATTTATTTTGATAATAAAAAAGTTGACTCTAAATCAATAAAAGAAGTTCAAAAAAAAACTGGTATGATTTTTCAAGAGTTTAATTTAGTAAATAACTTATCAGCAATAAATAATGTTTTATCGGGACTTTTAAATTCAAGTAATAAATTTTTATCTTTATTCTATTTATTTTCAAAAGATCAAAGAATAGAAGCTTTAAAATCTCTAGAAACTGTTGGTTTACTTGAAAAGTCTTATAATAGGTCGGATGAATTATCAGGAGGTCAAAGACAAAGAGTTGGGATTGCAAGAGCTATCATTAAAAAACCACTATTACTGCTCGCAGATGAGCCTGTTTCAAGCCTAGATCCAAAAGCAGCTAATTTAATTTTATCATTATTAAAAAAAGTTAATAAAGAATTTGGCATAACTATTTTATGTAATCTCCATCAGGTAGAGTTAGCAAAATTTTTTTCAGATAGAATTGTAGGACTTCTTGATGGCAGAGTCGTATTTGATGAAAAATCAAATAATATCACCAAATCTAGTTTAGAGAAAATTTATATCTAATATGGATAAAAAAATTATTGAACTAAAGGTCAACAATAAAGCAAAAAATATTGAAAGTTATTTAAAACCCCAATGGTCATGGAAAATAATTGCTTCAATTGTTATATTTTGTTCTCTCTTAGTATTTGTTGTTAAAGATTTAGAAATTAATTTTATTGAATTATTTTCTGACTCATCAAAATATTTAGGCGATATATTATCAAGAATGGTTCCACCTGATTTTAGTAATTTTGATGAATTGATTTATGCAATATTTGAAACTATTGAAATTGCTTTTATTGGTACATTCATTGCAATCGTTTTATCAATACCACTAGGGTTATTTTCTGCAAGAAACATTGCTCCAAATTATTCTGTGTACATTATTTCAAAAATAATAATTATTTTTTTTAGAGCAATACCTGAATTTATTATGGCTATGATATTGGTTATTGCGATTGGATTTGGTGCAATGCCAGGAGTGCTTGCTTTAGGTTTGCATACAATGGGATTTTTGGCAAAATTTTATGCTGAAGACATAGAGCATATTAATAAGGGTCCAATTGATGCTCTTAAATCCTCTGGTGCAACTAAAAGTCAAATTATTTCATTTGGTGTTATTCCTCAAATTCTACCTTCTTTTGTTGCAAATAATTTATACATCTTCGATCGAAATGTAAGAATGGCCACTATGCTTGGAATTGTTGGTGCTGGAGGAATTGGTTATGAATTACAATCTTCATTTAGAATGTTTGAATATGAAAGAGTATCTTCAATAATAATATTAATTTTTGTTACTATTTTTATCATAGACCATCTTTCTTCATACATAAGATCTAAAATAAAATAATTAATATTTAAAAACTTAAAAATTTAAATCTTTTTAAAGAAAATTTAAATATATTTTCTATTAATTGTTTATTTTTCTAATCAATTTTCATTAATTTCCAAAATTTAAAATCTTTTGAGAAAATGCATACCAAGTAATTATTATTTTCTGAATGATAGACAGTTTCACTTATCGAAAAATAATTCAAATTTTTAAATTGAGGTAAATTTTTAGCGTAATTTGGCATTTCAGTGCCAGTGGAATCTAATATATTTTTGAATATATAGTATTGAGCACCTGTTTGTTCTAATGAAATAAATTTAGACTTATCCCAATTAGCATTTTCAATGATTAAAGGTACCCTAGAATGCTCATCATAATGAGAATATTCTACACCTTTAAATCCATCAGTATTCTATTTTGGTGGCATTGCAATTTCGTGGTCACCTGTAATTATTGTGTGGCACTATCAGCAAAAAAATTTAAATATTGGGTAATAATGGAAATAGATTAGAGGCAGAAAATAATAATCAATATTCACTGCTATTTTACGGGAACGTAGTAAACTTTATATTAAAAAAATCTTGAAAAAAATTTTATTTGAATTAAAGCTTTAAATTAAATTAATTAAAAATAATTCATTAAAATAGTATTTTATTTATATGAAAAAAGCCTTAATAACAGGTGTAACTGGTCAAGATGGTGGCTATCTAGCAAAGCTATTATTATCAAAAGGGTATAAGGTTTACGGTGCACAGAGACGCAATACGGGTAAAAGATATTGGCGTTTAGATGAACTTGGTATTACAGATCAGATAGAATTTGTAGACATAGATTTAAGTGAACCATACAATATAGAAAAAGTCATTGACAAGATAAAACCAGATGAGTTTTATAATCTGGCTGCTCAGTCGTTTGTGGGTTTATCGTTTGAACAGCCTCAAGTAACAACAATTACAAACTCTCTAGGTGTATTAAATATATTGGAAGTTATAAGAAACAAGCATCCGAATATTAAGTTTTATCAAGCGTCAACAAGTGAGATGTTTGGTAAAGTGACAGAAACTCCACAAAAAGAAACTACTAGATTTTATCCAAGAAGCCCATATGGTTGTGCTAAAGCCTATTCTCATTACTTAACAGTTAATTATAGAGAGAGTTACAATCTATTTGCTTGTTCTGGCATTTTATTTAACCATGAAAGTCCAATGAGAGGTGAAGAATTTGTTACAAGAAAAATCACAAAAGGTTTAGTAGAGTGGGTTAAAAAAGGTAAAGTATTAGAATTAGGTAATTTAGAATCGTATAGAGATTGGGGTCACGCAGAAGATTTTGTTGAAGCAATGTGGTTAATGTTACAGCAAGACCAACCTGAAGACTATGTAATATCAACAGGTCGAACAATCCAAATAAAAGATTTTATAATAAGATGCTTAGATGAATTAAATATTAAATATGAATTTAAAGGACAAGAAGTATTTGACGACAAAGGTAATTACATTATAAAAACAAATCCTAAATTCTTTAGACCAGCTGAGGTTGATCTATTAGTTGGTGATAGTACAAAGGCAGAAAAAAAATTATCTTGGAAACCAAAACATACCCTTGAAACTTTGGTAAAAGACATGATTCAGGTGGATCTAAAACGATATAAAGATTAATAATTTACTGTAAATTACAGTCATTTAATGAAACAATTTATTAACGTCTATTAAGATTATAAAAAGCTTAATGCAAACTTTTAAAAAACTATTATTTTTACTTACCCCTCATGAGCGTAGGCGTGCAGGATTTTTACTAATAATGATCTCGATAATGGCATTGTTTGATATGGCTGGCGTGGCATCGATTTTACCTTTTATGGCAGTTCTTACAAATCCAGGTCTTATTGAAACAAACTTTATTTTAAATGCAATGTTTGAGGCTTCAAATATTTTTGGAGTTGAAAATAATCAGCAGTTTATTTTTGCTTTAGGAATACTTGTATTTGTATTTTTAATCATCTCACTTAGCTTTAAAGCCCTTACATACTATGCAATGGTTCGTTTTATCCACATGCGTGAATATACTATAGGTAAACGTTTAATTGAAGGTTATTTGAACCAACCTTATAGTTGGTTTTTATCACGGCACAGTGCAGATCTTGGAAAAACTGTTTTATCGGAAGTACAACAATTAATTTTAGATGGTATGAGACCTTTACTAGAGTTGATAGCTAAAGGCATGGTTGCAATCGCAATTATACTTTTATTAATTATAGTTGATCCAAAACTTTCTTTAATAGTTGGCTTTTTACTTTTTGGAGCGTATTTAATTACTTTTTATTTTGTAAGCAATTCTCTAAATCGATCTGGAAGCAAACGTTTAATAAATAACGAGTTACGTTTCACGACTGTTAATGAAGCTTTTAGTGCTTCTAAGGAGGTTAAAATTAGTGGATTAGAAAAAGCTTACGTGAAGAGATTTTCAAACTCTGCTAAAATTTATGCTCAAACTCATGCCTCAAGAATGATTATATCTGCATTACCTCGTTATATTTTAGAAGCAATCGCCTTTGGTGGTATTTTATTGATGATACTTTACATCATGTCTGAAACAGGCAGTTTTAACTCTGCCTTACCTATCGTTAGTCTATATGTTTTTGCTGGCTATCGCTTAATGCCCGCAGTGCAACAAATTTATGAATCTTTTACGCAACTTACTTTTATTGGTCCTTCGCTTGATAAATTATATGATGATCTTCAAAATCTTAAACCATTTAATGAAAATCAAGATCAAGATATTATGCCTTTTAATAAATCAATCATTTTAAAAAATATTCATTATAATTATCCAAATACATCAAGAACAGCATTAAAAGATATAAGTTTAAGTATTTCTGCAAAATCTACCATTGGACTTGTTGGGGCTACAGGTAGCGGTAAAACTACAACGGTTGATATTATTTTAGGATTACTTGAACCTCAAAAAGGTACTTTAGAAATTGATGGAAAAACAATTACAAATCAAAATTCAAGATCTTGGCAACGTTCTATTGGGTATGTGCCACAACAAATTTTTCTAGCTGATGATACTATTGCAGCCAATATTGCTTTTGGAACAGAACCCAAAGATGTAAATCAAGAAGCTGTTGAAAGAGCTTCTAAAATTGCAAATTTACATGAATTTGTAATAAATGAATTACCTAAACAATATCAAACTACCGTTGGTGAGCGTGGAGTAAGATTATCGGGTGGTCAGCGACAACGTATAGGAATTGCAAGAGCTTTATATCATAATCCACAATTGCTCATTCTAGACGAAGCAACGAGTGCGCTAGATAATCAAACCGAGAAAGCAGTAATGGATGCAATAAATAATTTGGGCAAAAAAATTACTATTATTTTAATTGCCCATCGCTTAGGGACTGTAAAAAAGTGTGATAAAATATTTTTATTGGAAAAAAGTGAGCTAAAAAATGAAGGAACTTTTGAGGAATTAATCAAAATCAATGAAAGTTTTCGAATAAATGCTACAACTAATAGTTAAAAAAAATGCTTAAAAATTCTTCTATATTAATTACAGGTGGCACAGGTTCGTTTGGTCATAGCTTCTACTAATTCTCCTTGGGGTGAAGAATATAAATTTGGATACTGGTGGAATAATCCAAAAGAGTATGAAGCATTGATTTCAAGTAAGTCAATTACCGAACTTGTAGTGACCAAAACTCAGACTGATGAGCTTTACCGCTATGCAATGGATAGATATTTTAGTATATATTCAGCTACTTTTTTTGACGTTAGCTCAGCTTGGAAGGATATGCTGAAAGTATATGGGGTAGAGGATTGTCGTGAACATGGTGAAAATATGGAACAAATAATGCGCTTGGTTAGTCGTATAGATCCTGAGGATATAAAATTTAAGGAATATATCACAACTAGACTTCAACGGATCAATATGCTCAGTAGCTTGCGGTAGAAATGAATTTTATTTCTATTATTTAACATTAAAATTTAATTTTTATATAATGTCTTCATCCAAAAAGATTCTTGCCCAAAGCTCAATACAAAGCAATTGAAAAATACTATAAGAAGCATCAATTTTTCCTGATTGATCTTGATTTAATAATTGCGTAACAGCTTTAGCATCAAACCACTTTCGTTTATTAATCGAGGATTCAGATAGGATATCTCGAACTAGTGTTTTTAGTGGTCCTTGTATCCAAGATCTCATTGGTACACCAAAGCCAGTTTTAGGACGATAGATAACGTCATCTGGTAAAATTCCTTCCATAGCCTTCTTAAATATCCATTTACCTTCTTTACCGCGCTGCTTGTATTGAATAGGGAGTCGGGCAGCAAGCTCAACCAAGTCTGGATCTAATAATGGCACCCTTACTTCAATTCCTGCTGCCATACTCATTTTATCAGTATAATTAAGATTATGATCGGCTAGATAATGTTTTTGTTCTAAATAAAGCATTCGATTTAAATCAGGTATGTTATCAGGAACATCAGCCAATGATTGTTCCAAGGGATTAACTGAAGGTAATTCTGCTCTTAGATCAGTTGATAATAAGTTGTTTGCAGTATTAGGGTCAAGCCAGTTAAAGTAACTAGCAATTCGACTGTCACCATCAAGATCAGCATATCGAAATGCCTTAGCAATACGTCTAAAACTAGCAGGACTACTAGGTAATCTTTTGGCTGTTGCGGATATAACCTTACGAATACTAAGTGGAAAGTATGACCAATACTTTTCCATCATTAACGCCCTATGTCTTCGATAACCACTAAAAATATCATCTCCTCCTGCTCCTGATAAAAGAACTTTTATTTTATGCTCACGTGCTAAACGAGATATAAAAAGTGTATTAAGAGAAGCTGGATCTGCCTGTGGTTCATCTAGGTGATAAATCATTGTTGCTAATTCATCAGCCATTTCAGGGCCAACATGTATCGTAAGTAAATCGACACCTAAGTGTTTGGCTACCCGTTTTGCATAGGGTAAATCAGCAGCTATACCTTCGTTCTTTGCTGTTTTATCATCCATAGATATTGTGAAGCACTTTAGTTTTTCATTCCCAACCATGTTCTTGGCAAAAGCAGTAATCGCACTTGAATCCAAACCTCCAGATAAAAATGTACCAACTGGAACATCTGCAACCATCTGGCGTTCTACAGCAGTTTTTACAGCATTTCGAACTGCAATCTTTGCATTGTTTACTGAAATATCAGGAATTTGTTGTAAAAAAGTGGGAGTATAAAAACGCCATTTTTTTTTAACTTTTCCTTCTAGTATTACCATTGCAAATCCTGGTTCGAGCTTCTGAACAGATTTTAACATCGTTGAAGGCGCAGGTGACCATAAGTAACTTATATGTGAAGCAAGAGCCATTGGATTAATTTCACGAGAAACTGATGACTCTTTCAATAATGCTTTAATCTCACTAGCAAAAATAAAACCTTTTGAAGTCTTGCTATAATAAACAGGTTTTACTCCCATTTTGTCTCGAGCTAAAAATAATTGTTTATTTCTACTATCCCAAATTGCGAAAGCAAAAATACCATTTAGTTTAGTTAAAAGTTCAAAACCATATTTTAAATAAAGATTAAGAATAACCTCTGTATCTGAGCTTCCTACAAAATGATAACCATCCATTACCAATTCATTATATAACTCTTTCGTGTTGTAAATTTCACCGTTATAAATTATTGATACATCTTTACACTTACTGAAAAGAGGCTGATGTCCAGCTGATGAGAGATCACGGACTGACAGTCTACGATGTGCAAGCCCTACATTGCAAGTTTTATCATACCAAACACCTTCATCATCTGGTCCTCTATGCGCTTGCGCAAGATTCATATTATTTAACAATGATGGTTCAAACGAACCATAAAATCCTGCAATTCCACACATACTACATCGCACCTTACTAGTATTAGTATAAATTAACAAATTTTTTTAGTTTCTCTACTTGGCAGGATATGTTGAAAGTATATGGAGTAAATAATACCTTTAGTTATTCAGTTAGACCCTGAGGAAAAACAATTTAAAGAATATATCACGACTAGACTTCAACGAATCAATTTGTTAAAAGACTTACTTTAGAGCATTAACTAAAAACTTTGATGAATATTGCATTTATAATTCAAGATTATAACTATCATGGTGGGGCACAAAAAACTGCTAATTTAGCTGAGCATCTTCAATCATTAGGCCATAGTGTTGATATTGTTGTTATTCGATGTCGCGAAGGAGACGCTAAGAGTCGACCAAATCACTTTTTAAATATTTTAGACTTACATGCCTCTGGTTTGTTTGCTAGTGTTTTTAAATTAACAAAGATTTTTCGCAATTCTCGATATGACGCTTGTATATCTATTGGAGCCAATAGTAATCTTTTTGCTGGCTTAGCTAAGTTTTTGAGTCGATCTTCTACTCCAGTAATAGGTTCAGAGAATTTTGCAACATCAGTCCTTATTGGAGATTATCCCAAAGTATTTTTGAGATTATCGTT
>Ga0307998_1002121_pt1 | contig 10312 bp, 8 predicted proteins | sample Davwhametageno37_FD_203147 | JGI IMG/M metagenome (GOLD analysis project Ga0307998, IMG submission 203147) | Marine microbial communities from Davis Island wharf, Antarctic Ocean - #37 | ecosystem: Environmental > Aquatic > Marine > Unclassified | place: Antarctic Ocean: Davis Island wharf...
CACCATCCGAAGATTTATATAATCCGCTGCCTTCACCGCCACTGATGACTTGCCAAGGGGTTCTCATATGCTCCCACATGGCAGCATACAATATATCAGGGTTATGGTAATCAAGGGATAATTCACTGGCACCCGTCAAATTATTTACAAAAAGGGTGCGCGTCCATGATTTACCCCCATTTGTTGATTTAAAAATACCACGATCATCATTTGGACCGTTCAATGCTCCTTGCGCGGCTACCCACAAAATGTTAGGGTCTCGAGGGTGAACAACTATGCGTGAAATATGCTGCGTCTCCTTGAGTCCCATATGGGTCCAGGTTTTACCGGCATCTGTTGATTTGTATACGCCATCACCGTGGGAAGTCATTACCCCCCTGGGTGCGTGCTCACCCATTCCTACATAAACGACGTTGGTATGGCTTTCCGAGACAGCAATAGCTCCGACAGAGCCCATTTTGAAAAACCCATCAGAACAATTAATCCAATGCTGACCCGCATCGGAAGTCTTCCAGACGCCCCCTCCGGTAGTGCCCATATAATAAGTTAAAGGATCGTCGATGACACCCATTCCTGCATTGGCACGACCGCCCCTGAAAGGACCAATACTTCTGTATTTTAGATTATTAAAAACTGAATCTAGTACTTGCGACTGTAGGTCATAGGTGAATATTAGACAGCAAATGATTAAAATAGATGTTTTCATTTTTATGTATTTAAAGGATATTATATTCTATTGAGTTTAATGATGCTTTTAGCGGCGATAATTTCGAGCCTTTTCTTCAAAAAATTTATCCAACTAAATTGGTCAATTAATTTAACGAGGGCAAGAACAATTTTGTGAGTGGCAAAATCAATTAAGTTCAATCATACGAAGATTACGCTTTTTTAATAAGACTATGCATCAATTCCATAACGTAAGAGACGTCCTCAGAAGTCGTTCGCCAATTAACGAAAGCCGCGCGAATCCCTTTTTTTTCTAGGTAAAAGGTAGGAGACATGAATACCTTACCCGTCTCATTGAGCACAGATAAAAACCTAGTGACCCGCTCATCACTGTAGTCGTTTAGGGTAAAGCAAACCGTATTAAGTCGGATAGGGGCCAATAATTCAAAATGGGTATGCTTCTCGATCCAGTCTCCGAAAAATTGCGCATGTTCAATGCTGTCATCTACCATTTCTTGGATGCCAGACTTCCCGTAAGCAAGTAAGGCAAACCATACGGGCAGCGCTTTCAATCGTCTTGAGTTTTCGGGCAAAAGATTTAAATAATCCACAGCACCTGATTGATTTTCTAAATAAGGAGCATTTGAGTTTTGGAAGGTTTCAATCTGAAAAATTTTATGTGATTCTTTTATAAAAAAAATCGCATTTTCATAGGGGACGTTGAGCCATTTGTGGCAATCGATGGTGAAACTATCTGCTTGATCCCAACCATCAACCAAGTGTCGATGACTTTTGCTACAGGAAGCAAAGCCTCCAAATGCCGCATCTATATGCCACCAAAAATTAAATTTTTTCTTGAGTTGGGCGATGCCTTCAAAGTCATCAAAGTCGGCTGTATTTACGGTACCAGCACTGGAAATTAAAATAAATGGAGCACCAGATAAATGGAGGATTTGTTTTTCAAAATCTTGCAAATCCATAGATTCCCGATGACCATGATTCGTTTTAATGGTCGTAATATTGACACTACCTAATCCCAATAAAGACATGGCCTTTAAAACAGATGAATGCGGCAGGGCAGCCAAAACATGAATGGGTCCACTGATACCTTCTTTGGCATAATCTTTCCCTTGCTGTTTACCTATCCACTGTCTTGCAGCAGCCAAGCAAGTCACATTAGACATGGTTGCTCCTGAGACGAAACCCCCTGACAAGTTTTTAGGTAAATTAAATAACTCAAGGAGTAATCGGATGGTTTCCATTTCAATATGGGCAGAAACATCTCCCTGACCACTGGCCTTAAAGGCATTTTGGTCGTAAATGGTGGTGAGCCAATCACCGGCAATGGATGCCGGAGTCGTGCCTCCAGTGACAAAGCCCCAATATTTGGGACCCGAAGAAGAAACCATGATTTTCTCAAAGGTTTCATTGAAGTATTTGAGTGTATTTTGAGTGCCCCACCCATCTATCGGAAGCTGCGTGTCTGGGCTTATTTTATGTGTATTTGAGGTAGGACGATGCTGTAAATGATCCAGATATGAGAGTCCTTGATTTTTTACCTCATCGAGGATGCTTGCCATCTCATCTAAGTCTTTTTTTAACCTTTCGTTCATCTTACTAAAGTATTACATTGTAGTTCATTAATAAAGTTAAATGCCCGAAGTACAGCGCGATCCTCAATGAAAAAGGAAGTGGATTAAAACAAGACTGCCCAATAGGGTCCAGCCAAGCCTACTCAATGAGTTGGAACTGGACTGAAATAAGACTTTATAAGATGAAAAGTTACTGATTTTCCCTTCAGTTGCGATCAATAAACTGATAAAAATAACCCAAAATGCCCGCACAAAATAATTCATGTCAGGGAGTAAATATTGCAGTAATAAATTTAAAGGGAGGGTAATTAAAAAAGCCAGCAAGACCTTTTTTTTATTTGGGACAAGTAATAATGCAGCCGCACAAATCATCACGGTAATTCCACAATTGATATAGTATCTAAGATTATTTAATGTATGGGTAAAGGCAGTACTTGGATTCTCAAATTTCAGGTAGAGCAATATCATGCCCATGGTAAGTGAGCTGATTAAGCTGAAAATAATAGCCTGCCGCCCCGCACGAATTTTTTGATAATCCGAAGGGTTTTTATTAATATAATTTGAATAGATGTCGACCGACCATAAGGTAGCAATCGAATGAAAAGTTGAATCTACTGTACTCATTAATGAAGCAAATAGACCGCAAAGGATGATACCTCGGAGTCCTATAGGCACATAGCGATTGACCAAATAAGGGAATGACATATCTGGATCACTCAGGCCCTCACCTAAGATGCCATATAGGGCAATACCGGGGACCACTATAATGAGCGCCATGAGGTATTTCAATACCCCGCCGACCAATAATCCTTTTTGTGCCTCTTTTAGATTTTTGGCAGCCAGTGAACGCTGTATGATAGTTTGATTCGCACACCAATAATTAATATTTAAAAAGAATAAGCCAAATAGATGGGTCCAAGGCAGGGTCGGATGATCGGCAGGTAAATGTAGGTGCATCCGATGACTCGTTTGTACATATAGCTCCTCCCAGCCACCCAGTGCGCGAACGCTTACGATCAGTACAAACAAGCCACCAAATAATAGAATGATGAACTGAATGATATCTGTTTTGACTACTGCATTTAGACCCCCTAGATAAGTATATATGGCCGAAAAGACACCCAAAATCACTATTAAGAGAGCAATGCGCATCATGCGGTCCTCATGCAGCACGGCAAGTTGTTCTCCAAATACTTGATCGGCAGCGTAAGCACCCCAAAATAAGGCAGCACCCAAAGTAATGGTAGAAAATAAACTTAGGTTAGCTATCGAATAAAACAATCCAGCGCGTTTACCAAGGCGCATAGTGATGAATTCGGTAACGGTAGTAATTCTGTGTTTTAAAAACATCGGAATAAAGACGAATGCGGCAATCAAAAGACCTTGAATGGCGTTGATTTCCAAATTCGCCTGAGCTAAACCATAGAGATAAGCCGAGCCCATCATGCCCAAAAACTGATAACCTTGTACATTGGTTGCGATGGTAGAGATGGCAATGGAGGGCCATCTTAAATTTCTAGAACTTAAAAAATAAGCATCGGCATCTACTGTTTTATTTTTTGAACCGCTTAAAGCCACGATCAAAATCAAAGCGAAATAGCATAATACAATAATAAAATCTAACATAATATTAGAATCTGGGTCCTTTACCTAAAGGTGTGTTTGGAAGATCTTGGGGAATTCTTCCATATAACTTGGGCAGAGAGATGGTTTTTAAATGTGGCAGTACCCATTTTGCAAAATATTGGGCTTCTTGATGATGTGGGTAACCAGAAAAGATGAAGGAGCGTATACCCATACTCATATAGTCATTAATTTTACCAAGAACTTGTTGGGGATTTCCTACCAGAGCGGCTCCACAACCTGATCTTGCGAGTCCAATTCCTGTCCACAAATGGGGTTCAACGAAATGATCTGCCCCAGCAGCGGCTCGCATTTCGCTTTGTTTGGATACTCCCAAAGATTTGGCGTCTTGCGCTCTTTCCTTAATTTCAGTTCCTTTTTGGATATCTAGCTTGGATATCAATTGATCAGCATATTGCCGTGCCTCTTCTTCAGTTTCTCGTACGATAACATGGACTCGAAGTCCGAAATCCAATGTCCGATGATAGGCAGCCGCTTTGGCTGAGACGGTTTCCATTTGTGCTTTAAGTTTTTCCCTTGTCTCAGGCCACATAAGATAGACGTCACAGTGCTGGGCACAAAGATCTATACCTGCAGGAGAATACCCTCCAAAATAAAGCATGGGTCCACCATTCTGTTGATAAGGCTTGACGGGGGCAGTAGGAAGGTGTAAGTCATAAAAATCACCATGAAAATCAATAAAATCTTCATTCCAGGCTTGTTTTAAGATGGTGATGACTTCTCTTGAGCGCTGATAACGTGCTTCTGAATTTAGCTCAGTTCCGGGGAGATTAGAGGAAATGATATTTAAGGTCAAACGACCTTGCAGCATGTGATCAAGGGTAGCAATGGCTCGTGCGAGCATCGGAGGGTGAACTTCACCACATCTGATGGCTGTCAATAAGTTGATTTGTTGGGTTTGCGGGGCGATGGCTGCTGCAAAACTCAAAGTATCTTGACCTACCTGATAGGAGGAGGGGCATAAAATATTACGATATCCTAAGACATCTGCTTGTCGAACAATGGCTGCGGTATTTTCCCAGTTGCTTTTATATCTATCATTTCGAGTGCCTAAAAAATCATCATCACCATCGCAAATCGGGGCAAACCAAGAAATTTCTGCCCCAGAAACACTAGAGGCTTTAGATGGTGTCAGATGAGGTTGCGTCATTATTTTATACAATTATGGATAATATTTTATAGAAAGGGTTAAAACAACAGGTAATCTTATCTCAAGAGGAGAGGATCATTATTCACTATTTTAATCTTAGGATCAGGGTCTTTTCACTTTGCATATATTTCTAATTCAGGAGCCAATCTATTGAAAAAAGCACAAAATTGATCGTTTTATTTTCTTTTTCGAAAAGAAGCCCTATTTGTGATTCATTGATTTGAGTAAGGTCAGAATAGGCAGAGATTCCCGGGTAAATTTCTTTTTTTATGGGCCAGGTAAGCCCATTGTTCTCACTCGCCTTTACGGTCATGCGAATCCTTTCTTCTGTACTATTTGGCCCACTGTAAAGGAGTAAGGTATGTGCGGCATTTTGAAATAAGAACAAACTTGATTGGCAAACTGGAGTGATTAATTCAGGATCAAAATAGACGCTGTCCCAGCTTTGACCCCCATCGTTGCTTCTTGCAATCAGTCTTCTTTTAGGGGTTCCATTTTGTTGACGAATATTGAGCATTAACTCGCCATTTGGGAGTACTGTGCCTATGGCTTCATTTGAGGAGGCAATAGGGACATCTTCGCTTACTTGCCAACTTTTTCCGTGATCATCACTGAAATAGCCATAAGCGTGATACTCATTAAACCCAGGTTGGGGTTTTCCTGAAGAGTGGTTTGCTGGGACATATATTCTGCCCTTAAATATTCCCTTATTAAACTGAATTGCATGCCCTGGTGTATTGGCATGGGTGCGCCAATCTTTCTCAGGGTAGGGTGAATGTTTATTAAAATGAACCTGTCGTGTAATTTCTTCTGGCGGGGACCAATTTGCACCAAAATCTTCAGAGGTGATCAACCAAACCCCTCTTTCTCCATGGCCATTTCTAATCTCTTGCTCTGATTGGGTACCGGTATTAAAAAATAAAAAAATTCTACCTAGGGGAAAGAGTGGATCGTGATGGTCTACGACAGGGGCAGGATTACCCACTTGTAAAGATTGATTGTCGATGAGTATTTTTTGCTTGGACCAGTTCAATCCACCATCATCACTGTACTTCATCACAATATCTACATTTCCAAAATCATTGCATCCATCCACGCGCCCTTCGGCAAAGGCTAGAAGTTTTTTGTTTTGGAAATGGATAATGGCAGGTATTCGATAACAAGCATAACCCTCTTTACCATTCTCAAATAATATTTGCTTATTAGATGCGAGACCCTCTTGAGAAAATACTGGATAGAGACATATGAAAATAAAGAAAGGGGAAATTAAAATACGCATGATACCTTAAGATAAAGACTTTATCATTGAACCAATCAAAGCTAGTGAATTTAATGAATGAGAGAATTATCATTTATATCCACGATGGGTTTTGAAAAAAACAAAGAATGCAGAATGACCCTCAGGATGAAGCGATTTGCTATAAAATTTAAATATTTGAGGTGGGTTTATTATTACTTTCTAAATATCTTAAATTTTATTATTTTTGAAAAGGATGCGGGATTTTTTTTGATTTTCCCGATAGGAAGAGGTATTTGGTTTATGGATTTTTTAAATGAGGGTTTTTCATTCATTCAAAATAGCCATTTGATTCTTTTTAGAACAAAAAAAACAGGTTCATGACAAATTTAGTTGACTTACCCTTAGAGCAACCACTCCTAGAAGAAATAGCAGCGCATGCCCAAGAAATAAGCGTTTCTAAGGGGACTTCGATTGTAAAGGAGGGGGATGCAATGAATCATATTCCCTTCCTGATGAAAGGATCTATTAGGGTTTTTCATAAGGATTATGAAAAAGATCGAGAAATGACCCTGTACTATATCAAGGAAAAAGAAGCTTGTATGTTTTCCTATTTCACCATTTTTTCAGATCATAAAAGCAAGGTTTTTGCTGTGGCAGAATTAGATTCATCACTGCTGCTCATCCCCCGAGAAATAATGAACAGTTGGCAATTCAAGTACTCCTCTTGGCAGAAGTTTGTAGTGAAAACATATATTCATAACTATGAAATTCTTTTGGATAAATTAAAAGAAGCTAGTTTAACTAAAATTGAAGGTCGTTTGAAAGCCTTTTTTAAAAATAAGTGCAGCATCTTAAATACCAATGAAATACCCATTACCCATCAAGTCATTGCAAATGAATTTGGTACGACAAGAGTGGTGATTTCTAGAGTTTTGAAAAAAATGGAACAAGAAAAAGTGATTATCCTAGGAAGAGGTAAAATCATTTTAATTTAATGACTGCTATGTAACATATGATGCAAAATTTATACCATAATGTTGATTATTATTGTTTTGAACTAATCAACAATAATCATGGATAAAAATAGATCAAAGATCAGGTTACACGACGGAATAGTTGGGATTCTCTATCTCAGCAGTGTTTTATTGGCTAATTATATTAATTTAAGTTTTGGCTGGATCGCCATAGCGGTGGCTGGACTGCAAATCGTAAGTCCTTTTACTAAATTCTGTCCTGTTTATTTCGTATTGAATAAAATGATGCCCGATACCGAACCTATCCAGAATGGAAAATGAAAAGTTAATTTTTTAAAAGGTCTTGCCGTCAAATAATAAACTTTTAATTCATACCATTCTTATTTGTTTTTTTTCAACTAATTTATTTCTTATCTTGAAATTGAGAAAAAGAAATATTATGAAAAGAAAGAACGTCAAGTTGAAGTCCAGAAGATCTTTTGTTAAAAGTGGTCTGGCCTTATCCGCCATTACCATCCTTCCTCGCCATGTTTTGGGTGGTAAGGGCTTCACAGCACCCAGCGACCAACTCAATATTGCGGCGATTGGATCGGGAGGTAAAGGGGCGAGCGATATTTCAAATGCATCTCGTAATGGCAATGCACGAGTGGGTGCTCTGTGTGATGTAGATTTTTCTGGAAGCGCAGCAGCAACTGCCAAACAATTTCCAAAAGCCAAGCGCTATGCTGACTTTAGGGAGATGTTAGACAAGGAAAAAGACCTAGATGCCGTCACGATTTCTACACCTGATCACGTCCATGGTGTGGCCGCTATTTATGCCATGGAGCGCGGCAAACATGTATATGTTCAAAAACCAATTACGCATAACATAAGAGAAGCCCGTATACTGACCGAAATGGCCAGAAAACAAAAAGTGGTTACTCAAATGGGCAATCAAGGAGGATCTAATCCCTTGTTACAGACCGTTCAGGGGTGGGTGGATTCGGACGTCATAGGCAAGATTTCAAAGGTCCAAATTTGGACCAATCGTCCGGTATGGCCTCAAGGGATAAAAATGCCTGCGGCAGATCCTTCTGCCAAGCCTGCAGATTTGAATTGGGATTTATGGCTCGGTCCTGCACCGGATAAACCTTACACACCTAACATGCATCCATTCAATTGGAGGGGTTGGTGGGATTATGGTACCGGGGCCTTGGGAGATGTGGGGTGTCATTTGATAGATATTCCCTACAGAACACTGGGTTTGAAATATCCCAAGGATGCCGAGTGCAGCGTCGGAACGGTTTATTCTCGTATGTGGACGCCAGATTACTTTCCTGAAGGATGTCCACCTTCATCTTTTACTACGTTGCATTTTGATGCAACAGAGAAGAATAAATCACCGATTGAAATGACTTGGAGTGATGGGGGTATCAGGCCATCACATCCAGAAATCATTCCTGCCAATGATGATATTGGGGGCCCCGGAAGCGCAAATGGCGTTTTGATGATTGGAGAAAAAGGTATCATCTCTACCAATATTAATGACAGCTCACCATTGATGCCCAAACTTTATTTAAACGATGGCACGACTGAATTTGGTCCAGAGTTAGCACCGAGCGATGAGCCGGAATACGGGCATCAACGCAAATGGGTAGAGGCTTGTAAGGCAGGTTATCAAAGCAGTGAGCATCAAGCCCTGACTTCCTCTTTTGATTATGCAGGCCCCATGACCGAGACCGTATTAATGGGGAATTTGGCCATACGCAGCTATATGTTGCGCCGCGAAAACGCCGAGGGTAAGATGTCTTTCTATGCACGTAAAAAATTGATTTGGGATGGAGAAAACACACGGATCACCAATCTAGAGGAGGCCAATCAATTTGTCGGTAGGGTTTATCGATCGGGTTGGGAGATGTGATAAATGAGAAGGATAGGGTTTAATACAATCATATAAAATTATATGGAATGTGATGCTTTTAATTTTATGAGAAATAAAAGGGGTTCATGATCATTTAAAATTATTGAACTTTAGGTAACCTTTTTTGTTTCATTTCGTTCAGTCATACAGTTAAGGAGGGATTGAAATGAAGAAGATTCAAAAAGCAGTATTATTTAGTATATTTTTTCCAGTATTTACGGTTGCTGCACAAGAGGTCGTTCAGGATAAAAGAAGTTATGTTACCCATGCCATAAAGGGAACAGAAGTCCCAGAAATTGACGGTCGATTCAATGAACCGCTTTGGGATAAAGTTGCTTGGGAAGGGAATTTTGTCGAGGCAGGCCCTGATGAGAATACAGCTCCTGCCCAATCCACTCAATTTAAGTTGGTTTATGATGATAATTTTTTGTATGTCGCCATCCAATGCTTGGATTCTTTACCAGATCAGATTGTAAAACGGCTGTCCAGAAGAGACAATACGCAGGGGGATTGGGTAGCCATTGCTTTTGATAGTTATTTTGACAAAAGAACGGCTTTTGTTTTTACCGTGAGTGCATCTGGCGTAAAGGGGGATGCCTTTGCTACAGAAAATGGTAATAATGATGATGACAGTTGGAATCCTATTTGGTATGTCGCCACTACTGTTGACCAAGAAGGATGGAACGCAGAAATGAAAATCCCGTTCAGCCAATTGAAATTTGGAAAATCAGCGGAGCAATTATGGGGATTGCAAGTAGCAAGAAGTTTATTTAGAGAACAAGAAAGGTCAGTATGGGATCGGATCCCACAAAACAGTGCGGGTTGGATCAGTGAATCAGGAACGCTTAAAGGACTTAAGCACTTAAAGAGCCAGCATCAGTTGGAAATACAACCTTTTGTGGTTGCTCAATATGATACCTATGCAGGTGAGGCGGGCAATCCATTTAGGGAAGGAAAAGACTTAGGTTTTAATGCAGGTATTGATGCTAAAATTGGAGTAACCAACGATTTGACTCTTGATTTAACCATCAATCCAGATTTTGGTCAGGTGGAAGCAGATCCAGGAGCCATTGCCTTAGATGGATTTCAAATATTTTTTAAGGAAAGGCGTCCCTTTTTTGTAGAAAACAAAAATATTTTCGATTT
>Ga0307998_1002122_pt1 | contig 10310 bp, 10 predicted proteins | sample Davwhametageno37_FD_203147 | JGI IMG/M metagenome (GOLD analysis project Ga0307998, IMG submission 203147) | Marine microbial communities from Davis Island wharf, Antarctic Ocean - #37 | ecosystem: Environmental > Aquatic > Marine > Unclassified | place: Antarctic Ocean: Davis Island wharf...
TGCAAAGCTACGATTGGCTAAGTGCAAAGTTGCAAAGGTACTCGTATGGCGACCCAAAAAATCTACGCAGGCGCAAAACTACGCGAACTGCGCACGCGCATTGGCCTGACGCAAAAGGACTTTGCCGCCAAGTTGGGCGTATCGCTCCCCTACCTAAATCAAATGGAAAACAACAACCGCCCCATCAGCACCTCTGTCGTGGTGGCACTCGCACGTGAGTTTGGCCTTGATGTAACCGAACTTAGCATCGGTGACAGCGAACGGTTGGTCAGCGACTTAAAGGAAGCACTGTCAGATCCCGTTTTCACCGCAGACATGCCACCAATCGCTGATCTACGCCTTGCGGCATCCAACGCTCCAACCTTTGCCCGCGCATTTATTCAGCTCCACCAAAGCTATCGACAAACCCACGAACGGCTTGCCTCCCTTGATGAAGCACTGGGCCGCGAAGATGCACGCACCCGTCCCAGCCCATGGGAAGAGGTCCGCGATTTCTTTCATTATTGCGACAACTACATCGACTCCGTGGACCGTGTGGCCGAACATTTCTCTAACTCGCTTGAAGGTGCCGTTAACGTGCGCGCGGCCGCTGTTGCGACCCTACAAAAAGTTGGTGTGAAGGTTGAATTCACCAATGATGACAGGGTTCGCAGCTTCGATCCCAGAAACAAGGTTTTGCGCATTTCCAACCGCAGCGTCACAGAAACACAGACCTTCCAAATCTTGCTACAGGTCGCGTTGATCCGCCAAAATGCATTGCTCGAGGCCACCCTTGATCTAGCCCGCTTCCAAACGTCAGAGGCCCGTGGCATCGCTAAGATCGGTCTTGCCAACTACTTTGCCGGCGCAGCCCTTATGCCCTACACACAATTCCTAACTGCGGCGAATGAATGCAGGCATGACGTTGAGCTTTTAGCGGGCCAATTCGGGGCCTCAATCGAACAGGTTGCACACCGCCTTTCGACCCTGCAACGCCCGGGCTCCAAAGGCATTCCATTCTTCTTTGTGCGTGTTGATCAGGCTGGAACGATCACAAAACGCCACTCTGCAACACGCCTACAATTTGCACGCTTCGGCGGCGCATGTCCGCTGTGGAACGTTCACCGCGCGTTCGAATTGCCTGCTCAATTCTTACGACAATTGGCCGAAACTCCAGACGGCGCACGCTATATCAGTTTGGCACGCGACGTTTCAAAGCCCGCTGGACGATACGGCGCACCTGTTCGCCGCTTTGCGATCGCTTTGGGATGTGAGGTCGAGCACGCGGGCTCACTTGTCTATGCAGATGGCATGGACCTTAGCCGCGCTGACGCATTTGAACCAATCGGAATTTCATGCAGAATATGCGAACGCAAAACGTGCCATCAACGCTCTGTGCCCCCGCTAGAGCGCAAGTTGCTCGTGGATACGGACACCCGCGATGTGCTGCCCTACGGCGTCGACTAACGACGTGCCTTTCGCCAGCCAGCCTTAACCGCCTCATCCGCGCTACAGAACCACCGCTCGCCTTTGTTGGTGCTAATACCTGTCTGTTCATAAAATCGTTGCCCAGCGACGTGATAAATCCGTTTGCCACTTGAGGAATTGTTGCCCTTGATCGCGCAATTGCGATCGATCGGGATGCGCCCCTTTGTACGGGTCTTGCGATATTGTGCAGGGTCTTGGACACGGCTGCTGTGTAACCCGCGATCATTCACTGCCACCACTTTTTCATCCAGATCATAAGCCATCGAATACTTACGATAGGCAAAGGCCAATCCGTCTGAGACTAGGGCACGCCCAATGTCTTCTCCGTTGACAAAACAGGTCGCGACAGCCCGCCCAAATTTGTCAGTATCAACACGTTTACAGATTGCCTTTTGTCCCTGAGGATGGACACGGACCTGTTGGTTAATCCATTCTCCACAAGCCCACTTTAAGTTCTGTTCAGATTGACATGTTTGCCCTTACTCTGGTGCGTCGATCCCGTGGATACGCACGTGGACATCGCCCACGTCGATGGCTTTGCCATCAATGACGTTCACACGGCCCGAAAAGTCAGCAAGTGAAAGAGAGGGAACAACGATGAAAACGAACAACGCGCAAAATCTAAACATTGGTTAAGAGATGCGGGTTGCCGTTCATCAATTCAAGCGGATTAGGTAATAAAGGTTACCAAAGTGTTGACCCAGTTACCGCTGTTCAGTTTCCCAATTCGGGTGCAGCCACGGCTCATCATTCGAACGCGCCAGCGGATCAAGGCCCAAAATATGATCCGACATCTTTTCGCCGACCATAATTGATGGGCCATTCAAATTACCGTTGGTAATGCGTGGGAAAATGCTGCTGTCCGCAACACGCAATCCCTCAACGCCAATGACTTGGCCTGTGGAATCAACAACTGCATTTGGATCATCCCGCCGCCCCATGCGACAAGTACCACAAGGATGGTACGCACTTTCCACATGTTCTGAAATGAACGCGTTCAGCTCTTCATCAGTTTGCACATCCGCACCCGGTTGTATTTCACCCTTCACGAACGGCTTAAACGCGTCTTGGGCAAATATCTCGCGCGTGAGGCGGATGCACCTGCGAAAGTCTTCCCAATCAGACGGGTCAGACATATAGTTGAACAGGATCTTTGGATCATCTGCAGGATCGCTTGACCGCAACGTGACCGCACCACGTGATACCGAACGCATAGGGCCCGTATGAGCCTGAAACCCATGCCCTTCTGCTGCCGCTTGGCCATCATAGCGAACCGCAATGGGCAGGAAATGATACTGAATATCTGGGTAGTTAACACCAGGTTTTGACCGAATAAACGCACAGCTTTCAAACTGATTTGAAGCGCCAAGGCCCGTCTTAAAGAACAGCCATTGTGCACCGATCCACGCCTTAGAAAATATGTTCCAGTGCCTATACAAAGTGATTGGTTTACTGGCCGACATCTGCATGTACAGCTCAAGGTGATCTTGCAGATTTTGTCCAACGCCTGGGCGATCAGCAACCACTTCGATACCGTTGTCCTTAAGGTGATCAGCAGGGCCAATACCAGACAACATCAGAATTTTGGGCGAGTTGATGGCAGAGGCCGCAATGATAACTTCGCGGTTTGCGGTGACCGTCTTTCCACCCAAAAGGGCAACGCCCATCGCGCGGCCATCCTCAATGATGACCTTTTCAACCAAACCATTCATGAGGTTGCAGTTGTCGTGCTCTAGCGCAGGGCGCAGGTATGCATTGGCAGAGGACCAACGACGCCCCTTATAAACGGTCTGCTCCATCGGGCCAAAGCCCTCTTGTTTCTCACCATTATAATCCGACGTCGCCTCATAGCCTGCTTGCTTTCCCGCATCGACAAAGGCCTCAAACAAGGGGTTCTTACGTGGCCCCCGGGTAACATGCATTGGCCCATTTTTACCGCGCCACTCTGGATCGCCGCCGTGGCCATTACCGTCCCACGTTTCCATGCGTTTGTAATAGGGTAGCACATCAGCATAAGACCAACCGTCAGCACCGCTTTCGGCCCAGTGATCAAAGTCCTTGGCGTGCCCACGCACGTAAACCATGCCGTTGATGGATGACGATCCACCAATGACTTTACCTCTTGGACAGGCCAAACGACGCCCATCCAAGTGAGGCTCTGGCTCAGACTCATACCCCCAATCATACATCTTCATGTTCATCGGGTATGACAGCGCAGCAGGCATCTGGATCAACGGCCCTATATCTGTGCCGCCATGTTCAATGACCAAGACGGATTCTCCCGCCTCCGCCAATCGATAGGCCATCGCGCAACCCGCACTGCCGGCCCCGACGATGACGTAATCAGCTTGCATTTCAGCCATCAGAACGGTGCCTCAACATCGCCCATGCGCACATAGACAGACTTTAGCTGTGAATAATAGTTGATCGCAGCCTTTGAATTTTCGCGCCCAACACCAGAGTTTTTCGAACCGCCAAACGGGGCTTCGACTGGTGCATCGTTGTAGGAATTGATGAAACAAGTACCTGCCTCAAAATTCGCCGCAACGCGGTGCGCACGGGATAGATCCTTGGTAAACACGCCCGCAGCCAAACCAAATTCGGTGTCATTGGCACGGGTCATCACATCATCTTCATCCTCGAAATCAAGGACTGCCATCACAGGGCCAAAGATTTCTTCACGTGCAATAATCATGTCATCTTTAACATCCGCAAAGACAGTCGGCTGCATATAGAACCCCTCACGGTCCAAACGGTTGCCGCCATAAACCAGACGCGCGCCTTCTGCTTTGCCTTTCTCGACATACCCTAATGCGATTTCAAGCTGGCGTTCACTGACCATCGGACCAAAATTGGTTTCCTCAATCTGGGGGTCACCGATAACAGCTGTATCAAGACGCTCAGAAAGACGTTTAAGAAATGCTTCTTTGACAGATCTATGAACGAATACACGGGTGCCGTTTGAACATACCTGACCAGAAGAATAGAAATTCCCCAAGATGGCACCACCCACTGCATTTTCGATGTCTGCATCATCAAAGACAATCATCGGGGACTTGCCGCCCAATTCCATCGTCACATGTTTAATACCTGCAGCCGCTGCCGCATAAACCTTTTTGCCAGTCGGCACAGAGCCTGTCAGCGAAACCTTGTCGACACGATCATCGGTGACCAATGCAGCACCGACATCGCCCATACCTTGGATGACATTATAGATACCTGCAGGCAGACCTGCTTCGACCAAAATTTCTGCAACCTTCAGTGCACAAAGCGGTGTGGTTTCAGAAGGTTTGAACACCATAGAGTTGCCACAGGCCAATGCGGGCGCACCTTTCCAGCAGGCAATCTGTGTTGGATAATTCCAGGCACCGATACCCACACAAACACCCAAAGCTTCACGGCGCGTGTAAACCCAGTCTTCGCCCAACTGGATGTGCTCACCGGTGAGTGTCGCTGCCATACCACCAAAGTATTCAAGCGCATCTGCGCCAGAAGTGGCATCAACCGCGATTGTTTCTTGATACGGCTTACCCGTGTCAAACGTCTCAAGAACGCTCAGGTCATGATTGCGTTCGCGCATGATGTCCGCTGCGCGACGCAGAATACGACCGCGTTCTGTTCCCGACATTTTAGCCCACGACGCTTGAGCCGCCTTTGCCGCATCCAACGCTTGCGCAATGATTGCAGGGGTCGCGGAATAAACGGTTGCGATCTTTTCACCCGTTGCAGGATAGATCACGTCGATTGGGGTACCAGCTGTATCCTCGACATATTGACCATTAATGAAGTGGCTGGCTGTTGGATGGGTTGGGTAGCTCATGGTATGGCTCGCCTCCGGCGCAAGAAAGTAGGGTAAGGGATGTAGGCTGCAGCGCTATTCCCCGCGTGGATATCGGGCGTCGTCTTCGACGTTGTTTAAGTCCATGTGGTTGCGCATGTAGCGCTCAGATGCTTTTTGAAGTGGCTGGTAATCCCAAGGATAATAGCCGCCTTCGCGCAGTGCTTCGTAAACAACCCAACGACGGGCTTGGCTTACGCGGACATCTGCATCGAACTTGTCCAAGTCCCAGCGGACTTTAGATTTTGCCCTAAGCTGCGTTAAGGTTCCTTGATGTTCTGCAACCTCTGCAAGGTTGGTCAATTCATGCGGGTCTCCATCCAGATCAAACAACTGATCAGCGTCTAACTTGCAGCGGTTGTACTTCCACTTTCCATACCGCAAAGAAACCATCGGTGAATACGACGCCTCCGCTGCATATTCGATCACAACGGGTTCGGTGCGTTCGACGCCCTGCCCCAATGGCTTGACGCTTTGGCCTGTAGTCCAAGGTTCAACCTCTGACATATCAACGCCAGCAAGATCACATAAGGTTGGGCAGACATCGATGTTGGACACTGGCGTGGTGATCAAACCTGGTTGCATATCTGGCGCACAAATCATCATCGGTACCCGCGCCGAACCCTCAAAGAAGGACATCTTAAACCACAGCCCGCGTTCGCCAAGCATGTCGCCGTGATCAGAAACGAACATAATAATCGTCTCTTGGCGCGTTGCTTTGACCGCTTCCATCACCTCACCGATTTTATCATCAAGATAGCTGATGTTGGCAAAATAGGCGCGGCGAGACCGTTTGATATCGTCCTCTGAGATATCAAAACTACGCCAATCATTCGCATCAAAAATGCGTTTAGAATGGGTGTCGTGATCTTCATAATCCATCGCTGGAACGGTCGGCAGAAGATGTTCACAGTCCTCATACAAATCCCAATATTTTTTGCGGGCAACGTATGGATCATGGGGATGGGTAAAGCTGACAGTCATGCACCAAGGACGTTCATCGTTGCTGCGTGCATAGTCATAAACCTTGCGCGTCGCATGATAAGCGACTTCGTCATCGTATTCCATTTGGTTGGAAATTTCAGCAACACCAGAACCCGTGACCGAGCCCATGTTGTGGTACCACCAATCAATCCGCGCTCCCGGTTTGCGATAATCAGGGGTCCATCCAAAATCAGCAGGATAAATGTCTGTGGTCAATCGTTCCTCAAACCCATGCATCTGGTCAGGGCCAACAAAGTGCATCTTGCCAGACAGGCAGGTCTGATAGCCTGCACGGCGTAGGTGGTGTGCATAGGTAGGAATGGACGATATGAATTCAGCTGCATTATCATAAACGCCAGTGTCAGAGGGCAGTTGCCCAGACATGAACGCAGCACGCCCCGGAGCACACAAAGGTGACGCCGTGTATGCGTTTTTAAAACGGGTTGACCGCGCTGCCAGCTTTTTCAGATTTGGAGCATGTAACCATTCAGCCGGTCCATCGGGGAACAGCGTGCCGTTCAATTGATCGACCATAAAAATCAGTATATTCGGCTTGCTCATTGGTCACTCTCGATCAGAGTTTGAAGGGTTTGCAGCGCGGCATCACATGCATCTTTGGGGTCGCAGGCACTGGACAAAGCCGCCCGTAGATAGAGCCCATCAATTAATGCAGCCAAAGTATGCGCATCCCGTTCTGGATGTTTGGAAATGGGGCGCAAAGCATGGGTAAGATTCGAGTGCAGGCGGCGCTGGTACAGCTTTAACAACCGTTTGGTTTCTACGCTGCTTTGGGATTGGGCGTACAACGTCATCCACGCACTGATCGTTGCAGGCGCGAAACAAGACGGTGCGAAACTGGATTGGACAATCGCACATGCACGCGCGAAAGGCGTGGTTGCTTGACCTAAGGCTTGCAAAACCTCTGTTCCAAACTCGCGCAAGATGTGGCGCATCGCAGCTAAGAAAATCTGATCCTTGCCACCAAAATAGTGGTGCGCAAGCGCGGTCGACATCCCTGCCCGTTTAGCAATTTGCTCAACGGTCACTCCCAAGTTCCCAGCAGCGCCGATTTCAGCGATCGTCGCCTGCACCAACGCAGAACGTCGGATCGGTTCCATTCCAACTTTTGGCATTCAAAATCCCTTAATATATTAGATGGGATCGTAATCAGCGTTTAATTGACTAGTCAATCAATAAAAAACTTACACCTTTGTCTCATGCACAACAGGGGTCACAGGACTGCGCTCCATCACTGCTTCGCGCCATGTGATGAAAGTGACAGATGCCAGAATTACAACGCCACCAAATACCACCCAAACATCCACAGGTTCGCCGAAAACGATTACCCCCAACAACACCGCCCAAACCAATTGCAAGAATGTAATGGGTTGCGTAGCGGTCACCGGCGCTGCGGCAAACGCCAAGGTCATCGTGTAATGGCCCGCTGTGGCAAAGCTAGCGACACAGAACAATAGCATCAGGTCGTTGAGGGAGGGTGTTACCCAAACAGTAATCGCAAATGGGGCCAGCCCGATAGGCACAAAAATGGACAACATTGCAACGACTACAGTCGGCTTGACCTCGCCTACCATTATCTTGGCCGTGAGATAAGACCCCGCAAATACAATCGCAGTTACCAGCATCGCCAAATGTCCTAAAGACACTTCCCGAAACCCTGGGCGCAAAATGATTGCAGCGCCAAACAATGCAATCAGGATCGCAACAATCCGACGCATAGCTAGTTTTTCCCCCAAAAAGATCGCGGCACCAATCGTCACATATACAGGAGAAAGGTAATTCATCGCGGTCACTTCAGCGATCGGAATGCGGGTCATGGCGTAAAACCATAAGATCACTGCGCCTGCGTGAAACATGCCGCGCATTCCAAACAACTTCCACTGGCGTGGGGTCAAATGGGCCTCGCGCAAGTCCTTCAACATTGGCAACAGGAACACCAAACCCAGGAAATACCGCAGAAATGCAGCCTCAGCTGGTGGCACGCGACTGCCCATATGTTTCACCAACGCCGTAACAGCTACAAAGCATAGGCCTGTCACAAACATCCAAAAGATGCCTGCGCGGTGGCGCGAGGGATTTGATTTCATCATGCCGCTATCAACACTCAAAGTGCCGACAACCACAAGGTATCAAAAGAAAACCAGTTTGATCGCAATGGTCCACATCGTCAGCGCGATCAGAGCATCCAAAATCTGCCATGCCCGCGGATTGGCAAAGATCGGACGTAACAATCGCGCCCCGTATCCAAGGGCAAAGAAGAACGTAATACTGGCGGTAACTGCACCAAAGCCAAAGCTGACACGATCCTCATACTGGGCTGAGATCGAGCCGATCAACACAACTGTATCCAAGTAAACATGCGGGTTCAGCAAAGACAGGGCAACCAATGTAGCCAGTGTGCTTTGCAGCGATTTTTCCTCCCCATCGGCTGCTTCAAGGGAGCTACCGCCTCTCCACGCAGAGACCACATTCGTCCAACCATACCATAGTAAAAACGCAGCCCCGCCATAGCGCATCGCTGTTTCAAACCATGGCAAAGATTGTGCAAGCGCCCCGAAACCGGTGATCCCTGCCAAGATCAGCACCGCATCAATAACACCGCATACCAAACACACCCAAAAGATATGCGCCCCACGCAGCCCTTGGCACAAAACAAACGCATTTTGAGCACCAATCGCGAGGATCAATGTAATGCTAAGTGCAAAGCCTTGAAGAAAAGTGAGGTACATTTAGGAGTTCCAAGTATCTATTGCTGCATTGCTATCGTCCAAAGGCCCTAAGCACAATCGGCACAGACAAACGGAAAACGCCGCCCCTGAAAAGGAACGGCGTTGTATTAATTATTTACAGGACAAAGCGCTTAAAGCTGTTCCATAACCTCGTCGCTGGCTTCAAAGTTGGATGTAACGCGTTGAACATCATCATCATCTTCAAGCGCATCGATAAGACGCATCAGTTTCTCCATGCCCTCTAGGTCCATCTCTGTAGAGATGGTCGGCTTCCAAACCAATTTGGTTGAAGAAGACTCACCCAGTTCGGCCTCAAGCGCATTTGAGACTTCGTTCAAGTCTGTGTCGGCACACCAAACAGTGTGGCCATCTTCTGATGATTCAACATCCTCAGCGCCCGCTTCAATAGCGGCCATCATAACAGTGTCCGCATCGCCAACAGTCGCTGGATATTCAACTGCACCTTTGCGGTCGAACATGAAACCAACACTGCCCGTTTCACCCAAGTTGCCACCGCATTTCGAGAATGTAGAGCGTACTGTGGATGCCGTGCGGTTGCGGTTGTCTGTCATCGCTTCAACGATCACAGCAACGCCGTTCGGACCATAGCCTTCATAACGGATTTCTTCGTAATCTTCGCCCTCACCCACTTGGGATTTTTTGATGGCGCGATCAATCACATCTTTCGGCACAGAGCTGGATTTAGCTTCTTTAACAGCCATACGAAGACGTGGGTTTTTGTCTGGATCAGGGTCGCCCATTTTGGCAGCCACAGTGATTTCTTTTGCCATTTTCGAAAATAGCTTGGCGCGCAATTTATCCTGACGACCTTTGCGGTGTTGAATATTTGCCCATTTTGAGTGGCCTGCCATAGGAGCCTCCAGCGTTGATTAGGTAATTATGTTTGGACAATTCTATAGGGCACGTCACGACCCAAGAGCAAGCCCACAGCGCAGATCAAGTGAAACCAGCTACACTAGAGAGGCGAACCCCCCGTCAATGGCACTGGCTCCTGACAGATACAGCCCATAGAGTCAGAGCATGAGCACAGATCAAATCATATTATTCTCTCTCTTTGGCGCGGTCTTTGGCCTGCTATTGTGGGGTCGTTTTCGTTATGACATCGTTGCCTTTTCGGCTCTGATGGTCGGGGTTGTCCTTGGGGTCGTACCCCAAAAAGACGCCTTTGCAGGCTTTGGGCATCCAGCAACCTTAGTGGTCGCACTTGTCCTTGTTGTTTCCGCAGGACTGGTTCGTTCTGGCGCTGTGTTCTT
>Ga0307998_1002123_pt1 | contig 10300 bp, 9 predicted proteins | sample Davwhametageno37_FD_203147 | JGI IMG/M metagenome (GOLD analysis project Ga0307998, IMG submission 203147) | Marine microbial communities from Davis Island wharf, Antarctic Ocean - #37 | ecosystem: Environmental > Aquatic > Marine > Unclassified | place: Antarctic Ocean: Davis Island wharf...
GTTTCACCTTGTGGACCAGTTTCACCAGTTTCACCTTGTGGACCAGTTTCACCAGTTTCACCTTGTGGACCAGTTTCACCAGTTTCACCTTGTGGACCAGTTTCACCAGTTTCACCAGTTTCACCAGTTTTACCTTGTGGTCCAGTTTCACCAGTTTCACCAGTTTCACCTTGTGGTCCAGTTTCACCTTGTGGTCCTGTTTCACCTTGTGGACCAGTTTCACCTTGTGGTCCTGTTTCACCTTGTGGACCAGTTTCACCAGTTTCACCTTGTGGACCAGTTTCACCAGTTTCACCTTGTGGCCCTGTTTCACCAGTTTCACCTTGTGGTCCTGTTTCACCTTGTGGACCAGTTTCACCTTGTGGTCCTGTTTCACCTTGTGGACCAGTTTCACCTTGTGGACCAGTTTCACCAGTTTCACCTTGTGGACCAGTTTCACCTTGTGGTCCTGTTTCACCTTGTGGACCAGTTTCACCAGTTTCACCAGTTTCACCTTGTGGTCCTGTTTCACCTTGTGGACCAGTTTCACCTTGTGGCCCTGTTTCACCAGTTTCACCTTGTGGTCCAGTTTCACCTGTTTCACCTTGTGGTCCTGTTTCACCTTGTGGCCCTGTTTCACCAGTTTCACCTTGTGGACCAGTTTCACCTTGTGGACCAGTTTCACCAGTTTCACCTTGTGGTCCAGTTTCACCAGTTTCACCTTGTGGCCCTGTTTCACCAGTTTCACCTTGTGGTCCTGTTTCACCTTGTGGACCAGTTTCACCTTGTGGTCCTGTTTCACCTTGTGGACCAGTTTCACCAGTTTCACCTTGTGGACCAGTTTCACCTTGTGGTCCTGTTTCACCTTGTGGACCAGTTTCACCAGTTTCACCAGTTTCACCTTGTGGACCAGTTTCACCTTGTGGACCAGTTTCACCAGTTTCACCAGTTTCACCAGTTTCACCTTGTGGACCAGTTTCACCTTGTGGACCAGTTTCACCAGTTTCACCTTGTGGACCAGTTTCACCTTGTGGTCCTGTTTCACCAGTTGTTTCACCTTGTGGACCAGTTTCACCAGTTTTACCTTGAGGTCCAGTTTCACCAGTTTTACCTTGTGGTCCTGTTTCACCAGTTTCACCAGTTTCACCTTGAGGACCATGTTCACCATTAGTACCATTATTACCATTGGTTCCGTTTCTATTACATTGTTCCGCGTAATTACAATAACGTTCGCAATTCATTTTATATTTATAATTTAGCAAGAAAAACTCTTCCTTGCTAAATTATTATTTTAGTTTTGATATAAAAAATAAAGTATTATACAAAAAATAAAGAAACAATGAACAAATTATCTGAAAACGAACTACAAGAGTATTTCAATACACAACCCCTAAAGAAACTTCATTTAGACAAGTTGCTGGCTGATGACATGTATTACAATCAAGGAAAACCGTCAGGTTTTACAGACTGGCAGTACGACATGTTAAAAGAAACTTTGGATCGTCGAGATCCTGGGTATATCGTTCCAATAGGTGCCAAAATCAGACAAGGTAGTAATAGAGTCAAACTTCCTATCTGGCTGGGTTCTATGGATAAATTTAAAAATAGTAATACAAAAGAAATTAAAAGATGGTCATCTCGTAATAGATGGCAAAAATATATAATCGAAGATAAATTAGACGGTGTTTCGTGCTTGATGACTAGTCGAGACGGAGTAATTAAATTGTACACACGGGGTGATGGAATTGTTGGCGCTGATATATCATATCTTGCCGATTATTTTATTACTATTCCTAAAAATCTGTCTGAGGATATCAGCGTGCGAGGTGAACTTATTATGAATAAGGAACTTTTCAACAAGGAGTATTCAAAAAAATACTCTAATCCAAGAAACTTAGTAGCTGGAATGACAGGGGCTAAAACAATAAAGAAAGGTATACGAGATATACAGTTTATTGCGTATGAGATGATTGACGATGTAACTCAAACTCCTTCGCAACAGTTAGCTCATCTTACAAGTATTGGGTTTACAGCTGTGAGACATCAGGAAATAGAGTCCGTAGATGTAGCAAATCTGATGGCAACACTTGTTGAGTTTGTTGATACATCTCCGTTTGAAATTGATGGATTGATAGTACAGCCTGATAAATCGTATACCAGAAACACAAAAGGTAATCCCAAATATGCTTTTGCTTTCAAAATGAGGATGGAAGGTAATCTGGTGAGCGTGAATGTTGTGGAAGTTAAGTGGGGAATTAGTAAGTGGGGCAAACTTAAACCAAGAATTCGCATAGAACCTGTTAGGTTAGGAGGAGTAACTATTGAATGGGCTACAGGGTTTAATGCACGATTTATAGTTAAAAACAATATTGGACCTGGGGCTATTGTGGAACTTACAAGATCGGGAGATGTGATACCTTATATAGTTAGAGTCACAAAAGGTGTAGATAAACCTCAAATGCCTCCTGGAAAATGGGAGTGGAATTCCACAAACGTTGATGTAATTGCAACAGAGGGATACAATGAAGAGGTGTGTATTAAACTTATTCACTCGTTTTTTAAAGACATGGGTTTCAAGAATATTGGAGAGAAAACAATTGGGAAAATTTACAGAGGCGGTGTAAACAGTATTCTTAAGATATTAAAGGTTACAGTCGAAGATCTACGAGAATTAAAATTTGGTCCGGTCGAATCTCATGTAATTTACGATAGTATTCACAAAACTCTGGACGAGGGTATGGAACTGTCAAAAATGTTAGCAGCTTCTTGTGTTTTTGGTGAAAATATTGGGGAGAAAATAATTATATCGTTATTAGATTCTCATCCTAATATATTGGAACAATACTCCGAAATGACAGATGAAGATCTCTATACACTTATAATCTCTGTCCCAGGATTTGCAGAAACAAGAACAAAGACTGTTATTAAGAATATTGATTGGGCTAAAAAATGGGTCAATGAAATGTCTTTCTTTACAAAATATAAATATAAAAATGAAGTCTCAGGGAGTTTATCTGGATATTCTTTTGTTATTTCAGGAAAATTAGTGGGTTACGGTAAAAATGAAGTTTTTGCCATGATTGAAGCAGCCGGTGGAAAGACGATGAAAAATGTTTGTAAACCAAAAGAAGGTTTAAATCAAATTGTGATAATTGTTGGCGATGGTGGGTCCAAAAAATCAAAAGATGCGAAAAAGTACGGACTTACGATATATAATCAGGATGATCTGATGAGAATGATAAAGAATGGAGTATAGGTATCGAAAATCTAACCAACGATTGGAAAGATAAATTTATTACTTTCATTATTTCATACGAAATAATGAATCTATCGCCGTCTCGATAAACGCCTGGAATCCTGTTTAACAATCGGTACTGGAAATCTTTCGTCAGAGTACATACCTAGCCGCCTACGTAGAATATGTACTCTTGTTTCTGCCCTCCATTTATTAGAACGTAATCGACTCTCTACTTTTCGTCTGACACGATGTAATGTTTTAAACTTTGCCAACTCCTTATTTTTCTTCTTCAAATTTTCTTCTGCCTTTTTTAGGGATTTTACCATACTTTTAAGGGTTTTGGGTGCGTCTTTCAACCTGGAAGCCCGTCTGAGATAATGTGATCTTTGACGAACATTAAATGGATTTAAGGTTGTTTCACTATCGTCTCTACACATTGGACATGTTGGTCCTCCTGAGCGGAACCATTGAATTATACAATCAGCGTGGAAGTGGTGCCCACATGGTAATTCGTGAAAGGTATTTTGCGATGAATCACAGCAAATACTACAATTAGACATTTATAAAGGGTTCCGCAGTCTTTAGACAATTCTATCATAATTATTGTAAGACATTGCTTCTATTTCATCATTTGTATAAAATATTTTTATTATTGAATTTCAAACAGCTTTTTCAACAAAAATAATAAAAATGGAAACAAAGACAATCACTCGCCGAATATGCCTAAATGACCGTTATCTTGATCAGGACATACGTGAACATATGTTGTGTGAATTGTCAACAATGACCACAAATGAATGTACTAAAGAATATGGATATATATTGTCAATTGACGCACTCGATGAAATATTAAGTCACGAAATCGGAAGAGCTAACGGGGGTAATGTATTTACTTTAAAATTTAAGGCTATCACATTAAATCCTGTTGTGGGAAAAGAAGTTACAGGTGAAGTATTTCATGTATTTGCCATCGGTATATTTGTAAATGTTATGGGAAAACAAAAAATACTTGTACCTGTAACTTCACTGACAAATTACGTTTTTAACGAATTAACCAGTATTTATGAACATTCAGAAAATGGTGACACTATAAAAGTTGGTGATAGTATAAACGTAATCATTACAGATTCCCAGTATAATAGTGGTGGTTTTAGCTGTCTTGGTATACTTAAAGACAAATAACCTCCTTAGAAATGGAAGTTCTACGCGAATTTAAAAAACAAATGATATTGTTCTTTGATGAACTAATTGACCAATTTCCGGCAGAAGGAGACTTGGTGGTTGCACGATTATTTATATCCAATCAAGTGCCTATAGTCGACATTATGAACGACTTTAATTTACGATTAAACAAAGATGATAAACGTTTACGTAAAATGATAGCTGAAAGACGTGACGATTTTTTCCTGAAAAACACGTTATTTCAGAGTCACGCCTCAAATTTAAATCATTTCAAGAAGATCTGGATTTCTGGTGTTCTGGATGAAGATGACAAAACTATTATATGGCAATGGGTTGATACATTTATCTTCCTTGGAGACAAGTATGCAACTGCTCTAAAATCAAACTAAAAATCAAACTAAAAATTAAACATAATTCCATATCTGGAATTATGATTGTTTTAAAGACTTACACAGGTCTTAATAAAAAATGGCTTCAAAAAATGATGTTATCAAGGGTTATACTCACCCTACAAAGGTTGTCTCTTCACGTGGAAATGTATACAAGACATTTACAGGTGGTAAGAAGAAAAAGAAGAAAGAAAAATTTGGCACTACGACTGTTGCAAATAGCACATATGCATCTGTTAATACAGAAAAAAAGACAGTAATTAAATGCCCAACATGTTCAGATGAAGATATAACTATTTGTCCATGTGGTTACAGTGATAAAACATGTTCTAATGGGCATGTTTGGTATGTTGACAGGGAAGATTTAGTAAAGATTGGAAATCCTCACTAAATTTTTATAATAAAATTGTCTCTATATAAATGTCTTCATGTAAAAATCCAAATATTTTTGTCAAGGAAGGATTTTCCATGATGTTTCAAATTGTATTTACTTTTGCATTCCTCACTATTTTCTTCTTTGCATATGTCGTTACAGTTGAAAAGGGTGAATTCGAAGATCAAATAAATTACGTTGTTGATCAGTTATTGGTTAGTGATAAATATACAATTTTTAAAGATTTAAAAGGCGTTTCAAAGGATCATATTGCGGGTGTTATTGCGGGTGCAATAGACGAAATCGAGTTCAGATATAAAAAAGGTAGTAAAAAAGGTGTCGATGAGGTAAATGAATCAAACAACAAAACAAGAGGTAAGGCTTTTAAAATTCTCTCAATTGTTGTAGTTGTGATGATAGTTATGGTTATACTATTATTGAGTTTGGGATACTGTCTAAATATACAACACAATGTATCAGAGTCTTTATGGGTTATCCTATTCGTAGGTATAACAGAGTTAGCGTTTTTACAGATTGTTGCAAAGAACTATATCAGCGCTGACCCAAACAATGTAAAAAGAGTTATTGGTTCAGCTATTGAGAAATGGATCAATGAAAATAAGAAATAAGTTTTTGGTTCTTATACAAATATTTGTATAAGATTTTTAGTCTATAATTTATTGAGCTTATTTATTAAGCTTTGCGAACGACTTTGCGAACTTTGCGAACGACCTTCTTTTTTGCCGATGTTTTGGCTTTGGCTTTGGCTTTGACTGGTGGAGGCGCCTCATCCTCGTCATCACTACCACCAATGCTACCAGAATCATCTTCTTCATCGTCGTCGTCATCCATAGGTGTTGCCGAAGAACCTGCTTTGTGTTCCAACACTTTGGAACGGGCTTTAGGACGACCAAGTAGACGTTTCATCCCTATTGCTGCTGGCTCAACCACAGATTCGTAAAGTTTGATCTGGAGGGAAATTCTGCTACCAATGAAAATTGACTCAATCTTGATTGCAGCCTGTGAGTAGCAGTATTTTCCCATCAAGTCCATTGCATCCAATGGCTCGTCGTTCTGATCGAAAAACTGTGACAGAAACTTTCCTGATTTCTTAGAGAAGATCAATTTAGTGTACAATGTTGGACCGGTTCCTGGGACTCGACGCAAGACAGTTTTACCTTTCTCATTTGTAAACTTCTCTTTTTTCCAGTAGAGTGGGTTGAGTCCACCTTTTGATTTGGTCAAGTCAGATCGTGTAAGCTCGAACATATCAATCTCCTCTCTGTTATCAACAAGATGTTCAATACATTTCTCGACAATATTCTCAAAGGTGTCGGTCCATGCTGTTTCAGCCTCTGTAGCCCCGTCACGACCCCAAAGACATAAGGGAAAGGTGTAGCCATTAACTTTGCCAGTTTCCTGACTGGTATTCTCGCTCACACCGAAAGAGAATAGACGTTCTGTTGGAATAATAAGCTCCCCCATTGTTCCATCTTCATTTTTAGTGGAAATATTAATTCTTTTGAATTCGATTTTTGGTGTACTATTTGGAATGGATCCTGCAATAGGCTCAGAAAAGACCATTCGTGTTGTATTATAACCCTTAGCGGGTGTAAGTTGTGTGTTATCAGACATTATTTTGTTTTATTTCTACCCGTTGTGTCCTTAAATCAAATTTATTTTTCGTACTTCCTCTTTGTTTTCCCAAAACAAAGACACTTAGGCATACTGCCTGGAATCATCACATCTATAATCGTTGGAGCAAGACTTTTGTAAGATTTTAAAACAAGACTCTTTTGATCTTCACTCATTGGAACATCGTTCTTTAAAATTATGAGCATGGTATCATACACCACTTGTTCTGCGAGTTTCTCTTTGTCCTTAATCTCTGGAAGTCTTTTCGCTAAAGCACACAATGAAGATATAGTGTTGTACCACACTATCATAGATATATTATCAAAACCTTCCTCTTTTCCATCATCCACAAACTCTTTAATAATAGAACTACTGTTTTCGTATAATTTCTTTACAATAACATTAATTGACATTTATTATTATGTTTACATAATAATATTTTTGTATGTATTTATTTTGTACAAACATTACAACATTAGTTATGCCACTGATCACCGCAACCAAATATACCCAATGAACTTGAGTCGGAATGGTCTGATGATGAAAGACCAACTAAACCAGCTTGGTTAGAAGCACCTTTACATATAAGTCCTGAATTAACTGTATCGGTGTTATCGTCTGAAAGTTTTAATTTATTAACGCAGCATTCTTCGCAATCACTTGAAGCACAATCAATGTTTTGGTCCTCTCCAGGTTTATGGTCGTATTCGGCTTTACACGTTCCTGTTGACCCTTCCCATGAAATTCGTGAAAGTTGTGAGATCTGTCCTGTCTGACCGTATACAGCTCTGTTAATACATATGTTTTTAGTACTTGGTTCATCAGAACTCTTATCTTTCCACTCTTTTACATTGTAGGCTGACCACTGTTGTTTTAGAGCATCTACAGCATTATCGTTCAAATTTCCCAAATAAGGGGATTTATTTTGACCAGGCCCTTCACACCAAGCTTGTCTACCACAATCGTAACTACCTTTAGAGACTGGAAGTGGAGTTATTTGTTGCGCGCCATTTACACCCCATGGTCCTTGATACCCGTCTGAACCACCAGCATAGTAAGGGAACGATATTGACGTTTTACTCCTAGGATCTCCACATGTTATCATTGGAGGATTTGTCGAATTACCAGCAAAATTTTTCGCGGTACAATCACTGGCATATGATGCTTTTGCGTCTTTACTACCCAATAAACTCATTGTATTCATAGGTAAAGTATCACCCAAACTATTTTTCTCAGTTGAGTCGTAATTAACTCTGCAAAACGTGTCACCATTTATATCTGTTTCGGCTTGTGCCATACATAGACCTGTTCCATCCGATTGAGGTACACAATCCATTATTTTCTTATCAATATTGTTCATTCCAAAATATCCTGGACATGTATCACCAGGGACACAAGATATATTACCAACCATGCAATGATCACCTTTCGCCACGTAAGTCTGACCCCATAGAACTTTACCATCTTCGCTATTAGGCCAAACACTATCTTCAGTATCTGGTAAATTGCTATCAATACAGTAATCATATCCACCTCCTTTATCACATACACATGCATGTCCTTCTCCGCAATAAATTTTAGACTTACCACACCCTACACCTGTACACATACTAAGACATCCACCCATAGAAGCTTGATTATTTTTTGTTTTATCACACGTAGTCTCTACCAATTTACCGCTCGAATCCGTTACCCATTCATTATTAGCAAACGTTACACATTTATTTATATTACTATACCCAATACAATCACTACTATCTAAGCAGGGGTCATGCGAAAACTTTACATCCTTAGGTGATTCAATTGAACCATCATCAAGGGATGGACACTTCCCATCCTTAGGTGAATTAAAAGAACTGTGTAAATCATTAGATTTGTTAACACATAAGGACATACAATTTGGATCATCAGCAGCACATTTTGTACCAATCATTCCTATACATTTTTTATATATTGGTGAACTTGGGGAAAATTTCGTAAAAGTATTTGTATCAAGTGAGCATAACGATGGATTACCACAATTATCTTCAGCACAACATTTACTTGTGGTAATTCTAGTTACTCCATCATCTTGTAACACATCCTGTACACATAAGTTATAAGGACAACAAGCTAACTCATCACCAGCCGCCCCGCATTTTGGTCCGTTGGTTGTCCATGAAACTGCACTGCCTGATTTACAATATACATTTTTCTTAACACAACACATACCTTCTTTGTTACTTTCTATAAATACATCATTTTCGCCAGAACAGCAGAACGAATCACCATTTGTACTTGTTTTGCAATTTGACACGCCGTCGACTTTCTTACAACAAGATCCATTACAGCAATCGTGTTCAGGTCCAGAAACACCCTTGACGAATGGACCTGTCTTATTTGCACCGGTTGGTGGGTCACAGCAATCTTTTTTACAACTTAGACGAATACTTTGATCGCATGTTTCAACTTTACATATTCCTGTATTTGTATCGCAGTTGCACATAGCGACAGATTTGTCATAACAGACAAGACTTGTATTGTCTGATCGATCCAGAAAGCACCTCTCGTAATTTTCATCCTTACAAACACATTTAGCTTCGTCACAAGAATATTCTTGCCCTCCAATTTTCTTTGTACCTGGCTTTGTACTATCGGTGACATCTCTAAATTGCATAATATCGCAATCGGTTCCGCAATTATTATTACCGTTTGGGCAACTATGTCGGATTTCTGCTCCATATTCATTTGACGCTTCATTACCTGTCTCGGTGTCTGGACAAGCCACACATTTTTGTGAAGTATAATTATATGATTTTCCGATATCACATGTAGTTATACATTTTAAATTTTTATCATAATTCTTACCAGTTGGGCACTTTTCCATACACTTTTTTTGAGCATCATTCCAAGGTGTTTCTGAATCACATGGTTTTGCTTTAGCAATAGCTTTCATTATTTGCATAATAATATAACTGAACCCTACTATTATCAAAATAATGAGTCCTGCTTTAAATATTAAACTAAATGTCGATTCTTTCGGTTTCTGTATTTTCGGTGATACTTTCAGCATACTTTTATTCTTTCAAAAGTTTATATTTTTTTTGTTTCTTATACATAAAATGAATAAGAAACAAATTTTTATAGTTTCTTTTGTAAGTTTGGCGTTAATTATAATACTATCAACAACATCTAATGTTACTACTAAACCTAAGGTTAATCTTAAAAATGTCAAAGACCAGAATGCCTCTTCAAATTGTACCAACGATAAGGCATATTATGGTTGTAAACCTTCGGGTGGTGATGATTGTGGGAGTCCACAATCAACTATTGGTACACAACAAAATGCATGTATATGTAATGGAAATGGTGTGGTAGATGTATATGGTGAATGCAAGTGTGCTGATGGTTGGGGAGGAGTACTTTGTCAACATTGTGATGGTGATCATTATAACCCAGGTGGTGCTTCAAGTAAGTCACCTATTGGATCATATGGTATTAATCCAGATATCGATTTAAAATGTG
>Ga0307998_1002124_pt1 | contig 10300 bp, 7 predicted proteins | sample Davwhametageno37_FD_203147 | JGI IMG/M metagenome (GOLD analysis project Ga0307998, IMG submission 203147) | Marine microbial communities from Davis Island wharf, Antarctic Ocean - #37 | ecosystem: Environmental > Aquatic > Marine > Unclassified | place: Antarctic Ocean: Davis Island wharf...
CAATTCCTTTTTTATTCTTTATTGCAAGGCTAAAAATATTCATATCCTGAGCCATCATACCTTCATGCGCCTCAATTAACAAAACACATACATCTGCATTCTCAATCGCTCGAATCGTTCTCATAACGGAGTAAAACTCAATATCCTCTTCCACCTTACTCTTCTTACGAAGGCCGGCAGTATCCGTTAAGATAAAATCAAATCCATATGAATTATAGCGGGTTCCTACTGCGTCTCTTGTTGTACCAGCTGTTGGGGTAACAATGTTTCGCTCCTCGCCAATTAACGCGTTAATAAAAGATGATTTCCCAACATTTGGTCTACCAACGATAGCAATTCTAGGAATATCAGATTCTATTTCTTCTTGTGGATCACCAAACTCATGAATTACCTCATCCAATAAATCTCCTGTACCACTTCCGTTTATACTAGAAACATTGTGCACAAAGCCTAACCCAAAAGAGTAGAATTCTGCAGCATCTGCAATTCTTGCTGCATTGTCTACCTTATTAGCAACAACAAATATCTTCTTTTTAGCCTTTCTTAATAAATTGGCTACAGCGTTATCTAGGTCCGTAATTCCGACCATGGCATCAACCACAAATAAAATTACAGTCGCTTCTTGTAAAGCAATCTCTACTTGTTTTCGGATTTCACCTTCAAATTCATCATCGGATCCTCGAACATAACCACCTGTGTCAACCACAGAAAACTCATGCTTTCCCCAAGTAGTCTTGCCGTACTGTCTGTCTCTAGTTACTCCACTAGCCTCATCAACAATGGCTTTTCTACTTTCAGTTAATCTATTAAAAAGTGTTGATTTACCAACATTTGGTCTACCTACAATTGCTACAATGTTTTTCATAATCTACTATAAATAACCGAAACGTTTCAGCTGCTTTTCGTCATTCCTCCATTCCTTATTCACCTTCACAAAAAGCTCTAAAAAAAGCTGTTTGTTAAAAAATTCTTCTAAGTCTTTTCTAGCTTCGGTACCAACTTTCTTGAGTTTTGCTCCTTGCTTTCCAATAATAATGATTTTCTGACTTTCTCTACTTACGTGAATAACCGCTCTGATTCGAATAATCTCTTCTTGTTCTTTAAATTCTTCTACCTCTATTTCCACAGAGTAAGGAACTTCTTGCTTGTAATTCAACAATACCTTCTCTCGGATTTTTTCTTCAACAATGAAACGCTCACTCTTGTCTGTATAATTATCTTTTGGATAATAAGGAGGGCTTTCAGGAAGCAACTCTAAAACTCTTTTCTGAAGGAAATCAATATTGAAACCGTGCAGAGCTGAGATCGGAAAAACTTCGGCTTTCGGAAACTTCTCTGACCACAAGCCAACCGAGTTTTCCATTGCCTCTTGATCTGTTAAATCAAGTTTGTTAATCAATAACAAAATTGGACTTTCAATCTCGGCTAAACGTCTTTCAAGCTTCTCGTTTTTTAAATCTTTTTGACCAAACTCTACCATCAAAACCAGCACATCAGCATCCTCTAAGCTTGCATACACAAACTTCATCATGCCTTCTTGCAATTTGTAAGCAGGGTCAACTATTCCAGGAGTGTCAGAATAAATAATCTGATACTCTTCTTTATTGACGATTCCAAGAATTCTATGTCGAGTAGTTTGAGCTTTTGGAGTAATAATAGACAACTTCTCACCCACCAATTGATTCATGAGGGTTGACTTACCAACATTTGGATGACCGATTATATTTACGAAACCTGCTTTGTGTGCCATTGGTTGTGATTAAAGATACAAAGAAACGAATTCTTAAAAAGAGAAGCTCAAAAAAAAAGCCTCAGAAGTTTCTGAGGCTTAGTAGCGGGAGCCAGACTCGAACTGACGATCTTCGGGTTATGAGCCCGACGAGATACCACTTCTCCATCCCGCAATATATCTTTGGTATTTATTATCTATATTGGACGGCAAAAGTACATCTTTTTATTCACTTAACAAGTGAAAATTTGACTTTTTCAAAACTTATTTATATTCGTGCTTTTTGCAACTGCTATTGAAATGAATTCGATTAATTTAGTCATCTGAAATGAAAATCTTACACAACATAGGAGAGTACTTTATTTTGATGGCGAGAACTTTTTCTCAACCAACGAAATCATCCCTGATTCGAAAACAAATTTTGTTTGAGATAAACTCTCTTGGTTTAGGCTCAATGGGAATTATAACCATTATTTCGGCATTCATGGGGGCTGTTATTACAATACAAACTGCTTCTAATATTGATAGTGCTTTAATCCCTGATTACACAGTAGGGTTTACAGCTAGACAATCTATGATTTTAGAGTTCTCGACCACCATAATTGCTCTGATATTGGCAGGGAAAGTTGGTTCTAACATTGCCTCAGAAATTGGAATGATGCGGGTAACAGAACAAATTGATGCATTAGAAATAATGGGTGTTAATTCTGCATCCTATTTAATTGTTCCAAAAATTATAGCTGCCGTCTTTATTAATCCATTCCTAGCAATTTGGAGTATGTTTGTTGGAATTTCCGGTGGTTACTTTGTTGCCGAATTCTCCGGGGTTGTTAGCACAGATGCATACATTGAAGGAGTTCAACTAGATTTTAAGATGTTCTCAATTTACTACGCATTGATAAAAACAGTAGTTTTTGCTTTCATTATCACATCAATTCCTGCCTTTTATGGCTACAATGTTAAGGGAGGAGCTCTAGAAGTAGGCATTGCAAGTACAAGGGGCGTTGTTACTTCTAGTATAGTCATTCTAATCGCCAATTATGTTATAACACAATTACTACTGATTTGATTGAACTTAAAAACATACACAAGTCTTTTAGCGACAAGCAAGTATTGCATGGTATTGATGTGCAATATGAGAAAGGAAAAACCAACTTAATCATTGGAGCGTCGGGCTCTGGAAAATCTGTATTAACGAAGTGCACGGTGGGTTTAATGGAACCTGACCAAGGCAGTGTGTTTTACGACGGACAGGATTTTACCAAAATGCAGCTAGATGGCAAAAAAGAAATTCGAAAGAAAATTGGCATGCTTTTTCAAGGAGGCGCTTTGTTCGATTCTTTAACTGTTGAAGAAAATATTAAATTCCCTCTCAGAATGCATGCTAGCATGACTGAAAAAGAAATGGAAGACAGGGTTAACTTTTGCTTAGGTAGAGTTAACATGAGCGGAATCAACGACCGCTTTCCTGCAGAAATTAGTGGCGGGATGCAAAAACGAGTCGGCATTGCTCGAGCCATTTCGTTGCAGCCAAGTTACTTGTTTTGCGACGAACCAAATTCAGGGCTAGACCCAAGCACATCGATTCTTATTGACAATCTAATTAAGGAGCTTACCGAAGAATATAAGATTACTACAATTGTAGTTACTCACGATATGAATTCAGTAATGGAGATTGGAGATCATGTAATCTTTATTCACAAAGGGCACAAGCATTGGGAAGGCACTAAGGACACTATTCTAAAAACCACCAATAAGGAACTTTCAGATCTGGTGTTTGCTTCTGATCTAATGAAAAAGGTAAGACAGTTGAGCTAAGAAATAGCTAGCGAAGAACATCTAACAACTATCTTTCAATTTATCCAATCCATAAAGAATTTCTGTGCTCTTCATAAATGAAAGAGGCACCTTCTTCCCCCTATTCAAATTATTGCTTGTAGAATACTAGAGCCACACCAACAATTTCAAACTTCGACACATCATCCCACGTACCTTTAAGCCTGCTTTAACAGTTAAGCTTTACCTATATTCCACTTCTTGATCAGGTTGTAACCCGAATTGATTCCTCACTACTTTAGCACTGAATCATAAACAGACCACCCTAACCAATTAACGCATTCACCATTGCACAAAACGGACAAGAATAAGTGGAAAAAACCTTCTGTTCACTTCTCCGTTTTTAAGGAAATTACAGCATAAATGAGAACAGGTTACTTTCTTTTTATTCCATAAAAAAAAGGCATTTCTTATATAAGAAATGCCTTTTTAAATATACTTTTATATTCAATTAGTTCACAGCAGCCTGAAACTCTGAATCATCTTTGTACTTAGAGAACTCAGCATCTTGCTTCGCCTTAGCTTTCATATCACCGTTAGCAGTAACTGAAGCTTTCAAATTTGAAACCATCATGTTTTTGTCTCCCATTCTAGCCCCAACAATTGCTTTTAAATATAAACTCTCAGCAGCACTAGCTGTTGGGGATGCATCTATCGTTTGCAATGCCGTTTGGTGGTCTCCATTTAAGGTTTGTGCCAACGCAGCGTTATAAGACTTAGTTGCTCCGTAATTAGAGACAGCATCAGCGTAATCTCCACTCTTAATTTGCAAGAAACCCATATTTGCTCCAACAGCTGTACCGGCACCTTTCGCGGCAGCATAGTATTCCATTGCTTTCGCGTTATTTCCATTTGCTCTCTCGTATACTCCTAAGTTATTGTTAATAATAGGATTGTTTGGAGATAAAGAATTTGCCTTGTCAAAGTTAGACTTAGCATCAGCCATTAAATTTTGCATGGTTTGAATATATCCCATGTTGTTTGGGCCTCTCCAATCTTTTGGAAATTGCGTAGAAAAAGCTGTGTAAATATCCATTTTCTCTTGCATGTCAATAAACATTGTAGCAGCGTACAATAATTCTTCAGCACTTAAAGTATCAGAATTAGTGGTTGCAAATGCTTTGATCTTATCATCTGAAAAACTTGTCATCTCACCTTTCAAATTAACTTCCGATCTTCTTAAGTTTGGTAAAATTTTATCTTGAATTACTTCAAAAGTTGCAGCTAAATTTCTAATCTCTTGCTCTCTTTTTGAATTATCCTCATACATTGAAAGAACTCTAAGAATTAAATCTTTGTCTTTTATGTCAGAAGATTGCATTGCAGATTTAAAACCATCCCAATCTTCACCTTTTCCATTTTTCACAAAGAAGTTTTCGTTAGAAGCAGCTTTTACTTCAGCTCTTCTTAAAACAGAATTCACTGCTGAAGCCCCAGATTTTGCTCTTTGATTTGCCAAGTTAGCATTTAAAGAAATTTCTCCTTCAGGAGAAGCATATGCTGTAACAGCTGCACCGTTAAAAACAAACATTGGATTGGTTGCCATTTTAGCAACCCAATCTTTCATCACCTTCACATCGTCGTCAGATAATTCAGAGGAACGAACGTTCGACTTATTTTTAGCATAATTAATAACCGCTGTAGCATTCATTGGAGTAGTTTTTGTAAACTTATCCGCTCCAACAATTGCCATATCGTCATCCATTGCTGACATGGGAGTAATTACTGTCCCAGTAGAAATTTGTTTTGGATCAAATGCTTTTTCTTTACCCTTGTACATACCGACAGCTGCTGCGTTTAACGTTGCAACATCCATTCCGTCAACATAAGCAATCTTATCTGAGTAAGAAAAGCTTCCACCTTTCTCATAATTTATTTTCTGACCTGCAACCTCGGAAGCCTCACCTGCTAAAATGATTTTATCAAGATTCTTGTCTGATCCACTGTAATTCAACATTGGAGTAATTTCCACAGAGACCTTTTTGTTAAAAAACTTTGGCGGAATAGTTCCGGCAATGTTTATTTCAACACTATCTCCGTGCATTTCTAGAGGACTTGGAGTAACAGTGTAACTTACCTCGTCAGCTCTTTTTGTCATGTTTTTCAATGGATTACAGGCTACAGCAGTAACGGCAGCTAACCCAACAAAAGCGAATGATTTTATGGAATTCTTTTTCATGTTAAATTGTATTCTAAACAGTTTAGTTCTAATGTGCAATATTAGTTAATTCTATTATTACATACAAACGTCCGTGACACTTGTTTTAATTTAAGCATCAATGCTTGTTAATCTTTTACAGCCTCCGCGATCGAGACAAACTTTCAAATAATGCTGTGGTGCATTTAAATCATACGGTAAAAACACTCCTCTTTCTAAATCCGCTAATGGAAGTAAAACGAATTTACGCTCATTTATAAAGGGATGCGGAATAGTTAAGTCCATCGAATTGATTGTTTTTTTGTTAAAAGTTAAAATATCAATATCAATTACTCGATTCAAATATTCCCCATTCTTAGATTTAACAGTTCGCCCAATTATTTTTTCAATATTTTGTATAAACCCAAGCAATTCCTGAGGTGATAGATAAACTTTTACTTCTATCACGCAATTCAAAAACCTTGCTAAATCGAGGTTACGCCATGGCTCTGACTCGTAAAACCCCGAAATCCGGGCAGCTGTAATGGATGTTTTTTGAATTTGACCAATCGCTTCTCTCAAGTTTTTCAAACGGTCACCTAAATTAGAACCCAACGATAGAAATACCGTATTTATCCTTTTATCACTTTGCTCTACCATTAATGTAAATCTATTCAAATTCGATTCTAAAGCAAGTAGATTTACAAAAAAATATTATATATGAAACAGTTTTTCAAATTTATGTTTGCCTCTATGTTGGGGTTCTCATTAACAATATTCGTTGTTGTTCTTTTATTTATTGGGCTTATCTCGGCAATTGCATCCGCAGGAAGTGATGATGAGGCTCCAAAAATTGCAGACAACACGGTACTTCACATTCAATTTAAGAATGCAATCCAAGATCGGCCATCAAACAACCCATTTGAAAACATCGATTTTAATACCTTCGAGAACAAGACACCGATGAGTTTGAAAAATATTCTTGATAATATTCAGAAAGCAACATCAAACGAGAGTATAAAAGGTATTTATCTCGACATTTCGATGCTGCAAGCCAACATGGCTAGCATTGAAGAAATTCGAAATGAACTAATAGACTTCAAAGAGTCGGGTAAATTTATTGTAAGCTACAGTGAAAATTTTGGACAAAACGAGTATTATTTAAGCAGTGTTGCCGATGAAATTTATTTAAACCCTGCAGGAGAGATGACCTTTAAAGGACTAAGTGCACAGGTAATGTTTTTCAAGGATATGCTTGGAAGATTAGACATTGATATGCAAGTAATACGACACGGCAAATTTAAAAGTGCCATTGAGCCATTTATTAGAGAAGATATGAGTGATGCAAATCGCGAGCAAATCTCAATGTTAGTAAATACTTTGTGGGGCCACATGACTCAAAACATCTCTGCAGCTAGAAACATTACAACAGGCCAATTAAACACTATTGCGGATGAGCTTTTAATTAGAAGTGCGAAGGATGCAAAAAAATACAAATTGGTTGATGATTTAAAATACGAGGACGAAATTATTGCTCTGTTAAAAGAGAAAACGAGCACCAAAGGAGACGATAAATTAAAAACTATAGCGTTAAAAAAACTCAACAACGTAAGAGCAACTCAAATTGCTGATTCGAAAATTAAATTAAACTCTAAAAACAAAGTTGCTGTAATTTTTGCAGAGGGTGAAATTGTTAGCGGTCAAAGCAGTGATGGGAAAATGGGATCTGAAACCATAGCAAAAGCGATTAACAAGGCTCGAAAAGACGAAAAAGTAAAAGCAATTGTGCTACGGGTAAATTCTCCCGGAGGAAGCGCGTTAGCTTCTGACGTAATGTGGAGAGAAGTTGTTTTAGCAAAAGCTGATAAGCCGGTAATTGTCTCCATGGGAGGAGTTGCTGCATCGGGAGGTTATTATATTGCATGTGCTGCAGATAAAATTTTTGCTGAGGCAAGCACCATAACCGGTTCTATCGGAGTATTTGGTTTAATTCCGAACATGAAAGGCATGTTCAACAACAAGCTGGGAATAAACATTGATCGAGTAAACACCAATACATTTTCAGATGGATTAACACCTTTTAGACCGTTAGAAGAAAGAGAGAGAGCAGCTTTAAAGAGCATGATCGAAGAAATTTATGGCGATTTTACGCAAAAAGTTGCTATCGGAAGGGGAATGACGCAAGCCAATGTCGACAGTATTGGACAAGGAAGAGTTTGGACTGGAATTAATGCAAAGGAAATTGGATTAGTTGACGAAATTGGTGGACTTAACGATGCCATTGCTTTTGCTGTTGAAACTGCAGAGCTAGAAGATTACAGGCTAGACGAAATGCCAGCTCAAGAAGACCCTTTTGAGAAGGTACTAAAAGAGTTTTCTAGTGAAGTAAAATATCAGATTCTTGGAGAAGATATTGGCAAAGCTGAACATTACTACAGAAATATAAAGAGTGTTATCAGTACTAAAGGGATTTACACTAGGTTACCTGTTGATATTATTATCGACTAACACCCTTACCCTTCAACTCAAAACCGCTTTTCTTATCGAGAAGCGGTTTTTTTATTTCCTTCTTTGAATATTATTGATATTTTTATAGAAACCATTCTTTATAAACCAAATGCCAATTTTCAATTCAATTTTCTCCTGGTGGATGAAAAAACGAGCTCATCAAATCGAGCTATTCCTGAAATACCCTATAGAAGTCCAGAATGAATGGTTTGGTGAATTAATCACAACAGCGAAGAATACTGAATTCGGTCAAAAGCATAAATTTTCTAGCTTTGAAAATGTAACCCAATACAGAGAAACAGTCCCTGTTCAAGATTATGATGACTTAAAACCCTATGTCGATCGGTTAAAAAAAGGGGAGCAAAACCTTATTTGGCCAACTGAAACGAAATGGTTCGCAAAATCTTCTGGCACCACTTCAAACAAAAGCAAATTTATACCGGTTACAAAAGAAGCACTGGAGGAATGTCATTATAAAGGAGGCAAAGACATGCTATCTATTTTTTGTAAAAAGCATCCAGAAACGCATGTTTTTACAGGAAAAACGCTAATGATGGGCGGTAGCAGTCAGACTATAGATCCCAACTCAGAGTCGTACGAAGGAGATCTCTCCTCTATCATTATTCAGAATTTACCCTTTTGGGCAGATATCCTTCGCACTCCAGACAGAGAAACTGCGTTAATGAAGGACTTTGAAGAGAAACTAGCCAGAATTACAAAGATCACCGCCAACGAAAATGTTACTAGTCTATCGGGCGTTCCATCTTGGATGTTGGTTTTATTAAATAAAATTTTAGAAGACACGGGTGCTGCAAACATTTCAACTATTTGGCCAAACCTCGAAGTTTTCTTTCATGGAGGTGTTTCTTTCACCCCATATCGCCAGCAGTTTAAGGAACTTATTCCAAGCTCTAAAATGAACTATATGGAAACCTACAATGCTTCGGAAGGGTTCTTTGGTATTGAAGATTTAAACCACGAAGGAGAGTTGCTATTGATGCTTGACTATGGCATTTATTATGAATTTGCCCCCATGGAAGAATGGGATAAAAAATTTCCAGCAACACTTGGGCTAGATGAAGTAGAGCTATACACCAACTATGCTTTAATTATTTCAACTAATGCAGGGTTGTGGAGATATAAAATTGGGGACACTATTCAATTTGTATCGAAGCATCCGTTTAGAATTAAGGTTACCGGCAGAACAAAGCATTATATGAATGCCTTTGGAGAGGAAGTAATTATTGACAATGCTGAACAAGCATTAGAATACGCTTGTAATTTGACAAGTTCAAGTATTGAAGACTATACAGCTGCCCCGATTTACTTAACACACAAGAAAGCAGGAAAGCACGAGTGGTTAATAGAGTTTAGAAAGAAACCAAGTAACTTAAAGCAATTCACAAAACTTTTAGACACTAGACTAAAAGAATTAAATACTGATTACGAAGCAAAGCGAAAAGGGAATATGGCATTAGAATTGCCACTAGTTCATTCCATGCATACGCGAACATTTTACAATTGGATGAAAAAGAAAAATAAATTAGGCAGCCAAAATAAAGTTCCTCGCTTAAGCAACACTAGGGAATATGTAGAGGATATTCTTTCTATGAATCAAACACTTTAAATGAAGCATCTATTTATCATAATTTTAATTATTACTGGTTCTCAATTGTTTGGACAATCCCCTCTCCTTGAAAAAGAACTATTCTCGATATATCATAATGCGGATCATTTTACAACAGACCAACTAGGTAATGTGTTTCTTTGGAATGAAAATTTCATTTGGATGTATACGAGTAAGGGAGACTCGTTAGCTGCTTTTAACAGTAGAAAATACGGTGCAATTAGTCACGTAGATGCAACAAATCCTTATGAAATATTAGTTTTCTTCTCAGATTACAACCTTGTTCTATTTCTAGATAATTATTTGAGTGACAACGGAAAGGAAATAGACTTACAAAGTCTCGGCTATGACCAAATCTCGAATGCTTGCAAGTCAAGAGCCAACGGTATATGGATATATGATGTAATACAGCAGCGCGCAATTCACTTAGACAATAGTTATAAAAAAGACAAAGAAACCTTGA
>Ga0307998_1002130_pt1 | contig 10281 bp, 4 predicted proteins | sample Davwhametageno37_FD_203147 | JGI IMG/M metagenome (GOLD analysis project Ga0307998, IMG submission 203147) | Marine microbial communities from Davis Island wharf, Antarctic Ocean - #37 | ecosystem: Environmental > Aquatic > Marine > Unclassified | place: Antarctic Ocean: Davis Island wharf...
ACTCCTTCTCTTTCTTAACCGGTGCACAAGGCGATAAAGGGTCTGTGACTTTCGGTATTGAGATGGATAAACGTGATCCAGTGTTTGATAAAGATCGTGATTTCACTGCAGCTCGTTATTCTGACCTTAATGGTGACGGATACATCACTGGTTATGCTGAAACAGAAGGTGTTTCGTTCTACGCAACTTCTTTAATCAATCCTAACTATGATCCAGCGATTCCTTATAGTGAAAGTGATCCCGCGTCTTGGTATGTTAACCCGGGTAATAATTGTGTTGATGACGGAGCATTTGTTGGACAAATGAAGTCTGACTTAGTATTTGGTCCTGACACAGGATTCTACTGTGGTTATGCTTATGCCAACGTCTCTGCTAACCGAGCGTCAATGAAGCGTATCAACTCCTTTATCAATGCTAACTACAATGTCAGCGATGATGTTGAAATTTACGTTGATGCTGTAATGTCTAACAATGAGTCATTCGGTCGTTACGCGCCTCCTGCAGCACCCGGCACTATGCTTGCGTCTAACCCAAAGAACCCGTTTGGACAAGATGTCAGCGGTTACTTCCGTTGGACTGACATTGGTACTCGTGACAACATCGTTAATGATACTTTAATTGATGTCAACGTCGGTATGAAAGCAGAACTCAATGATGATATATCATTTGAAGCCTACTATACTTTTTCTGACTATCGCTCAACCTCAATCGGTAAGTACTACTTGAGCTATGGTGGTTTTGCTGAGAATGTATTGTATGGAGTGTCTGATCTTGATACTTACAATGCTAACTTAAAAACAACTACTCTTAATGATGATCGTCAAAACATGCAGAAACTTTTTGCAGGTATGCAGTGGAACATGTTTGAAATGGCTGGTGGTCAAGCATCATCTTACTTCGCTGTAGAAACCTTTGATGTGACTTACCAAGCAGATGTTGATGCTCAGTCTGAAGCTGGTCTAGTAGGCGGTTCAGCAGGTAACTCTGCGCAAGGAAGTCGGTCGGTCAAGGCTGTTTCAGCAGAAGCAATTTTGCCTGTTACTGACTACCTAGAGATCGATCTAGCGGTTCGTTACGATGACTATAATGATTTCGGCAGTGAAGTATCACCGCGTGTTGGTGCTACCTTTACTATGGTCGACAACCTGGTCATTAAAGCATCTTATGGCCAAGGATTCAGAGCGCCGGATATGTCTGATCTCTACGGTGCAACATCGTTCTCAGCAGAATCTGCGACTGACTACTACGGTTGCCAGTTAGATGGTGTGTCTGAAGCTGATTGTCCTGATCGTCAGTTTGATACTTACATCGGTTCAAACCCAGATTTGGGTGCAGAAACATCTGAGACTATGTCTATCGGTGCTGTCTACACTTACAACGATAACTGGGTAGGAAAAGTTAACTACGTTGTGTTGGATCTACAGAACGCTGTTGAATATGTATCTGCTCAAGATATGTTGAATGTTGACTTCAACACTGGTGGTCTAAACCCACAAGTAACGCGCTCGGCTACTGGTTCTGTTACTGAAATTGCTGCAGGCTACCAAAATGCGGTCAATGATGTGCAGCGTAAGTCTGTTGACTTTGCAGTAGAAGGTACTGTTTGGGAATCTGATGAGTTTGGTACTTTTAACTTCAGAGGCGAAGCGACTAAGTATCTAACCTTTGAAACAGAAGCTCAGTTCGGTTCAGGTATCTTAGGTGATGCAGTTGATTCACTAGGATTCCCAGAGTGGCGTTCAGGTGCACTACTTAGCTGGAACATGGGTAACTGGGGTGCGAACATCAGCACGTCTTACATTGGTGAGTCTGAAAGTGGTTCCGGTGAAGTACAATGGGATTCATGGAAAGAGCATAACCTAAACGTCTCTTATGACTTTAATGAGTATGGTGCCGTCACTCTTGGTGCTAACAACTTACTCAACGAAGATCCTCTACTTGACGCATCTGGTTCTATGGCCGATGAATACCAATACCCGATTCTAGGTCGTGTTGTTTATTTGCAGTATACGATCGAAATGTAAGGTATTACTTTTAGAAGTAGTTCGAGAGCCCGCATATGCGGGCTCTCTTTTATTTTTGGATTGAACATGGAAGCTTGGGGAAATTTTTGGAGTAAGGGTCATAGTACAACCTTTGGCGAATATTATGCTGATGGTTATACTAAAGGCTACATTGCTAATTGGTGGAAAAATATTGTCGACGAGCTCAACAGTAAAAACCTCAATATTCTTGAGGTAGGCTGCGGTAACGCCTCTCTTCTGCCTGGCTTATTCGATTTGAATGTTACTGGTACATACACCGGGGTAGACGCAGCAAAAGTGCAGATACCCGAAGCTGCAAAAAAGCGCAAAAACAAACTGCTGACAATCACGCTTAACAGTGAGACTGGTATCGAATCTTTTACCACAAAACAGCAATTTGACATTATTGCGTCGGTATATGGGCTTGAATACTCTCAGCTAAATCAATCTTTACCTCTACTTAAAAAATTGCTAGCGCCTAATGGGCAGCTAAGACTTTTAATGCATCATGCAGACTCGGTAATTACCGCTATGTCAGTTAAAGCGTTAACAGAGTTTGATTTTTCTCAAATGGACAATGCTATTTCTTATTTAACAGACATCAACAGTGAGCTAAACACGCTTGATGGTGAGCTCACTTTGCTCACACAGTCGCTCAAGGCTGAGGCTGCGAGAGAATCGGTAAATACTTTTATTTCATCAGTGATGAATAAATCTGCTCCCGACCGCAATCCTATTTTGGTGGACTTCTGTCAGGCATTACTGACTTTCTTTAAAAAAATCAAACTACCCGCCAAGGAAAGGCAGCAAATAATCGACTCAATTCTGCCTGACTTCCATGCCTCCAAAGAGCGCTTTACTCAAATGGTAGATGTAGCTCGCAACCAACAACAAATAGAGCACTTTGAACGTCAGATGAGTGATGCTGGGTTTACCAATATTGACATTCAGCCACTTAATAACGAAGGAGTACCTGTAGCATGGAACATACACGCCGCTTAACGCTATTAATCGGACTATTTATCTCGGTATCTGCACAATCTAACAATATTGACCATTGTCTAAAAATAACAAACAGTAACGATCGCCTCTCATGCTATGACCAAGCCTTTGGCTACAAAAACGACGCCGATGTGCAGGTGGTTAGTACTGCAGTTATAGTAAATACAGTGGAAAAATCTACTACTACACCTATTGAAAAACCCGTTGCGAAAAAGACCGCAGTCAACGCAGCGCAAAAATCCTATGACTTAATTATCGCCAATTCACGGACAATGAAAGTGGTCAAAGTTACCACCAACAAACGTAAAAAAGTCTACTACTACACCGATACGGGAAGGGTCTTTCGAAAAAATACTGATCGCACGGTAACCTTTAAGGTTAATGATCAGGTGAGGATAGAAAACGGTTTCTTAGCGGCTCAATTTTTGATTAATCAAGCTGGTACCAAAATAAAGATAAAAGAAATTGAACAGTAAAACTATGATGATATAAAAACTAAAACATACCCCTCTACTCAGAGGGTTCACTCACTGATACTGACCGATTAGACTTCGGCAGTTTTTTAAATTCAAATGGTTAAGGATGATCTTAAAGGAGATTGAAGTAATGAAAAGAAGTATTTTTAAGTACGCAATGGCACTGTTAATCATCGTGACTATTGCTCCATCTGCGACTGCAGCGGCACTGTCTGATGACGCTCAAATGATCTTAGATTTGCGCAGAAGCGAATTTAGTCAAGTAGAAGTGTCACCCTCAGGAAAATATATCAGTGCTATGTTGCGTCGGGATGACCGCAACACATTGGTGATATTAGACCGTAAAACAGGTGCTCCAATTGAGGGCAAGAGTATTCGGTATGATGAAAAGGACAATATGGAAATCGCGGGTGGTCAGTGGTTAACTGGTGATATCTATCTTTATAGCGTCTTTATAGAAGATGGTAAATATCGTCCGGGTTATGGTGGCGACATGTTCCTTTTGCACATGGATAAATCGGTTAATGAGCGTATTTGGTCATGGAAAGGTAACTATCTAAAAGGCCGAGGCGGTGAAAAAAGCTTTGGAAGTCTCGGCGTAATTTCGGTTCTCCCGAATGATGAAACCAAGATGCTCGTCAGTTTATATCCTTGGAAGCGCAGAGATGGCGGCGTAAGGCCAATCGTCTATGAGATGCAATTAACGACAGGTAACCTCAAGAAGGTCACTGTGGGACCTGGCCGTGGCGCATCAATAATGGCTAGTATTGATGGGTCTATGCTTGGGTCAATTGTTCCAAAAGCCAATCAAGGTTCAGATTATTATTTTTATGACCGATCTGTAGAAAACTCTGAGTGGCAATCAGTTTCGATTAACTTCCCGGGTAAGTTCAACCCTCTTAGAATGTCCAATGACGGTAAGTATGTTTATGGTCTAACCCAGCTTGAAGAAGGCATCAACGCGGCGCGACACCTAGTAAAACTATCGACTGAGACCGGCGACCATGAGTCAGTCTTGGACTTCGGGTTTGTCTCTCAAATAAATGTTAGTTTTGACCGAGATGATGGCCATCCTATTTACGCCACTTGGGTTGATGACAAACCTGAATTAAAAGTGTTTAAAAGTAATCACAACAGAGCTAAGGTTTTAGCAGGTTTTGCCAAAGGCTTCCCCGGCTTTTTGGTCTCCCCAACTGGCAGCGATGATGCCAACAACAACCTCACCTTTCACGTTGGGTCTCCTGGCATTCGTGGTGAATACTATATTTGGGAAAAAGAGACAGGCAGTGCGCGCTATCTATTTAGTCAACAAGAAAAACTAGACCAATTAGAATTGAACTCATTTGAGTCGGTTAAGTATGAAACCAGTGATGGTGTGATGCTGCAGGGTTGGTTGCTTATGCCGCGTTCAGGAAAGGCAAAAGCATTAATTAATCACATTCATGGTGGTCCCCATGGGCCCTATAACGCCTACTACTTTGATACAGAAATGCAGATCTTATCTGAAATGGGGTACGCGGTTTTTGCGCCTAACTTTCGAGGCTCAGGTGGCTATGGCAACAATCTAGAGCGTGCCGGTTATACTAAGTGGGGCACTCGTATGTTGGATGATATGCGTGATGGTGCTGAATTTGTACAAGAAAACTATGACGTGGGTGACAAGGTTTATACCGTAGGCGGTAGTTATGGTGGCTACTCAAGTGCACAAAACGTGGTTCGCCATAATGACTACTACGACTGCAGTGTTATCGTCGCCGGATTTTTTGAATTTGATGAACTAAAATCTACGTGGGATGGTCGACGAGGGTTTAGCACTAAAGATTATACTGATACTGCTATGGGCACTGAAGCTAATAGTCTTAGAGCTATGTCACCGATCCATAACCTAGATAAGGTAAAGGTCCCCTTACTCATCATTCATGGAAAGGCCGACCGTCGCACACCTCTTGCCGGCGCTAAAAAATATGTTAAAGCATTGAAAAAAACCGATATTGATTTCAAACACTATTTTTATAAAAATGAAGGTCATGGTCTGTATTTTGATGATAACGCACAAGACCAGTACGAGAAAATGCAGACGTTTTTAAGCCAATGTGATGCAAGACAGTCTTTAAATTCTGAGGTAGCGTCGTAGTAAATTAAAAGAGGATAAAAGGTCCCTGCTGGGGGTTTTTATTGCCTAACCAAAAGCCAATACTAATTTTACCTTAACCACCAAATATCTGACCTAGAACCCATGAGTCTAAAAATAGCTATCTTTTCGAGGCCTGCCAAACATTTAAACGATTTTGGAGTTTTTTTTTAAATATTTTAGCTGTATCATTCGTGACGCATATTTTTATGCAATATCAACTACTCGATCAAGTAATAATGAATGGTTGACCGTAATAATGCAGTAATTGTTGTGCTCAGATTCAATCTAACGATATTTAGTAATGGGAGATTGAATATTTAAGTATTAATTATTCTTGGGAGAATAATATGATAAACAAGACCATATCTATGTCGCTTAAAAGCGTTATAGGTCTAGGAGTTTTAGCAGGATCCCTGACTATAGGATTTGCTCAAGCTCAAGATGATGAAGTAAGTAATTTAGAAGAAGTGGTAGTAACCGGATCGCGAATTACAGACCCAAATGTTATAAGTTCTTCACAAATCACGAGTGTTTCTGGTGCAGAAATTACCGCCAGGGGTATTACGCGCGTAGAAGACTTCCTTAATGATTTGCCACAAGTATCTCCAGGCCAAAATATAACTAGTTCTAATGGCTCTAACGGCACAGCTACTATTAATTTACGTAATTTTGGCTGCTCACGAACGTTAGTTCTTTTGAATGGTAAACGTATGGCACCTGGAACGGCTAATGGCGGCAACTGTGCTGACGTTAACACTATCCCTACATTACTACTAAAAAATGTTGATGTCCTTACAGGTGGCGCATCGTCTCAGTACGGTTCTGACGCAGTTGCTGGTGTTGTCAACTTTGTTTTGGATGATGAGTTTGAAGGCTTTGAAGCTCAATTATCACATAGTTTTTACAGCCATGAGAATGACAATAATACCTTGCGTGATTTAGTAGATAGCTATGGGTACGAAAAGGCACCTTCAAGTGTAACCACTGGTAAGACCAACAAGTTTGCCGTTGCATTTGGTGGTAGCATTATGGATGGCCGTGGACACGTTACAGCTTATGTTGAGAAAACATCAACTGACGCGATCTTGCAAGGTGACTATGATTATTCAGCCTGCGCACTTTCTGGTGGCACCAGCCGATGTGGTGGTTCTTCAACCATTCCTAATGGTCGATGGGCTGACTTCGGCGGCTATACCGCTGGCGGCTATGTTAATGTTGACCCCACGGTAACCGGTGTTGATTTCAAAGTTATTGGTGATGAGTTTGTTCCTCGCGCCGGTCAAACTTTTAACTACAACCCAACTAACTTCATTCAGCGTCCTGATGAGCGTTTGAATACTGGTTTCTTTGGTAAGTTTGAAATTAATGAGCATGCAGAGGCCTATGCCAGTGTTCGTTCGATGAAATCAGAGTCTAATGCTCAGATCGCATTCTCTGGTACCTTTGGTAATATCGAATCTCTTCCTTGCTATAACGCATTACTTTCTGCTCAGCAGTACAAAGCAGCGTGTGGTGATTGGACTGGTATGGGTGGTGATCATGCACCTGACTTTGCAACTGGCGCTGAAGCACTTGCCTACATTTCAGGATTGAATCTAGCAGTGGGTGACGGAAGTATTCTTGGTTATGAAGCCCCTATGTACTCTTTAAAGCGAAATGTTGAAGGAACTCCAAGACAGGATATTCTTACTCGGAAGACTATCGTTGCCAACTTCGGTATTCGTGGTGACATCAATGACCAGTGGTCATACGATGTCTACTACCAGCAGAGCGATGTGACCAATGCAAGTGAGTATCGTAACGACCTGTCTGTTGTAGCTATTAACCGTGCTATGGACGTTATCAATGTTGCTGGTGTTCCAACGTGTGTTTCAGCTCTTAATGGAACTGATGCTTCATGTATTCCTTACAACCTTTTCTCTGGCGGATTGCCAGGTGACGGTGGCATTCAAGCAGCTATCGATGGTGGGCAAACTCTCCAAAACTACGTCGCTAACGCAACCTATATAAACGGTGATGGCAAGCAGACTATTCTTTCTGGTTATGTTTCTGGTGAGACTAACTTCGCTATCCCAGGCGCTCCAAGTGGCGTTTCTGTGGTACTTGGTTTTGAAACAACTGAAACCACTGCTGAAGATCGTCCTGACCTGCCAACACGTACCGGTGATCGCTCTGGTTCAGGTGGCGCGCAGTTACCTATTGCTGGTGGCTATGATGTCGACGAATATTTCTTGGAATTAGGTATTCCAGTTACTGAAGGTCTGAGTGTAGATGCTGGCTATCGTCGCGCGTCTTACTCTACCGGAGCTGACACAGATGCCTACAAGTTAGGTGCTTTCTGGAGCATCAATGATTCAGTTTCCCTCCGAGCTGCAGCACAGAGTTCAACTCGCCACGCTAACATCTCAGAGCTATACACTACTCCAGGATTTGGTTTAGTTGACTTGGATAACGATCCTTGTGCAACACCTCAGCAAGATGGTACCTCTGCTAGTGCGACACAGGCACAATGTGCAGCAACAGGACTTGCCGCTAACCTTTATGGCACTGACCTAAACTCTCCAGCTGACCAGTACAATACTTTGGGAGGCGGTAATTCAGCAGTTCAGCCAGAAGAGTCCACGTCCTTTACGGCCGGCGTAATTATTACTCCAGCAGCGGTTCCCGGTCTAACGGTTACTCTTGACCTGTTCGACATTACTGTTGAAGATGGAATTGATAGCGTTTCAGCAAGTACTGCGCTTGGTAAGTGTGTTGAGACTGGTCTGGCTGCTTACTGTGACCTTATCAACCGTAACCCAACCAATGGTTCACTATGGTTGTCTGGTGGCTACATCAGCACTGCACTAACTAATATTGGTGAAGAGCAGACACGTGGCCTAGATGTAATCTTTGATTACTCTATGGATACGTCAATCGGTGAGTTGCGTCTAGAAGGTGTTACTACATACCTTGATACGTTCCTAAGAACTGAGTTGCCAGGTGAAGCACCTGTTGAGTGTGCCGGTAATTGGGGCGCAAGCTGTGGCAAGAACCCTCTTCCTCAGCTAAGCGGCAACTATAAGGCAACTGTTTCAACTGCCTATAAAACTGACGTGTCTTTGGGCATGCGCTACCTAGGTGATACTACTGATCTTAATTCTAACGGCATTGATTTTGGTGCCCGAACGTACTTCGATCTAACTGCTATCTATCGCCATGATGAAACCATTACTGCTACATTCGGTATTAGTAACATCACTGACAAGGGAACCGGTTACACTTCAGATGCTGGTACAGCACCTGGTAACGGTAATACCTTACCTGGCTACTTCGACTCTCTGGGTCGTTATGTCTATATGTCAGTTGGTATGAAGTACTAAGCTAGAAAAAAACCATTAGATATTAATGTGTTGATCAAGCCCTCCTTTTGGGGGGCTTTTTTTTGCCTCAGACAAAGTCATGTAGCCTCGTCAAATATATAGGCCACTACAAAGTGATCCCTTTATGATCATAAATTTTAGTAACTTCTGTTTTTGCCACCCAAACGCGCACCTAAGAGATTTTTGATTTGCTAAAATCTATCACCTTACCAACCAACAAAATCAATATTTGTATAAACTTTCCTTAACGACATCTAATAATTATCCTGTTTCAAAATGAGGAAACACTAAAGTAGTCGGCTATGCCGCCATCACACTACCTTGCAACATGGTGCAAAGCTAAAGTGCACGACTGGCGAGCTAGCCTTGGCCGATGAATCCGTAAATTAAATCCATACACTCATACATATATAAATAGTAACCATTTAATCCCAAATAAAGTATTTCGCTGGGTATAACCCAAACACTAAATCGAAAAATTTATCTTTAAATAAAATACTAAAATATTCTCTATATAATCGCCCAAACACCGCGCAAATAAACGCTTATGCATGCTTGAAGTAGAACCGAATAATCGCCATTTTCAGCAATTATTCTTGTATTTAGTAGCTACTTATGGGTATGATATTTTATTGCATAGACCATTATGCTAATGAGGTTGTCAATGTGAGATTTAGATTGAACTTTTTTACATTGCCATTATAAGACCTACGCGATAGATTTAAGCTCTGGAGAACTATTCTAAGAGCAATAAATACATCAAATTTTAATCCTTGGGAGAATAGTATGTTAAATAAAAAGATGTCTCTGGCAGTAAGATCTGCCTTGGGCCTTGCTGCAGTTGCTAGCGCAATGTCGGCCGGTCTAGCATTTGGACAAGAAGAAAATTCAGATATGCTTGAAGAAGTAATTGTTACCGGATCACTTATCAAGAGAGTGGATGGTTTTGAAAGTGCGAGCCCAGTTGTGGTTGCTACTGCGGCAGATATCTCAGCTACTGGTATTAGCAAAATAGAAGATTTCTTGAATGCTCTTCCACAGCTCAGTGCCGGGCAAAACTCTTATGTGTCAAATGGCGCATCTGGTACTGCAACGCTGGATTTACGTGGAATGGGATCTAGCCGTACTTTGGTGTTAATTAATGGCCGTCGTATGGGCGGTGGTGGTGCGTACGGTGAAAGTGCCGATACAAACCAAATTCCTACTGCAATGCTTGAAAGGGTAGAAGTACTGACTGGTGGAGCGTCCACTGTTTATGGTGCTGATGCTGTAGCAGGTGTTGT
>Ga0307998_1002135_pt1 | contig 10258 bp, 9 predicted proteins | sample Davwhametageno37_FD_203147 | JGI IMG/M metagenome (GOLD analysis project Ga0307998, IMG submission 203147) | Marine microbial communities from Davis Island wharf, Antarctic Ocean - #37 | ecosystem: Environmental > Aquatic > Marine > Unclassified | place: Antarctic Ocean: Davis Island wharf...
CCTGCTGCACCGCCGCCTGTCGGACGCGCGCATCCGCGCCACGTCCAAGACCAGCGACATCTTGATCCTCGTGCTGCTGTGGATGCAACTGGCGCTGGGCCTGGCGACCATTCCCATGTCGGCGCAGCATCTGGATGGCTCCATGATGATGAAACTGGCCGAGTGGGGGCAGCGCGTGGTGACCTTCCGCAGCGGCGGGGTGGAGCTGCTGGCCGAGGCGGGCTGGATCTTCAAGGCCCACATGTTCCTGGGCATGACGATTTTCCTGGTCTTCCCGTTCACCCGCCTGGTGCATGTGTGGAGCGGCTTTGGCACGCTGGCCTATGTGCTGCGTCCCTACCAGGTGGTGCGTGCGCGCCGCCTGAATCTGCCCCCAGGCCACATGCAGTCGCAAGACCGCCGCGCCTGAAATACACCGACTATCAAGGAGCACACCATGAGCGGATGTGGAACCGGGAGCTGCGGATGCGGCTCCACCGACAGCACTGTTGCGGCAGCCCCTGCCAGCACGCTGACCCCCACGCAGGCTGCCGCCTACGAGGCCCTGGCTGCAACCATGGCCGATGTGCCCCTGCAAGCCCCCCCGACACCCGTGGCGGGCGCAATGGGCGGGGCGGTGGCGGCAATCGCACGCATCAACGGCGTGGCACTCAATGCCCCGCACGAGCGGCTGGACGAAGAGGCACTGCGCCAACGCGCTTGCACCGAGCTGCTGCGCCAGGCCGCCCAGCAGGCGGGGCTGCTGTCGGCAGACGATGTGCCGGGTGTCCAGGGCGCCATCAGCACAGAGGCTTCCAACGCCATCGAGCAACTGCTGGACACTGAGCTGCCCATTCCCGATCCGTCGGAGGAGGCCTGCCGCCGATACCACGAGGCCCACCCCGCAGCCCATGCCCAAGGTGAGCGCGCGCAACTGCGCCATGTGCTGTTTGCGGTGACGCCAGGCGTTGACGTGAAACAGCTGCGCCTGCGGGCCGAGGCCTTGCTCATTGAATTGCGCTGCGCCGACGATGGCGGCGCCCAGTTCGCCAAGGCCGCCGCCCAGTGGTCCAACTGCCCCAGTGGCCAGCAAGGCGGTGACCTGGGCTGGCTGACCCGCGCCGACTGTGCTCCCGAGTTCGCGCGCGAGGTGTTTGGCAGCGCCGAGATCGGCGTGCTGGCGCGCCTGGTGCACAGCCGCTTCGGCCTGCATGTGGTGGAGGTGGTGGCCCGCGACCCGGGGCAACAGCCCTCGTTCGAGGACGTGCGCCAAGCCATCGCGCTCACCCTGCGCCAGCAGGCCTGGGTGAACGCGCTGCGCCAGTACCTGCAGCTGCTGGCGGGCGCCGCCGTGGTCGAAGGGGTGGCGCTGGACGCGGCCGACACACCACTCGTACAGTAGTTGCTCCGCCCACCACCTTTACCCGATTGCCTGCCCATGCCCGACGAGTTGCTGGACCGCTTGCGCCGCTTTCATGACGACGCTTTCCCCCAGTACCGCCAGCAGTTCCAGGCGCTGGTGGACGAAGGGCAGCATCCCACCACCTTGTTCATCGGGTGTTCCGACTCCCGCCTGGTGCCCTACCTGCTGACAGGTGCGGGGCCGGGCGAGTTGTTTCTGGTGCGCAATGTGGGGGCGTTCATCCCACCGTACGACGGGTCGCATGGCCACCATGGCACCACGGCGGCCATCGAGTTTGCGGTGCTCAACCTGCAGGTGCGCCGCATCGTGGTGTGCGGCCACAGTCACTGTGGGGCCATCAAGGCGATGTATGGTGAGGTGTCGCCCGAGGCTCCCAACCTCAACCGCTGGCTGGACCTGGGGCGCGAGGCCCTGTTGCCCATGCAGCCAGGCCCCGAGGTATTGCGCCGCACTGAACAGCGCGCGGTGGTGCTGCAGTTGGAGCGCCTCATGGAGTACCCCATGGTGCGCAGCCGGGTGCAGTCGGGCCAGATCAGCCTGCACGGTTGGCACTATGTGATCGAGGACGGCGAAGTGCATGTGTTCGACGTCCAGACCGGTGGATTTGTGCCCGCGTCGCAGTCGGACCACAGCGGCACCGGCCCCTACCAGCCCTACGTGGAGCACGATGGGCAGGTGCTGGTGGACGAGTGAGCAGTCAGCTGCTTGCCATGCGTCGGCATTCGGAGTGGAATGAGCGCTCCTTGATGGAACGCAACCCCGTTTCAGTGTGAAACCCAAATCATCGGCCCCATGAAACGCGAACCCCAGCCCCCTCTCAGCCTCATCTCTTCCCTGCAGCCCATCAGCCTGGATGTGCTGCGGGAGAAATACCTCAAACCTGGCGAAACCACTGCCGACGAGCTGTACCAGCGCGTGGCGCGGGCCCTGGCCTCGGTCGAAAAACCAGAGCTTCGCGACAAATACGAAGCCCTGTTCCTGGCCAACCTGAAGGCAGGCGCCATCGGCGCTGGCCGCATCATGAGCGCAGCGGGCACGGACATCCAGGCCACACTCATCAACTGCTTCGTGCAGCCCGTGGGTGACTGCATCCAAGGCGTGGACGACGAGGGCTTTCCTGGCATTTACGAGGCATTGCGCGAGGCCGCAGAGACCATGCGCCGTGGTGGGGGGGTAGGCTATGACTTCTCCCGCATCCGGCCCAAGGGCGCGCAGGTCAAGGCCACGGCCTCGATGGCGTCGGGGCCGTGCAGCTACATGAACGTGTTCGACCAGTCCTGCTCCACCGTGGAGAGCGCTGGCGCGCGCCGCGGCGCCCAGATGGGCGTGTTGCGCATCGACCACCCCGATGTGCACGAGTTCATCACCGCCAAGCGCACGCCAGGCCGCTGGAACAACTTCAACGTGTCGGTGGGTGTGTCAGACGAATTCATCCACGCGGTGCAGAACAACGCGCCGTGGGAGCTGGTGCACAAGGCCCGCCCCGGTGCCGCCCTGCTGGCACAGGGCGCCCGCCAGCGTGCCGATGGCCTGTGGGTGTATGCCACCGTGCCCGCGCGCGAGCTGTGGGACACGATCATGCAATCGGCCTACGACTTTGCCGAGCCTGGCATCCTGTTTCTGGGCCGCATCAACGAAGACAACAACCTGCACTACTGCGAGGAGATCGCGGCGACGAACCCATGCGGTGAGCAGCCACTTCCCTCCTACGGCTGCTGTGACCTGGGGCCCATCATCCTCACGCGCTTCGTACGTCATCCGTTCGGGTTCGGCGGTGTGGCCGCGTTTGACTTTGATGCCTTTACCAGCGCCGTGGCACTGCAGGTGCGCGCGCTCGACAACGTGCTGGATGTGACCTACTGGCCGCTGCCGCAGCAGCGCGACGAGGCCATGGCCAAGCGCCGCATCGGTGTGGGCTTTACGGGCATGGGCAACACGCTGGCCATGCTGTGCCTGCGCTATGACCTGCCCGAGGGGCGCACCATGGCCGCCCGCATTGCCGAATCCATGCGCGATGCGGCCTATGCGGCGTCAGTGGAGCTGGCGCGCGAGAAAGGGGCGTTCCCGAAGTTTGACGCGCGGGGGTACCTGGCGCAGGGCACCTTTGCGAGCCGGTTGCCCGAATCGCTCAAGGCGTTGATCCATGAGCACGGCATTCGCAACAGCCACCTGCTGTCCATCGCCCCCACGGGCACGGTGAGCCTGGCGTTTGCCGACAACGCCTCCAACGGCATCGAGCCGCCGTTTTCGTGGATGTACAAGCGCAAGAAGCGCGAGTCTGATGGCAGCACCACCGAGTACGCGGTGGAGGACCACGCCTGGCGCGTGTACCGCGAGCTGGGCGGGGATGTACAGGCGTTGCCGGACTATTTCGTCTCTGCCCTCGCCATGCCCGCCGAAGGCCACATCGCCATGATGGAGGCCGTGCAGCCGTTTGTGGACACGGCCATCTCCAAGACCGTCAACATTCCCGCTGACTACCCCTACGAAGGATTCAAGGACCTGTACCTCCAGGCCTGGCGCGCCAAGCTCAAGGGTCTGGCCACCTACCGGCCCAACAGCATTCTGGGTTCGGTGCTCGAAACCCATGCGGTACCTGCGCCCGCGCCCGCTGCTGCGCCTGTGGCGCCACCCGCACCCCCGGTGGACCCCATGCGCACCGTGATCGAAAGCCGTCCGCAAGGGGGCCTCTCGGCGGTGGCGGAAAAGCTTGAATACTGGACGCAGGAAGGTCACAAGACGCTGTACCTCATCGTTTCCTTCCTGCCGGTGCCCACGGGCGTGGGCACCGGCACGGTCGACCGCGCCATCGAGTTCTTCATGCCGGTGGGCCAGAGCGGCGAGTCGCAGCAGTGGATCACGTCCAGCATGCGCATGTTGTCGCTGGCGGCGCGGGGCGGCTTTCTGGAGAGGGCGCTGTCTGACATGCGCAAGGTGGCCTGGGACCGCGGGCCTGTGCGCCTTGGTACGCACCGCAAGGACGATGGCACGCTGGTGCCCATGTGGCACGACTCCGAAGTGGCGGCCATGGCCTATGCCATCCAGAACATCCTGGCGCGCCGCGTGGCCGACCCGATGCAGCAGCAACTGCCGCTGGACGAGCCCGCCCCACCGCCCGTGGCCGTGCCACAGGCCATGGCGGGCAAGAAGTGCAGCGAGTGTGGGGCCCATGCGGTCATCCGCAAGGACGGTTGCGACTACTGCACGCAGTGTGGGCACCTGGGGAGCTGTGGATGAACGGGCAGGTTCAACACCGGCCTTTCCGGCGCACACGTTAAGCATTGGAAGGATTCCCCATGTCTGTCATCCCCTGGCCGTTGAACCCATCGTCCCGTGCGCGGCCGGCTGCGGCGCTGGCCAGTGCGCCTGACGATGTGGCCGGGCTGGCGGCGGCGCTGATCCAGTCGCGCCAGACCATCCTGCCCAAGCGCCTGGGCGGGCCCGGCCCCAACGCGGCCGAGCTGGCGCAGATCCTCCAGGCCGCAGCCCACGCGCCAGACCACGGCCAGCTGCTTCCGTGGCGCTTCATCCTCGTGCCGCAGGCCGCGCGCCAGCCACTGGCCGATGTGTTTGCGCAGGCCCTGCTGAAGCGCGACTCTGCCGCCACCCCCGAGCAGGCCGAGCAGGCACGCGAGAAGGCGTACCGCTCCCCGGTGTTGCTGTTGGCGGTGGTGGATGCCGAGCGGGGCGACGCCGAGATTGATCTGGCCGAGCGCACCGTCTCTGCCGGCTGTGCCGTGCAGAACATGCTGCTGATGGCCACTGCGCAGGGCTACGGTTCGGCGCTGACCAGCGGCAAGGCGCTGAAGGCGGCCAGCCTGCGTGCCCTGTTTCGGCTGGCGGCGTCTGAGCAGGCCCTGTGTTTCATCAGCATTGGCACCGTGTTGTCGCGCAAGGCGGCGCGCGCTCGCCCTGCGGCAGGTGCCTATGTGAGCACGCTGGATAGCGAACGGGGCGTGGTGCCCGGTTTTTGAAGCCGGTACTTCAGCCCCTACCTTTCTTGGATTGCGAGACTTCTTCATGGATATTTCCAGTTTTGACGATCTGCTGCAGGCCGCACGCATGCAGCCGGAGCCGCAGCGCCTGTTGTTTGTGTTTGCGGCGGTAGAGCTGCCGGACGATGCCACCCCCGCGCAGCGCGCGCGCTTTGAAGTCGGGCAGGGCGGTGCCCTGGTGCCGCTGATGTGTGTGGACAAGACACCGCAGGAACTGGCTTCGTTCGACGCACTGGTGGGCGAGGCCCGCCAGTTCACCGCCCCGGGTCACGACTGGGCGATCGTGTTTGCGGCGGCGATGTCCGGCACGCTGAACCAGGCCCCCACCAGCGCCGATGCCGAGGCGCCCTTGCAGCGCATGGTGGATGCGATCAAGGGTGGGGCGCATGGGGCGTTCATTCCGTTTGACCGCCAGGGTCACCCTGTGCGGTTTGGCTGAGGCCTGCCATGGCACACGCGTCCGTACCCGCGTCCGCATCCGCATCTGCACCCGTATCGGCATCCGTATCTGCCGCTGCGCCAAGTCATCTGCCCGGCTTCAGCGCACCGGCCGTGGGCTTTGAGCAGCCTTTTGCCATGCTGGAGGCCTGCCACGAACGCGTGCAGCGCACGCTGGATTTGCTGGGCCGCTTGCGTGAGCATGTGCGAAAGCAGGGCGTGGACCACGATGCCCGCCAGGCCGCGCGGGATGTGCTGCGTTATTTCGACATCGCGGCGCCGCTGCACCATCAGGACGAAGAACTGCATGTGTTCCCCCTGCTGCTCGCCCAGGCCACGCCCGAGGTCCGGGCGCTGGTCACACGCTTGCAGCACGACCACGTGGCCATGACCACCGACTGGGCAGCGGCCCGCGATGTGCTGCAAGCGTTGCTGGACGAAAGCGCCACCGGCTTCAAGCCCCAGGACGAGGCCGCGCTGGACCGTTTTGCCATGCGGTATGACGACCACATCGCCGCCGAAGAAGGCGTGGCCTACCCTGCTGCTGCCGCTTTGCTGCCACCCGCAGCCCTTGCCGCGATGGGGCGGGAGATGGCTGCGCGGCGGGGTGCTGCCTGATTTGCTATTAAAAATATAGCTTCTTGCGCATATTCGACTAGCGCATCAGGCCGCTGGGGCTGAAATTTCGAAGCAAGCCGCTCCCCAGGGCTCCTTGGCGCCCCGTACCACGCGGCCGTTGCCCGGTGGCGATGCCAGCCGTTCCGTCTAGGCAGTGCCTTGGCGGCTGCAGGGGCGGTGGCTCGCGCGATACTGCGGGGTTGCGCGTGCGACCCGCCGCGCCTGTTTGCTTGCCTGCCGTTTCCCGTAAGTGCCCCCTCTTTATTGTTCGTACCCTGGCCACCCTGGCCCTGGCGTGGGCTGCTGCTGCCGCCTGTGTGGCCCTGCAGACCCCGCTGCCCTGGATGATTGGTCCGCTGCTGGCCACCTCTGTCGTGTCGATGGTCGGTGGGCCCACCGAAAGCTGGGGGCCGTTGCGCAATGCCGGGCAATGGACCATTGGCGCCGCATTGGGCCTGTATTTCACGCCCCAGGTGGTCGCGCTGATCGGCGGCCTGTGGTGGGCCATCGTGCTGGGCATTGTGTGGGCGCTGTTCCTGGGCTGGCTGTTTGGTGCGTGGCTGTACCGGGTGCATGCGCCACGCATGCACGGCGTGCCCGCCCCCATGCTGCGCGCCACCAGCTACTTTGCCGGCGCGATCGGCGCGGCGTCCGAGATGACCTTGTTGTCCGAGCGCGAAAACGCGCGCACCGACCTGGTGGCTGCCAGCCACAGCCTGCGGCTGTTGATCGTTACCGTGACCATTCCATTTGCGCTGCAGTTCAGTGGTCTGCATGGCCTCGATATCCTGCCGCCCACGCTGCGGGTGGTGAACTGGCCGGGGCTGGCGCTGATGGCGCTGCTCACCGGTGCGGGCGCGCTGCTCATGGACCGCCTGGGCCGCGCCAACCCGTGGTTCATGGGTGCCATGCTGGTGTCCATGGGCTTGACCATGGCGGGCCAGAGCCTGTCGGCAGTGCCCCAGGGCATGGTCAATGCTGCCCAGCTCGTGATCGGGGTGAGCCTGGGCGTGCGGTTTCGCGCGGAGTTTTTGCACACCGCGCCACGATGGCTGGCATCGGTGGCGCTGGGCACCGTGGTGCTGATGGGTGTTTGCGCACTGTTTGCCGGCGCGCTGGCATGGTCGACGGGGCTGCCCTGGGTCACCCTGCTGCTGGGAACCTCACCCGGCGGGATTACCGAAATGGCCATCACGGCCAAAGTGCTGCAGCTGGGGGTGCCCGTGGTGACGGCGTTCCAGGTGTGCCGGCTGATTGCGGTGCTGATGCTGGTGGACCCGCTGTACCGGCGGATTTATCCGCCCAGCGCACACGAAGGCTCGGTAGGCTGAGCTAACGCACCGGCCTTTGTCGCGGTGTCAGTGCACCACCACCGGGTTCTGCGCCAGGCCCGCGTAGCGGTCCAGTGCGTCTTCCACTTCTTCCTGGGTCGGCGTGTCCCGCTGCCAGGCCAGGATCTGTTCCTGGAACATCTCGGCCCAAGAGCCGTCCAGGTAGACCTCTTTGCCGGAGCGTTTGTCCACGATCTCAAAACCATGGCGCGCAAGCTGGGGAATGGCAGGGGCGGTGTCGTTGAGCACCTGGGTGCTCTTTTTCTCCACGGCGTCGGGCAGCATGTGGACCACCACGAAGGATTCTGAGTCGTAGAGCATGTGCATCGTGTTCCCCTTGTCGATATAGATGTCAGATGACAGCGGGTGCGCAGAGTTCAAGGGGCCCGGGTAAAGCCCGTGGCTTTTGTCCCCCTGCTGCGTTGCAGTATTTCATGAAAAACGGAGCACTCCGGGTTCGCGGGGCTTTTTTGCCCGGATGGCGTATGGGCGCAACACTCCGTGCGGCGCGAGCCATCGGAGGCAGTGCTTTGAACGGACTTTCAGGGTGGGCTGCTGGCGCGCAGCAGCAGGTCGGCGAAATCGCCGTTGGCCTGGGTGAGCTTGATGCGCACGGGCAGATAACCCAGCCCCGGCGCCACCCAGAGTTCGGCCTTCTGGTCGTAGTCCTTGCGGGGCAGGCGCAGCAGCTTGAGGGCAGGCGTGGGTCCGGCGGGCAGGTCCAGGGTTTCGGGGCCTTCCACGGTGAAGGTCCAACGGTCGGCGCTGCGGGCGCTCACGGTGGTCAGCGTGATCTGGGTGCCCTGCACAAAGCGGCCCGGGTCTGCGGCCAGCATGGCGCCCAGCTGGATGAACAGGCTCAGGCGGTCTTGCACGCCTGGCCCTGCCGCAGCGTCGGGCGTGTTGGCGCTGAAGGTGACTCGGCCTTTGGCGTAGTCGAAATGGGCGGCCTGCTCGCTGCGGGATTTGTCAGAGAACTTTTCGGGCAGCAGTCCTTGCCCTGTGATGGTGCCCACGCTGCGCTGCGTGCGGGTGCCCACCAGGAAGGCGCTGATCTCCTGGCGCGCCTCGTAGCGATTGCCGTCGTGCTGCCACAGCAGTTCGGCCCGGGCGCTGTAGGCGAACTTTTTGGCCTGGCCGCTCACATCAAACGCGAGGCGCGTGGGGTCGGGCATGCGCACGGGCGGCGGTGGGGTGCTGGCACTGCGGCCGGTGCCTCCGGGAGGGCGGATGTCCACGCCCGTGCCGGTCTGGGCGTCTTCGGTGGCAGGCTCTGGCGGGGTTGCGGATGCTGATGCCGGAGGCGCGGGCGCCGGGGCGGCGTCGTTGGCAGGTGTCTCAGGAGTTGCACTGGCTACAGTGGTTGCGGCACCGGTGTCCGCAGGCGCGTCGGCCCCCGCGACGGGAGCAACCGCCGGTACGGGATCGGGACGGTCCAGGGCTGCAGGGGCTGGAGGGCGCTTGGGGGAGGGCGTCTTTTTACGGGCTGGGGGCTGCGGTGCGGCTACGGGCACGGCGGTCACGCCGGAGGGCGCAACGGCCGGTGGGGGCGGTGCGGGCGCGATGCTGCGCGTGCTGAACACCTGGCTGGACGGCTGCGCAGGGCTGTCCCAGGCCAGGGGCATGCCGCTGAGCACCAGCCAGTGCAGGGCCAGCACCAGGGCCGTGATGAGAACCAGCGCGCGCCGTGGCATCTGCTCGCTGCTTGCGTGTGGGTAACGGGGCCGTCAGGCGCTGCCCGCGCCCAGGTCGCTGGACAGCTGGGCTGCGGCCGCGCGCAGTGGCGCATCAATGGCGCCGCCCCATTCGGGGTCAAAGGTGGCGATGGAGCCCAGGGTGGTGATGCCCAGCTCCAGGTGGCCATCGGCGTCGAACACTGGAGCGCAGAAGGCGACGATGCCGGGCAGCAGCGTGTCCACCACGCGGGCGGCGCCGCGCTCGCGCACCTCGGCCAGCAGGGCGTTCACCTCGGCCATGGTGGCGGGCAGGTCGGTGCGGCGCATCTTCACGGCGCGGGCCAGCTCGTCTTTCAGCAGCGGAGCCACCACCTCGGCCGACATGTAGGCCGCAAAACACCGGCCTGTGGCCGACGACAGCAGCGGCATCACATCGCCCAGCCGCAGGTTGGCGGTGACGGCCTGGGGCGACTCCTCCCAATGCACGATGGTGGGGCCGTGATTGCCCCACACCGCCAGCGCCAGTGTGTGGCCGATGGTTTCCATCAGCGCGGGCATGCGTTCGCGGGCCAGGCGCACGCCATCGAGCCGCGTCAGCGACGCCAGCCCCAGCTTGAGCGCCGCAGGCCCCAAGTCATAGCGCGCCGTGCGCGGGTCTTGTGTGACCAGGCCCAGGCGCTGAAAGCTCACCAGGTACCGGTGCGCCTTGGCTGCGCTCATGCCCGCAGAGGCCGCCACATCCTTGAGCATGAGCGGCCCGCGCGAGCGTGTCAGCCCCTCCAGCAGGGCAAAACCCAC
>Ga0307998_1002136_pt1 | contig 10256 bp, 9 predicted proteins | sample Davwhametageno37_FD_203147 | JGI IMG/M metagenome (GOLD analysis project Ga0307998, IMG submission 203147) | Marine microbial communities from Davis Island wharf, Antarctic Ocean - #37 | ecosystem: Environmental > Aquatic > Marine > Unclassified | place: Antarctic Ocean: Davis Island wharf...
CCAGGCCATATAATTTATCGGTAAAGCTGCTGAATTTCTTTTGGTGTGAAATATAAGACTCCTTAGAATAATACGCAGCTAATTCCTTGGGTTGGGGTTGGGTACGCAGCAGGGCTCCTTCCTGCTCAATGGCCAAAGAAAAGCTCTCTTTGCTCAGTGCAAAATCACTGACAGTTTTGGGAATGTGGGCGCTATTATTTATTGGCATTGTGTGAATTAAAAAAGGGAATGTTCCACGTGGAACAATTTAAAATTGAACAAAAAAGCAGCGTAAAAAGAACTACCTTCCTAAGAAAACAAGGAGTACAGAAATGTCAGAGGGTGAGACCCCTGAAATTCTAGACGCCTGAGCAATGCTTACTGGCTGCACTGCCTCCATTTTTTCTCTGGCTTCATAAGACAAAGATTTAAGGGCGGTGTAGTCAAAATTTGGAGGGATTTTAACGTGCTCTAATCTCAATAATTTGTCTGCATTGTTTTTTTCTTTTTCTATATAGCCAGCATATTTAACTTGAATTTCTGCCTGCTCCAACACATCTAAAGGCAGTTTCTCTTGGGCCACGTAAGCGGCCACAGACTCCAAAGAAAGCATGTGCTCCATGGTGACATTGGGCCTTGAAAAAACCTTAAAAAGTTTACCGGGCTGGCTTATGGGGGCAGAATTAACAGCGCTAAGCTGCTCGTTAATTTGCTCAGGACGCACTGAGGTTTCTTTAAAAAAGGAAACAAAAGCGTCTGACTGCGCTGCCTTTTTCTCCACGTTTTTAAGGCGTTCATCAGAGGCCAAACCAATGGAGTGGCCCATAGGAGTCAACCTAAAATCTGCATTGTCTTGCCTAAGCAGGGTTCTATATTCTGCCCTAGAAGTAAACATTCTATAGGGCTCCTCTGTGCCCTTGGTAATAAGATCATCTACCAAAACACCTATATAAGCCTCATCTCTCTTGAGGGTAAATGGATCTTTTTCCTGTACCTTTAAGGCCGCATTAATACCCGCCATGAGCCCTTGTGAAGCAGCTTCTTCATAGCCTGTAGTGCCATTAATCTGACCCGCAAAATATAAGCCTTTGACTAATTTAGTCTCCAAGCTATGGGTGAGCTGCGTGGGTGGAAAATAGTCATATTCAATAGCGTAGCCCGGTCTAAAAAACTTAACTTTTTCAAAACCTTTAACAGACCTAAGCGCTTTAAATTGAACTTCCTCAGGCAAAGAGGTGGAAAAACCATTTACATACACCTCTACCGTATTCCAGCCTTCAGGTTCTACAAAAAGCTGGTGGCTGTCTTTGTCTGCAAACCTATTAATCTTGTCTTCTATTGAAGGGCAGTACCTAGGGCCTAGGCTTTGAATAGCGCCATTAAACATAGGAGAGCGGTCAAAACCTTCTCTTAGTAAATCATGGACCTTTAATGAGGTGTGGGCCATGTGACAATCTCGCTGAATTGAAAGGGGTTTGGTGGGGGTGTATGAAAACTTTTCTGGTTTAGCGTCACCAGGCTGGGGGATCATGACAGAGTAATCTAAAGAGCGCCCGTCAACCCTTGGTGGGGTGCCTGTTTTCATTCTACCAGACTCAAAGCCTAAAGAAACAAGTTGTTCTGTAATACCGGTTGCAGCTTTCTCACCTGCACGACCACCGCCCAATTGCTTTTCTCCAATGTGAATAAGGCCATTTAAAAAAGTGCCATTGGTGAGCACCACAGACTTGCTTTTAATAGAAATTCCCAAAGATGTTTTTACGCCGCGCGCAAAGCCGTTTTCTATAATTAAAGAAGAAACCATGTCCTGGTAAAAATCTAAAAGAGGCGTGCGCTCTAAAGCCAAACGCCATTCTTCTGCAAAAAGCATTCTATCATTTTGAGTTCTAGGGCTCCACATAGCCGGTCCCTTAGATTTATTTAGCATTTTAAATTGTATGGCAGAGAGGTCTGAAACAATACCAGAATAACCGCCCAAGGCGTCAATCTCTCTTACAATTTGCCCCTTGGCAATACCCCCCATGGCAGGATTGCAAGACATTTGTCCAATATTTTGAAGGTTCATAGTCACAAGAAGTGTGCTAGACCCCATATTAGCAGCTGCAGCGGCGGCTTCTGCTCCGGCGTGACCACCCCCAACAACAATTACGTCATATTCTTCTAAAAACATAGGCGCTAAGGTTCCACGTGGAACATTTTAATTTTTTCGTTTTCTTTATTGGTCATAACCAGCTGATTTTCAGTGGTTTTGTCTTTATATCCTAACAGATGTAGGAGGCCGTGAGCCATGACCCTAAGCCGCTCTTCTTCAAAAGTAACCCCAAAAGAAAGAGCATTCTCTACGAGCCTTTCTTGAGATATAAAAATGTCACCTGACACCTCTTTACCTTGAACGTAGTCAAAGGTGATCACATCTGTATAGGTGTCATGATTTAAATAGGTTTTATTCATGTCTAAAAGGTAGGCGTCTGTACAGAATATGTAGCTGAGGTTGTCAATAGTAAACCCCTCTGATAGTGCTACTGCGTCTAACCATTTAGTTATGGAAGGTTCATGTAATGACCCAGCTATCTCTTGAAAGTGAAAAGAAACCATGCAATTATTTTTGGCAAAGGTACGCATAAGTGAGTAGATTCCTAAAAAATGTGCATCTTAGAAATAAAAATGAAAGGCTTAAAATATCTTGCTGCGCTAAGCATCCCGCTGGCTACAGCGGCAGCCATATACGTAAAAGGTATGAGCGCATATACAGCACTTATATATGCATTTGTTTTCATTCCTTTGGTGGAGATCCTGCTTAAACAGAACCCAAAAAATGACACCAAAGAGAGCGCTCTAAAAATGAAAGCAGCAAAACTATATGACTGGCTGCTGTATATAAACCTGCCTGTGGTATGGGGCCTGTTAATCTGGTGCTTGTACACCATAAGACTAGGCGGGCTTGAGCACTATGAAATTATTGGCTTGGCCTTATCTTTGGGGGTTTGCTTAGGCACCAACGGTATAAACGTAGCGCATGAACTGGGCCACAGGAAAGACAATAGGGAGACCTTAGTGGCAAAGGCATTGTTGCTGCCCTCTTGGTACATGCATTTTTATATAGAACACAACTGGGGCCACCACACCTATGCCGCTACAAAAGAAGATCCTGCCACCGCTGCATACAATCAATCCGTCTTTAGCTTTTGGTACAGCAGTGTGACAAGACAATATATAAATGCTTGGCGCATTCAAAAAAAATTAAACGTTACTAAAGGGGTCATGTGGTACAGCGTTAAAAATGACATGCTGTGGTACCTGCTCATACAGTTAGGGTACCTGGTTGCAGTCTATGTGGTTTTTGGGTATGAAACAGCATGCTTTGCTGTGGCTGCAGGCAGCGTGGGTTTTTTGCTTTTAGAAACTGTAAATTATATAGAACACTATGACCTGCTGCGGGAAAAAAATGCTGCGGGCCGTTATGAGGTAGTGCGGGCAAAACACTCCTGGAATTCCAACCATGTTGTGGGGCGCATTGTGCTCTATGAGCTCACCCGCCACAGTGACCACCACTATAAGGCAGCAAAAAAATATCAGACCTTGGAATGTCTTGAAGACGCCCCACAAATGCCTTTTGGGTACCCCACTTCTATGGTGATTTCTATGGTCCCACCACTTTGGTTTGCGCTTATGAACAAACGAATTCCAAAAGATATGACAGCCCTGTATAAGGTATAAGTTTTAAGGGGTTGGAGAAAGTAAATCACCTACAAAAAAGTATCTTTGCCACAGAAAAAAAATTGCATGAACAAGAAAGTAAGGGTGCGCTTTGCGCCAAGTCCCACAGGAGGCCTGCATATAGGGGGGCTTAGAACTGCTCTATTTAATTACTTATTTGCCAAAAAACACGGCGGTGACTTTATCATAAGAATAGAAGACACAGACCAAACGCGTTTAGTAGAGGGTGCAGAAGCCTATATAGAAGCGGCCTTAGAATGGAGTGGCATTCCCTATGATGAGGGACCAAACAAAGAGGGTGGTTTTGGCCCATACAGGCAAAGTGAGCGTAAAAATAGCTATAAAAAGTACGCCCTTGAGCTCATAGAAAAAGGCCATGCCTACTACGCTTTTGACTCCGCTCAGTCTTTAGACGCGCACAGGGCCAAGCATGAAGCCAAAGGAAAAACCTTTATTTATAACGGGCACAATAGGTTAAAACTAGACAACAGCCTTTCTTTGTCTGCTGAAGATTTGGCCAATAAATTGGCCGATACCCTAGACTATGTCATCCGTTTTAAAACCCCAGAAAACACCCGCATTCACACGCAGGATGTAATCAGGGGGGGCGTAAGTTTTGACAGCGCTGTTTTAGATGACAAAGTGCTCTTTAAGAGTGATGGCATGCCAACCTATCATTTGGCAAACGTTGTAGATGACCACCTCATGGAAATTTCTCATGTCATTAGAGGAGAAGAATGGTTGCCCTCATTGGCTTTACACCAGCAACTCTATGAGGCATTTGGTTGGCAGGCGCCTGAATTTGCGCACCTACCGCTTATCATGAAACCCACCGGCAAAGGAAAACTCAGCAAAAGAGATGGAGAGAAAGGTGGTTTTCCTGTATTCCCATTGGCATGGAAAGAAGGGATGGGCTATAAAGAAGCGGGCTATATGCCAGAAGCAGTGATTAACTTTTTAGCCTTGTTGGGTTGGAACCCAGGAACAGATCAGGAGCTTTTTTCGCTAGAAGAACTCATTGCAGCTTTTGAATTAGAAAGGGTGCAGAAGTCTGGCGCCCGTTTTGACCCAGACAAAACAAAATGGTTTAATCAGCAGTACCTACAAGCTACAAAAGCTGAAGATTTATTGGCTCCCTATAAAGAAGCTTTGGCCTCTGAACTGCCAGAAGGGGTTGGGACTTTATACCCTGAACAGCTCTTGATAAAAATTATTAGCATGGTCAAGGAACGGGCTGTCTTTGCAAAAGACTTGCTGCCGCTTTCTTCATACTTCTTTGTACCGCCAAAAACTTATGATGAAAAAGCGCTTAAAAAACAATGGAAAGAACAGACGCCAGAGATAGTACGTGCGCTCATTAGTCTTTTAGAAAAACAAGCCGTCTTTAATAGCGCAGGCCTAGAAGTGGCTGTAAAAGAATATATAGCGGCAGCAAAATTGTCTTTTGCTGCGGTCATGCCGCCCCTGCGCCTTGCGCTTGTAGGAGGCCTTTCCGGACCCCATGTATTTGATATTATGGAAGTGCTTGGAAAAGAGGCTTGTATAGAAAGACTGCAGCACATTTTAGAGGTGGTAAGAAATTAGGGCCTTTAGATATAAATTTTTAAAGAGGTTGTGTGGCTGTAGGCTTCTAAAAATCTTTTAAAAGGCTGTTATTGTCTATAAACGGACTCTTTTAGGTAGGTAATGACAATTTTTGTGTCTTAAATTTAAATTAAACTTCAAATTATGGAACAGGTATTATTTTATATTTTCTTAGCCTTTTTGTTCTTAGGATTCCTAGGTTCATTCTTTACTGTAAAACAGCAAACAGCTGCTATTATTGAGCGCTTTGGGCGTTTTCAATCTACCCGCACTTCTGGTTTGCAATTAAAAATTCCCTTTGTTGACAGAATTGTAACCAGGGTGGGTTTAAAAATTCAACAATTAGACGTGATTGTAGAGACCAAAACCAAAGACGATGTTTTTGTGAAGCTAAAAATATCTGTACAGTATATGGTCATAAAAGAAAAGGTTTATGAGGCTTTCTATAAATTAGAGTATCCGCATGACCAAATTACTTCTTATGTGTTTGACGTGGTGCGTGCAGAGGTGCCTAAAATGAAATTAGACGACGTTTTTGTTAAAAAAGATGACATTGCTATTGCGGTAAAATCTGAACTACAAGACGCCATGTTAGACTACGGTTATGACATTATAAAAACCCTTGTCACAGACATAGACCCGGACGCACAGGTAAAAGAGGCCATGAATAGAATTAATGCCTCTGAAAGAGAAAAAATTGCAGCCCAGTTTGAGGGAGATGCCGCCAGAATTCTCATTGTAGAAAAAGCCAAGGCAGAAGCAGAAAGCAAAAGACTACAGGGACAGGGTATTGCAGACCAAAGAAGGGAAATTGCAAGGGGTCTGGAAGAGTCTGTAGAGGTCTTAAACAAGGTGGGTATAAATTCACAAGAAGCCTCTGCGCTTATTGTAGTGACCCAGCATTATGACACCTTACAATCTCTTGGAGAAGAAACCAACAGCAACCTTATTTTATTGCCCAACGCGCCACAGGCGGGTTCAGACATGCTCAATAGCATGGTGGCTTCTTTTACTGCAAGCAACCAAATTGGAGAGGCTATGAAAGAGCAGAAAGCATTGGCAGAAGCCAAAAAGAAATTAAACCCTCCTAAAGAATAGCAACTTTTATTTTAAAATTTGTCTTAAAAAAAGGGCGGCCTGTTGGCCGCCCTTTTTTTAATTGGGTCTCTTATGAATGACCCTCTTATAATTATGCTTGTTGAGCTTAAGCCTCTTCAGCTAATTTAGCCCAGGTGTCTCTTAGACCCGTGGTTTTATTAAACACCAAAGCATTTGGCCTGCTGTCTTTGTCTACAGCAAAATAACCCATGCGTTGGAACTGAAAACGATCTCCCGGTTGTGCGATTGCCAAACTTGGCTCTACAAAAGCGGATATTTCCTCCAAGGAATTAGGGTTAATAAAGTCCATAAAATCTTTGTCTTTGTGTGCGTCAGGAGTGGGGTCTGTAAACAGCCTGTCATAGAGCCTTACCTTCACCTCTAAGGCTTCTTGCTGTGACACCCAATGAAGTGTGCCTTTTACTTTTCTAAGGCTTTCTTCTGTGCCGCTGCCACTTTTACTCAGCGGGTCATAGCTCACTTGTACGGCTGTTATTTGGCCAGCTGCGTCTTTGGTGCAACTTTCTGCTTTAATAATGTAGCCATTTTTTAAACGAACTTCTCCGCCTAGCTTAAGTCTAAAAAATTTTCTATTGGCCTCTTCTTGAAAATCCTCACGCTCTATATATAAATGTCTAGAAAATGGCAGCGACCTGTGGCCAGCAGTTTCATCTTCTTGGTTGTTTTCTGCCAGAAGCATCTCAGATTCCCCCTCAGGAAAGTTGATAATCTCTAGTTTAAGCGGGTTTAATACGCCCATCACCCTTGGGGCTACTTTATTAAGGTGTTCTCTTAGGGTAAAATCTAACAAAGAGACGTCTACCACGTTTTCTCTTTTGGCAATTCCAATAGTTTGTGCAAAATTAACTACAGATTCTGGGGTGTAACCACGCCTTCTTAAACCAGAAATAGTGGGCATTCTGGGGTCATCCCAACCACTTACTACCCCTTGTTCTACCAGCTGTAATAGTTTTCTTTTACTCACTACCGTATGGCTGAAATTTCTCCTGGCAAATTCTCTTTGCTTGGGCCTGGTTAAACTGGGATCTATAATTTGATCTAAAAACCAGTCATATAATTCTCTGTGCATGGCAAATTCCAAAGTACAGAAAGAGTGTGAGACCTGTTCTAAATAATCACTCTCACCATGGGTCCAGTCATACATAGGGTATATGCACCAATCATTGTTGGTTCTGTGGTGACTCTTGTGAAGAATTCTATAAATAATAGGATCTCTCATAAGCATATTAGAAGCCCCCATAGATATTTTTGCGCGCAGCACATGGCTGCCAGACTCATGTTTGCCTGCTTTCATTTCTTGAAAAAGGGCTAAATTTTCTACCACAGAGCGGTCTCTAAAAGGGCTGTTGCTTCCTTTTTCTGTAGGAGTCCCCTTTTGAGCGGCAATATCTGCGGCGGTCTGGCTGTCTACATAAGCTTTTCCTGACTCTATAAGCGCTATGGCCCAGAGGTACAGCTGCTCAAAATAATCAGAAGCATAGCATTCCTGTGCCCATTTAAAACCAAGCCAAAGAACATCTTTTTTAATAGCGTCTACATACTCTTGTTCCTCTTTTGCGGGGTTGGTGTCGTCAAACCTAAGGTTCACAGGGGCAGCATAGCGCGCTCCCAAACCAAAATTCAAACAAATAGAACTGGCGTGACCTATATGCAAATAACCATTGGGCTCAGGAGGAAACCTAAAACGGAGTTTGTCTTTTGAAAAACCATTTTTCAGGTCTTCTTCTATAATGTGCTCAATAAAATTGAGGGGCTTTTCTGATTCATTCATGGACTTAAAATCTACTACAAAAGTAGGAAATTAGCCGCTATAAATAATGGGTTTTTAAAGGAGTCTGTGCTACCTTTGAATCTATGGGAATTGTACATTTAAAAAGCATACAAGTATATGCCTATCACGGTTGTTTGGCAGAAGAAACCACCATTGGAAGTCGCTATGAAGTGGATGTTAAAGTGTGGGCAAATTTGGAAAAGGCCTGTAAAACAGACGCCTTAGAAGACACCGTAGACTATGTCTTATTAAACGCTATTGTAAAAAAAGAAATGTCAGTGGCGGCAAAATTATTAGAACAGGTGGGCCATAGGATCCTCACTGAGGTCTTTAGGCAGGCGCCTATAGTTGACAAAATAAAAGTTTCTGTGAGAAAAATTAACCCTCCCATAGGGGGAGACGTCCCAGCGGTGGCTGTAGTGCTTAAAGAAAAAAGAGTTTGATATTGGTTTATTAAAATAATAAAAAGCCCTACATTTGCAGCTTAAAATAGGGCATCGTGGCCGAGTGGCTAGGCAGAGCTCTGCAAAAGCTTGTACAGCAGTTCGAATCTGCTCGATGCCTCAATAAAAAACCCATCTTAAGATGGGTTTTTTTGTTCTAATATTTCAATTCCTTTTTCTATACTTAAACCGTCCTTAGGCAAGAAGCCTTTGACCATCAAGACCAGGCCAGAGATAATAAGTACCAGACCAATCACTTTTTTTACATAGTGAACACGCTTTGGAGTAAGTTTAGATTTTAGCTGTTTGGCTAGAATTATTTTAAAAAGATCTGTTACAAAGTAAGCCCCAATCATGGTGCTAAAAAAGAGGGTCATGCGCTGTGGGTTGTTGTCTAGGTTTGGTCCCACAAAAATGATCACCCCAAGCCAAAAAACCAACACCCCAATATTGATAAAATTTAATAGAAAACCCTTTACAAACAAACTAATATAATCTCCTTTAGTAACCTTTAGGGCAGTGACTTCTGCAATGGCCTCTTTTTTAAAAGAGATGGTTGCGCCGTAAATAAAGAGTATTAAACCCCCAACCACATATATACCTGGCTGGTTTCTGAGGTTTTCTAAAAGCTGAATACTGCTAAAATAAGCCGCAGATATAAAAATAATATCTGCTAAAATAACTCCTAAATCAAAAATTAAAGCAGCTTTAAAACCTTTAAGGGCCGCTGTTTCTAACAAGACAAAGAAAACAGGCCCAATCATAAAACTTAAGAAAAAACCTAGGGGAATGGCGGCTTGAACGTCAGAAAACATAAACTTAATTTTTAATGCGTTCTATGCTCCCTCCGAATAATTTCTTTTCATCCATTTTTTTTGGATCTCCATATACTTTAATTGCCCCTCCTGCTTTTACATTGGCACCCACATAATCAGATGCGCGAATGCTTGCAGAGCCACCAGCATTCACCTCAATGGTAGTAAAAGAACTCTGCAAAGAAGCGCCTTTATAAATACCTCCTGTGTTAATGCTAATATCTTGTATATTGGTAGTGCCTTGGCTTATAACGGTGCCACCACTCACTGCTTTAACAATAAGTTGGTCTACCTCAACAGAAGCTATAATTTGCGCCCCTTCCTGTGTGTTTAACCTTAGTACTTCTTGCGTAATACTTCCTAAAACTTCAATGCTTGAGTCTTCATTAGCGTCTAAAGAATTAAAAGGATTTTGGTGGGTAATACTTACAAAAGTCCTATAACCACCAAACATCTTTTTAAATTTCATCTTTATTTTTAGAACTCCTTTATCATTGTCTATCACTACGTTTTTAGTGGCTTCTCCTGAGATTTTAATCTCATTAGTATGTCCCTTTTGAATAGTTACAGACAATCCATCATACACCTTTAACTCTTTAAAAGCATCTGTATTCATAGTAATTTCTGAGGTCTGTGACAAACAGACCCAAGGAAAAAATAAAAACAGTAATAGGTATTTCATAAAGCATTCTTAATTAAGAAAGTTAGTGAAAATAATAATAATGTCTACAGCAGATGGGAACCAATAAGGGAGAAGTCTAAGTGTCTTTTCTCTAAATCTGTACTTTTAACCATAACCACCACCTCATCACCTAAAGTATAAACTTT
>Ga0307998_1002137_pt1 | contig 10250 bp, 12 predicted proteins | sample Davwhametageno37_FD_203147 | JGI IMG/M metagenome (GOLD analysis project Ga0307998, IMG submission 203147) | Marine microbial communities from Davis Island wharf, Antarctic Ocean - #37 | ecosystem: Environmental > Aquatic > Marine > Unclassified | place: Antarctic Ocean: Davis Island wharf...
CAGGATTCAGAAGAGATTGACCGCATTTTGGCCCGTGGAGCTGAGCGGGGCCGAGCATTGGCCGCGCCAATTTTACAAAAAACCTATGATATTGTTGGAATGCTTCGCTAGACATGAATAATTAACATTGACGCTTTGAATTGGACTACACTGCAATTTTAGCGTTGCAGGTATATGAAGCTGCAGGCATGATGCCTTGTGAACGGAGGCCCTTAATGCGTAAATTTATGGTTGTGCTGGACAGTTCCACAGAGTGCTTGAACGCAATGCGTTTTGCAGCAATGCGTGCAGAGAATACGGGTTCTCGGGTTGAAATTTTAGCTGTGATCCCACCAGAAGAATTTAATCACTGGATTGGTGTTGGCGCGATAATGCGTGAAGAGGCTCGAGACCGGATAAATGCGCATTTTGAGGTATTTGCTAAATGGATGCGCGAAAAGCACAATGTTAATCCTGAGTTGGTGATCCGTGAAGGAGAGGTTGTTGCCGAAATACTATCGCAGATCCGTGATGATTCTGAGGTTGATATTCTTGTGCTAGGTGCTGCCACCGATCGCAAAGGGCCTGGTCCGTTGGTTACACAACTATCAAAATCATCTGGTAGTTTGGAGGTTCCCATTGTGATTGTGCCCGGGGGGCTGAGCAAAGAGCAATTACAAGCTTTAAGTTAGGGTGCCTTACTAGGTACTCTTTGAATTAGAACTATTCTAAAAACTTGACATTGTGTTGCCCCCGCCTCATGTTTATCTCATGCTTACCGGAGACAGCTGTTATGTTTATTCAAACTGAAAGTACACCTAACCCCGCTACTTTGAAATTTTTGCCGGGCCAATCCGTCATGGAGATGGGCACGGCAGACTTTCCGTCGTCTGATGGAGCTGCAGCTAGCCCGTTGGCTCAGAGACTTTTTGCGGTTGAGGGTACGTCTGGTGTATTTTTAGGCTCTGATTTTGTGACCGTAACTAAAACTGAAGCGGTGGACTGGGACCATATTAAACCTGCATTGTTGGGTGCTATTATGGAACACTTTCAGTCTGGTGTGCCTGTACTTTCTGATGGCCAAGCTGCTGCTGCTGCAGAGGGCGATTACGACGCGGCTGATGAATCCATTGTGGTTCAAATTAAAGAGCTTTTGGATACTCGCGTTCGTCCGGCCGTCGCGCAAGATGGAGGAGATATTACGTTTCATGGTTTTGATCGTGGCATTGTCTATCTTCACATGAAGGGTGCCTGTGCGGGTTGTCCGTCTTCAACTCTTACCCTAAAAATGGGTATTGAAAACTTACTGCGGCATTATATTCCTGAAGTGGTTGAAGTCCGCCCAGTTGCAGCGTGAGCCAAGCCTAACTCCGGCTGCACTGGCAGAAATACATAATCAAGCATTCACGCAAGAACGCCCGTGGAGCGCAATCGAATTTGAGGATTTGATGCAGCAGCCTGGCGTTTGTGTGATATCTCAATCCCATTGCTTTGTATTAGGACGCTGGGTCGTAGATGAGTTAGAAATTTTAACTGTCGCATGCGCACCTTCCCATCAAAAACAAGGACATGCGCGGACGGTGATGCTGAACCTACTGAATAGGGCTGTCTGTAATGGCGGGCTCTGGAGCTTTTTAGAGGTCGCATCTGACAATAAGCCAGCAATCTCTCTTTATAAAGGCCTAGGTTTTGCGCAGGTTGGGCTTCGTGAGGGCTATTATAAGCGTAAGGACGGAGCTATGTTAGACGCCTTAATATTTCGGAAAAACTTGATTTTAAACATTTAATTTTTTTTTCTGTGATGAGTGCTATTTGATTTCTTAAATAACATTAACTTTTTTTTACTTTTCTATTGAACCCACCTTGGCAGAATGAGCTAATTTGGCCATGATCGTCTGATCCGCTCGCATTTACGTAGAGAGATTCTCTCCGCGGGCTTTAGTTATTAACGGGAGACTCTAATGAGCTTTATGAAATCTATTATAGGCAGCGCGGCTGCTTTGGCGTTCACAACCACGGCAGTCCTTGCCGATCCTGCTATCATTTTTGACCTTGGTGGGAAATTTGACAAATCATTCAATGAGTCAGCTTTCACAGGCGCGCAACGTTGGGCTGATGAAACTGGTGGCTCTTTCAGCGAAATTGAACTTCAAAATGAAGCTCAGCGTGAGCAAGCGCTACGCCGGTTTGCTGAAGCTGGCTCTAACCCAATAGTTATGGCTGGTTTCGCCTTTGCCAATGCGCTGAGCGAAGTTGCTCCTGATTATCCAGACACTAAATTTGCGGTGATTGACGTAAACTGGCTAGATATGCCGAACGTCCGTGGAATTGGTTTCAATGAACATGAAGGTTCGTACCTTGTTGGCATGTTGGCTGCACAAGCGTCTAAAACTGGAACCGTTGGCTTTGTGGGTGGTATGGATATTCCTCTTATCCGCCGCTTTGGCTGCGGGTACGCCCAGGGTGTTAAAGCGTTTAATCCTAACGCGATCGTTATTGCTAATATGACTGGAACAACACCGGCAGCTTGGAATGATCCGGTGAAGGGATCTGAGCTAACGAAATCACAAATTAGCCAAGGTGCAGACGTAGTGTTTGCTGCAGCTGGTGGTACGGGAGTGGGAGTTTTGCAAACTGCTGCTGACGAGGGCATTCTGTCCATTGGTGTGGATGCGAACCAAAACTACTTGCACTCTGGAAAAGTTTTGACATCAATGCTGAAGCGGGTTGATATTGCTGTTTATGATGCCTTCAAGGCGGGTAACAATCTCGAAACTGGCAGTTTTACAGGTGTTGTAGGATATGCAATGGATCAGCATAATGCGTCACTGGTAACCTCAGACATGCAAGCTAAAGTGGATGCGGCTGAAGCCGCAATTTCAGGCGGAACATTGGCAGTTCATGACTACATGTCTGACGAGACCTGCCCAGTGAAATTATTCTAATAATAAGCTAAAGATGATAAAAATATCTGGCCGCGCCAACGACTTGGCGCGGCCTTTTTTCTAAAGGGGTTTTAATGACAGACAATCCAGCCATTGAACTAAAAGGCATTTCAAAAGCCTTTGGTCCGGTACAGGCCAATAAAGATATTTCAATTCGGGTTATGCCAGGAACTATCCACGGCATCATTGGAGAAAATGGTGCTGGGAAATCGACCTTGATGTCGATCCTATATGGCTTTTACAAAGCTGATGCTGGTGAGATTTTTATTGATGGACAAAAAACGCTGATTCCGGATAGCCAAGCTGCAATTTCAGGTGGCATTGGGATGGTTTTTCAACACTTTAAATTGGTAGAAAACTTTACAGTGTTGGAAAATATTGTGCTGGGCGCGGAAAGCGGTGCATTTTTAGCCCCATCCCTGCATAAGGCACGGGCCGAGCTAGCAGAGTTGGCTGCAGAGTATGAGTTAAATGTTGATCCTGATGCTGTAATTGAAGAAATTGGCGTAGGTATGCAGCAACGTGTTGAAATACTTAAGGCGCTGTACAGAAAAGCCAATATCTTGATCTTAGATGAGCCCACTGGGGTTCTCACGCCCGCTGAAGCCGACCAACTTTTTCGTATTTTAGGACGGCTTCGGGAGGAAGGTAAAACTATTATTTTGATCACACATAAATTGCGTGAAATTATGGAAATTACAGATACAGTAAGCGTAATGCGGCTCGGCGAGATGACTGCAACGGTGAAAACCAGTGAAACAAGCCCTGAGAATTTAGCCGAACTGATGGTTGGTCGAAAAGTTTTGCTGCGCGTAGATAAAACACCGGCTCAGCCTAAGCATCAGGTGCTGGAAGTAACTGGATTAAACGTGGTTGATGAAGCTGGGGTACTTAGGCTCAAAGACGTAAGCCTCAACGTACGCGCTGGTGAAATTTTGGGCATTGCTGGTGTTGCTGGAAACGGCCAGTCCGAGCTACTGGAGGTTTTGGGCGGGTACCAATCTGCTACTGGCTCCATCCGTGTTAATGGAGCAGAGATCGATCTGACGGGCTCCTTTAGTGATGGGCAATCGCGCCGCGCGCGAGGAATTGCCCACGTGCCAGAGGATCGCCAGCGCGAGGGCCTGATCATGGATTTTACGGCTTGGGAAAATGCCATTTTTGGTTATCATCGGGACCCGGCTCACCAATCAAACCGTTTTTTGATGAATAATGCTGCGATCCGTGAAGAAACGGCTGCTAAGATGGTTCGCTTTGACGTTCGGCCTGCAAACCCAAATTTGACTGCTAAGAATTTTTCAGGCGGCAATCAACAGAAGATAGTCTTGGCTCGTGAGATAGAACGCAACCCAGATTTGCTTTTGGTTGGGCAGCCTACTCGTGGCGTTGATATTGGTGCTATTGAATTTATCCATCAACAAATTGTTGCGTTGCGCGATAGGGGCAAAGCTATCCTACTTATTTCAGTCGAATTAGATGAGATTTTATCTTTATCAGATAGAGTTGCCGTGATGTTTGATGGTCAAATCATGGGTGAACGCGACCCCTTAAAAACAAATGAAAAAGAGCTGGGCTTGTTAATGGCAGGTGTCATCAGTGGGGCAGTAATATGAATTTAATCTATTTTTTTAGTAAAACATTTGGAGTACTTTAATGGATGTGATGCCAAAATGGGCTGATGTTCTCCTTGTACCCCTATTCTCTCTGTTATTGGCAGCGTTTCTATCTGCCCTGCTGATCTTGGCGATTGGAGAAAGCCCAGGTGAAGCACTTAAGCTTATGGTCCAGGGTACTTTGTTGCGTTCAGCTGGCTGGGGCTACATGCTCTACTACACTACAAATTTTATTTTCACTGGGCTTGCTGTTTCAATCGCTTTTCATGCTTCATTATTTAACATTGGCGGTGAGGGCCAAGCAATGATGGGTGGGTTGGGAGTGTCCCTTGTTTGCCTATTCATACCTTGGCCACATTGGAGCTTAGCCATTGTTGGAGCATCAGTAGGTGCGGCAGTATTTGGGATGATTTGGGCTGGCTTGCCTGCATACCTTCAAGCCAAGAGAGGTAGCCACATTGTAATTACTACCATTATGTTTAATTTTATTGCTGCTGGTGTTTTGAACTTTTTCCTTGTTGGTGCTTTGAAGCCTAAAGGTAGTATGGATCCTGCTACAGCAAACTTCCCTGCCAGTACCCACCTGCCGACATTTGAAGATATGGCTCAGCTCTTAGGTTTCGAAAAAATATTCCGAGCAGCACCCGCAAATGTGAGTTTTTTTATTGCCCTGTTGTCCTGCATAGCCGTTTGGTATTTGATTTGGCGGTCCCCTTTAGGTTATGAGATCCGTGCATTGGGTAAGTCTGGCCCAGCGGCTCGCTACGCTGGTGTGGGTTCAGTTAAAATTATTATGATTACTATGATGATTTCTGGTGCACTTTGTGGATTAATGGCAATAAATACGACGCAGGGTGAGAGCGAGCGCCTTATTTTAAATTTCACAGAAGGTGCTGGATTTATTGGGATTGCCGTTGCACTAATGGGCCGTAGCCATCCACTTGGAGTTTTATTAGCAGCACTCTTGTTTGGCTTTCTCTATCAAGGTGGAGCTGAGTTAGCTCTATGGACTAAAATACCTCGCGAGCTCATTATTGTTATCCAAGCGTTAGTGATACTATTTACTGGGGCGCTTACCATGATGGTGCGTGCGCCACTTGAACAGTTATTTTTAGCTGTATGGAGAAGGTAAAACATGGATTTTCTCACTCTTCTTCAAGTTCTTGATAGCTCTCTGCGCTTGGCGACGCCTCTACTGTTAGCATGTTTAGCTGGATTGTTCTCAGAACGTGCTGGAATTTTTGATATTGGGCTTGAAGGCAAAATACTCGCGGCAGCTTTTATGTCGGCTGCAGTTGCGTATGCGACTGGCTCAGTTTGGGTTGGTCTTTTAGCGGGTATAGGTGCTTCGGTTGTGCTGTCGGCAATTCACGGATTGGCTTCCATTACCTTGAGGGGGGATCAAATTATTTCCGGCGTGGCTATAAACTTTTTAGCGGCTGGCCTTACTGTGGTAGTAGCGCAGGCCTGGTTTGGCCAAGGTGGAAGGACGCCACCGTTGCAATCTGGAGGGCGATTTGAACCCATAAACTTTCCGGGCGCTATTCCATCCAAGGAGATGGCTGACGCTGGACCTGCCATGCAGCTATATTCCGAACTAATGTCTGGCCATTCTCTTCTAGTTTATGTGGCTTTGCTTACCGTTCCGCTATCATGGTTTGTGCTTTATAAAACGCGCTTTGGACTGCGACTGCGAGCAGTGGGTGAGAACCCGGCGGCTGTTGATACAGCTGGAATTTCTGTTGTCGGGATGCGCTATGCGGCTGTCGTCATTTGTGGGGTATTGTGTGGTATTGCGGGTGCCTATATTGCCACGGCTCTACAAGCTAATTTCACTAAGGATATGTCAGCTGGACGTGGGTTCATTGCCTTGGCGGCGCTAATTTTTGCAAAGTGGCGTCCTTGGTATGCGTTGGGAGCGTGCCTGTTGTTCGGCTTTTTCTTTGCCGTTGATAACCGTTTCCAAAATATTTTATTGCCTGCGTGGTCTTTGAGTGGCGTTCTTTTATTAACTGCTTTCTGTTTGGTTGCTTATGTTTGGAGAAAGGAGCTCTTGGATAAAATTGTGCTTGGTGGGCTTGGTCTTGGCGTTGCATTTGTGTCTGCCTTGATCGTGATTAGCGCTTGGAGTGCTGGTATGAGCACACAAATCAAGATCCCAGTAGTTTTCATTCAATCACTGCCTTACATCTTAACAGTAGTGGTTTTGGCAGGGTTTGTTGGCAAAGCAATTCCTCCACGCTCTGGCGGCGTGCCTTATGTGAAAGAAAAATAAGGCCAGAATGGGGCAAAATATAGGTCCAAATGGTCTTTGCGGTGCTGAATTCGTAGGAATTTTTCGTGGGCTCTTGCCGGAATGTGGTGATAGGGCTATGCGGCCATATGTACATCTACCTGCCTATTGCTGAAATTTCGGTAAATGCCTTAGTCCTTTTGGGCCTTGGAGGCTTAGTTGGTGTGTTGTCTGGGATGTTTGGCGTCGGCGGTGGTTTTTTGATGACACCGCTCTTGTTCTTCATTGGTATTCCGCCAGCTGTGGCTGTAGCCACAGAAGCCAATCAGATAGTTGCATCGTCTTTTTCGGGTGTTTTAGCCCATGTGAAAAGACGAAATGTCGATTTTAAAATGGGTGGTGTGCTACTGATTGGTGGCTTAGTAGGCGCTGGCGTGGGTGTATTCATTTTTAACTACCTCAAAGGTTTAGGCCAGGTCGATCTTCTGGTGAAACTTTGCTACGTCGTGTTTTTGGGTGTTGTGGGAAGTTTGATGTTTACAGAAAGCTTACAAGCCTTGCGTAAATCAAAGCAGGTTTCAGCATCTAAATTACGCAAACAACGCACTTGGATTCATGCCTTGCCATTAAAAATTCGCTTTCGCGTTTCTGGCCTTTATATATCGGCTATTCCGCCGGTGCTGATCGGCCTTTTGGTAGGTATTTTGGCAGCTGTCATGGGTGTTGGAGGCGGTTTTGTTATGGTCCCCGCTATGATTTATCTCTTGGGCATGCCGACCAAAGTAGTTGTTGGGACCTCACTTTTTCAAATTATCTTTGTAACGGCTTTCACAACAATGTTGCACGCGACCACTAACTATACTGTGGATATAGTTTTAGCAGTGTTACTGCTGGTGGGTGGGGTAATTGGTGCGCAATTTGGTACTATACTTGGTGCAAAGCTCAAAGCAGAACAATTACGAATTTTACTGGCAATAATGGTCCTATTAGTTTGTGCCAAGCTTGCGTTTGACCTTATTGTTCAGCCCGCTGAGCTTTTCACCCTTGGCTCTGCGGGGGGGCATTGATGCGCACTCTGTCTGCATATGTTCTGCTAGCTATTATCTCATGTGTTGGGGCCGCATCTAGCCAAGAAATTGTGTTAGGGCTTTCTAAACAAGAGATTGGGATAACCGCATTTTTTGACGGTTCTGAAATTTTAATTTTTGGGGCACTTAAGCACCAAAATGAAGCGAGTTCAGAAGGGGAACTGGACGTTGTCATCACGATCGCCAGCCCACGCATACCTGTCGTGGTGCGCCGCAAGGAAAAGCGGTTGGGTATTTGGATGAATGTTGATGCACTTGAGGTTGATCTTGCTCCTAATTTTTACGCTGTGGCGACGTCAGGGCCATTTGATCAAGTGGTCAGTAAGGCATCTGATCTTTGGCACCAGATATCAGTCCAGAAAATGATAGGTGCCGTTAGTGGGCCAGAAAAATTAGAAAACCCGGAAGACTTTACTGAAGCTATCATTCGCATTCGTGAAAACGAGGGCCTTTATCAAACATTGACAGGAGCAGTAACGCTGCAAAACCAAACATTGTTTTCAGCATCTGTGACCTTGCCGGCCAATCTCGTGGAAGGTTCATATACCGCGCGCATTTTTTTAATGAGTGATGGGGATGTTATTGCTCAACACCAAACTGCAATTGACGTACGCAAAGTTGGAATTGAACGCTGGCTATATAACCTGGCCCATCAACGGCCTGCGGTTTATGGCCTATTGTCGTTAGCAATCGCTATATTTTCAGGCTGGGCAGCTGCGGCAGCTTTTCGTGCGGTGCGTGGCTGATCCACACAAGGGTCTGTTGCTAATGCTTAGTTTCATATGCAGAACCTAAGGTAATTTGTTAATATAATTTACAGTCCACAGGCCGTTGTTTTCGCTGAGATGTGTGACGCTGTAGTTATCGATTTTACGGGCTAGGCACTCATAAGCACTAACCCCTAAAGCCCTTTGTACCTGAGTTAGAATAATCCCAAAATGCGCAACAGCTATGATACAGGCATGTGCCGCACCCAGCCGATCCACAACTGGGCGTGCTCGTGCTGCGGCTATGTTCCAGCTTTCGCCTTTGGGAGCCATCACATCCCCCGGCTTTTCCCAATAATCACGGCTCAATTTTGGGTCGCTTTCCGCTACATCTGCCCAGTGCTTACCATCCCAATCACCAAAATTAAACTCTCGCAGATTGGGCTCATTGGTCAATCTGAGACGGCCATTGGCCAATGCATCGGCAGTAGTTATGGCACGGATCAAATCAGATGACACCACAACAGCATTGCTGGGTAGGAAATTAGCCAACTGGTCAATCAAGCTCTGGTCTGAAAGATCGGCGGGCACATCGCGCCAGCCAACAAAACTTTTTTCGTGGGTGGGCCCGTGTCTGATCCAATACCAATCTGTCACTGGGTACCTTTAATCTTTTGTGGAATGCCGGCGGTGACAAAAAACACCTCTAACGCTGTGGCGGCTAAGGCCTGGTTTAGATTGCCTTGATATTTTACAAAAGCTCGTGCCATAGCGTTGTCGGGTGTGATGCCTTGGCCTACCTCATTGCTGACCACCACTATTGGGCAGGAGGCCTGGGTGAGGGCTGCGCAGAGTGATTTTGACGATAGGCTGATATCTTGCTTGGCAATTATCAAGTTTGTCAGCCAAAGGGTCACACAATCCAACAACACGATTTCATCTGGTTGGGCTAACAGAATTGCACTGGCCAGATCTAGTGGAGCTTCCACCGTTGTCCAATCAGGCCCGCGCTGAGTTTGATGAGCCGCAATCTTAGCTCTCATTTCGTCGTCCCAAGCCTGGGCCGTTGCTATATAACGGCGGGGCCTTTCCGATTGGCGTACAAGTGTCTCTGCAAATAGAGATTTACCTGAGTTTGCGCCGCCAAGCACCAAACGAAATGGTACGACAGTGTGATTTGAAGTCATAGCTTCCCCGTGGTGATCCAATCAGCACTTAGCTGCGTAATATGTACATAACACTAATGACCATAACCCTTACTGGGAGCTGAATCCATGCCCTTAGATGGACGCACAGAAAACTTTTTACCCCGAACCGCGATGAAGGCAGAGATGCTAGATGCTGAAACGGAATTGAAGTTGGCCTATGCTTGGCGCGATGAGCGATGTGAAGAAAGTCTGCATCGCTTAATCAACGCTTATATGCGCCTGGCTATATCGCAAGCTGCCAAATTTAAACGCTATGGCGCGCCAATGGGCGATTTGATCCAAGAAGCAGGCTTAGGGCTTATGAAAGCGGCTGAAAAATTTGACCCTGATCGCGGTGTGCGGTTTTCAACGTATGCCGTTTGGTGGATCAAAGCTTCAGTGCAGGAATATGTAATGCGCAATTGGTCCATGGTGCGTACCGGCTCTACAAGTCCACAAAAATCTCTGTTCTTTAATATGCGAAGAATTCAGGCAAGG
>Ga0307998_1002138_pt1 | contig 10240 bp, 9 predicted proteins | sample Davwhametageno37_FD_203147 | JGI IMG/M metagenome (GOLD analysis project Ga0307998, IMG submission 203147) | Marine microbial communities from Davis Island wharf, Antarctic Ocean - #37 | ecosystem: Environmental > Aquatic > Marine > Unclassified | place: Antarctic Ocean: Davis Island wharf...
TTCCCAAAGGTCGAGCTATTAGCTTTATCTCCGATTTTAAATATCGGAGGATGTCGCTATCATCTCTAACGCAATTTCAGTTTGTCAAAATTTAAGACAATTGCTGTTTTAATGTTTTTGTGTCAATAAATATGAAAAAGTTAGATTAGTTTAAAATGATAGGTTTTGTCAAAAAAATGATCAATACGAAATAGTTGAGGAGTATTGCATAATTTAGCACTTCATTAAACTAAAAAAAAATGGCTGATTATCAACAAATGGACATGCCCGAGTTTCCAAAAAACGGGAAAAGAATAATTTTAACTGTATTAATAGGCTTAATAGTACTTGTTACAGTATTTAAAAGTTCGGTTACCATTAATGGTGGACAGGGTGGAGTTTTGTTTAAAACGTTTAATGGAGGTATTGACACTGAAAATACATATGGTGAAGGATGGCATTTAATTGCTCCTTGGAATGATATGATTACTTATGAAGTAAGGCAACAAGAAGTATTAGAAGATATGGCGGTGCTTTCTTCAAATGGATTAGAGATTTCATTAGAAGTATCAGCTTGGTACCAACCAATGTTTAAAGACTTACCAAAATTACACCAAGAAAAAGGACAGAACTATTTAGATAGAGTAGTAAAGCCTGCAATTCGTTCTGCTAGTAGAAGTGTAATTGGGAGATATACTCCAGAGGAGATTTACTCTACTAAAAGAGATGCGATCCAATTAGAAATTAATGTGGAGACTAAAAAAGTACTAGACAAGCAGTATATTCAATTAAACGAAATTTTGGTAAGAGACATTACATTGCCTAGTACCATTAAAACGGCTATTGAAGGGAAATTAAGACAAGAACAAGAATCATTAGAATATGAGTTTAAGCTACAGAAAGCAAAGAAAGAAGCTGAAAAAGTAATTATTGAAGCGCAAGGTAAAGCTGATGCAAATAAGATTTTGAATGCTTCGTTAACGTCTAATATCTTAAAAGAAAAAGGAATTGAAGCTACGTTAAAGCTTGCTGAATCTCCAAATTCGAAAGTAGTAGTAGTTGGTGGTGCAGATGGGTTACCTTTAATCTTAGGGAATAACTAGAATTTAATAAATTAGAAATTAAAAAAAACCTCCCGAATTTATTTCGGGAGGTTTTTTTTATTGAACTTTAGCGATCTGCATAAAATCTTGAAAAGCTAAGCCATCTGAATTCGCTTTTTCAGCGAAGAGAATTTATGTTTTGAGATGGTTCGTTTAATGTACTTGTTGGTCGCGTAAAATGCGACTTACATTGTGTTAAACGAAGTTAGTGTTTTTTACGAGAAAGTCAAGTGTTATAACCTGACTACTTAACGTTAAAACTTAGCATTTTTTTATCCTCAATAAAACAAGCAATCATATCATTTATTTGTATGGGTCCAACACCTGCAGGGGTGCCTGTATAAATAAGATCTCCAATTTTTAGCGTAAAAAATTGAGATACGTATGCTATAATCTGATTAAAGTTGAATAGCATATCTTTGGTGTTACCCACTTGTTTGGTTTCACCATTTATTTGGATACTAAAATCTAAATTATTGATATCATCAAACTGATCGATAGGTGTAAATGGGCTAGTAGGAGCAGAGCCATCAAATGCTTTTGCTTTTTCCCAAGGCATTCCTTGTTCTTTACATTGTTGTTGTAAATCACGCGCTGTAAAATCTACGCCAACACCAATTTCGTTGTAATATTTGTGCGCAAACTTTTCTTCAATGTGTTTGCCTAAACGGTTAATCTTAATTACAATTTCTACTTCATGTTGTATGTTTTTAGAGAAACTTGGATATACAAAAGGATTTTTTTTAGGAAGAAGGGCAGTTTCTGGCTTTAAAAAGAATACCGGCTCTGTAGGAACCGGGTTGTTCAATTCTTTAGCATGATCTGCATAGTTTCTTCCAATACAAATTATCTTCATGTTACTATGAGTTAAACTTGTTTTTAAGCATATCTAATTTGTCTTCTATCGGCTGATTTTTGGCTGATTGTTTCTTTTTTACTACAACTCTCTTAGGTTTTACTTTCTGTGGTTGTGGTTTAGCAGGAGTCATTTTAGCTTTAATGTCTTTCATTACCTTTTTAGTATACAAAGGGAAATCACCATTCATCATCCAGCTATAGTAACCTGGTTCTTTTTCTAATACTGCTGTAACTTCTTTTCCTTTGTGCTTCCCAAAATTAAATACGATAACATTTTCATCATTGTAAACAAAACGGCCTAATAAATCAGCATTTTTTGTCATTTGAGAGAATTCACTTAAAAATTCAGTATCAGCATTCAAATCAGCATATTTTTCAATTTGAGCTTCTAAAACCTCATAAGTAGCTGTGGTATCTGCTTCAGCACTGTGTGCGTTAGTTAGATCTTTATCACAATAAAATTTGTAAGCTGCAACTAACGTACGTTGTTCCATTTTATGGAAAATGTTTTGTACATCAACCAATTTTCTATCGTTAACATTAAAATCAATTCCTGCTCTTAAAAACTCTTCAGCCAATAAAGGAACATCAAATCTGTTTGAGTTAAATCCTGCTAAATCACAATCTTTAATAAATGCATCTAAGTCACTAGCTATTTCTTTAAAAGTAACTTTGTCTTTTATTTTTTCTTCTGTAATACCATGAATCTCTATCGATTCTTGAGAGATAGTTATAGTAGGGTTTATTAGCTCCGTTTTAATCTCTTTTTCGCCATTTGGCAATATTTTTAATATTGATATTTCTACAATTCTATCTGTAGCAATGTTTAATCCTGTTGTTTCTAAATCAAAGAAAGCCAAAGGTCTTGTTAACTTTAAATTCATCTATTTTATTCTTTTATATTATGGTGTTACAATAAATTGTTTCGAGATTGAGGTTGCAAAATCACTTTTACCTGCAATAGTTATATTTTCTGTAGTAAATTGATATCCTGGAGCTTCTATCGTTACACTATAATCACCTCTTGGTAGTGCAATAATTATTTTACCATTAATTTGGTTAGGGGTGTAGTTTCTTTCTTCTTTTGTTTTATTGTTGGTAATTATAACAAGTGCATTTTTTATAATTTTCTTTGTAGAAGATAACAAAATAGTAGCTTTTATAATTGTTTCTTTATAGCCAATATCGTTAAAAGTTACTTTGTAAATATCTTGAAATCCTTTACTGTCTGGTCTCCATGAAGAAATATAAGCATGCCTTTGATCTTCAGTAAAAGAAATACAAACATTATCTCTAGCATTATTTAAGGGGTAGCCCAAATTTTCAGCTTTACTCCATTCATTTTTTTTCTTGTTCCAGATAGATTTAAAGTAGTCATACCCTCCCATGCTGTTGTGTCCTTTTGAAGAGAAATATAGTGTTGTGCCATCATAAAATAAGTTTGGAAAATCTTCATCGTATGGAGTGTTAACATTACTCCCTAAGTTTTGAGCTTTTGCCCATTTACCGGTTGGTAGTTTTCGTGTCATATAAATATCCTTACCACCTAATCCACCTTTTCTTTTACTAGAAAAAAATAGAGTGTTACCGTTAGCTGAAATTGTTGCAGAACTTTCAAATCCTTTAGAGTTAACAGCTTCGCTCATTTTTACTTTTTTCTTAAACCTAAAATTCTTGGCTGAGGATTCATAAATATCTCCGCTATTTTTTAGATCATCAAGATATATGTAAAGTTTATGACCATTATAAGAAAGACCCACAGCTTGATCATCATATATTGTGTTAATAGCTTGACTACCTTTTCTTGAAGAAACAAATTCTCCATTAGCAACAGAACTATAATATATTGCTGAAGGGTAGTAACCATCAAATTCTTTTACTTTAAATTTTCTTCGTGAAGTAAATACTATGAAGGACTCATTTGGAGTGACAAAAGGGTAGTAGTCTGGATATATTGTATTTATTTTATCTCCAAGATTTTCAAAAGTTATATTAATAGGATTAAGAATTAATTTTTGAGCATTTTTAACATATGTTATCTCTCTATCAACTTTTTTTAGCTTAGTCCCTTTCTCACCTTTTTTATAATTAGTAAAAAAGGTTAAAGCTTTTTCTAAATTTAAATTTGAATGGTAGGCTTTTCCTAAATAAAATTCAGCATCTAAATCTGCATTTAAACTTACTGCTTTTTCTAAGTATTCTATAGCTATAGATTGATTGTTATCTGTAAATAAGACACATAAACCTGCCTTATATGTGAAGTCTGAATTGTTTGGAGATTTTAGTACAAGTTTTGAATATAGCTCAAAAGCATCTATATAATTTCCAAATTTAAAGTGTTCATTTGCTGCCTCAGAATCTATTATTTGTGCTACACTTGAACATCCATAAAATAGTGAGAAAGCAATTAATAGGTATGTCTTATTTTTTTTCAATTATTAAATATGATGAGCCAACTAGGTTAATGTAAATATATTTCTCATAAAAAATTCTACTTTATTGTAATAATAACATATTGGTACTTTTTGTAAATAATTTTGTTATAATAATCACTATTATATTCCGGTCCGTTTACTCCTTGTTTAGTAGCATTAAAAATAATATTTTCTTTATTAATGCCTTTACTTGCTAATGACGAAATAATAGCGCTTTTAGCATCCTTGGCTCTTTCTTTAGCTAAGTTTTTATTTGATACGAAAGTTTTTGTTGGCACATGTGAAGCGCTAGTTTCAATACTAACATAAATTTTACCAGTTGACCTTTCTTTAATAATTTTGTTAATAACGTTTAAATATTTAGGATGTTCAGTATTTATATTTTTATTATTGTAGTTAAAATACTCTTGGTAAGATGCAATATCTGTTTCAGAGTTAGAAGAGTTATCTTTTGGTTCATTATAGTTTAATATGATTTTTCTTTTTAATTTACTATAAGTTGCTGGAGTAGTAATGTTCTCTTCTTTTGTATAAGTATCAGCAAAGTATGTGATATGGTATTGTGATTCAGGTTGAAGGATAGCACTGAAATTACCATCTTCTTTTCTAGGTGTTAATGTTAGACTAGATTCGTTAGAACCTTTTTTTATGATCGTAATAAGAGTGTTTTTAGATAATGTATCATGACCATATATTTCAATTGTTCCAGCTAAAAGTGTAATAGGTTTTGCTATTTCATTTTCTAAAGATATTCGATAGATGTCTTTTTCTCCAGAACCACCTTCTTTGTATGATGAATAGTATCCTCTTTTTCCATCTGCTGAAGTAACAAAGAATAAATCATTATCCGTTGAGTTAACAGGGTATCCCATGTTAACAGGTTTAGACCATTTTCCATTCTCATCTAATTTAGAAGAAAATACATCATAACCTCCAATACTATTGTGTCCGGTTGAGCTAAAATACATAGTTTTTCCATCAGGATGAATAAATACACCATTCTCATCAGCAGAAGTGTTTATTGCATTTCCAACATTTTTAGGTGCGTCCCAATTTCCGTTAGCAAGTTGCTTACAAACATAAATGTCTTTTCCACCAGCTCCATTTTTTCTATCGCTCACAAAATAAAGCGATTTTCCATCAGGAGAAAGATGAGCATGAGTTTCTTGAGATTTTTGATTGATATTAGAATTTAAACTTATTGGATATGACCATTCTCCACCTTCCATTAGAGTTGATTGGTAAATGTTTCCATCTCCTTTATCATCTTGATATAGAAATAGTGTTTTACCATCAGAAGAAATATTTACTATAGCTTCATTACCGGAAGTGTTAATATTGATTGGTTCAGGTTTAGACCAAGAACCATTGTATTGATGAGCTACATAAATATCTTCATAGAATTTACCATCAGCCATTTCCGTAGTATATAGATTTGAGCTATCGTTTCTTAACCTTCTTGATGTAAAATAGATAGTTGATTCATCAAATAATATAGCAGGGCTAGTATCTTCATACTTTGAATTGATTACATTACCCATGTTGGTAATCTTAGTTTTAATAGGAGATGCAATTGCAATTTTCGCATTGGTACAATATTTTTTTTGTCGATCTATGTCTTTGTATAAATAATGCTTTTTAGAAATCCCATCTCTAAAAGTATCATAGTTAGATATAGCTTTATCTAATTTATAATTTAGGTGTTGAGCTCTCGCTAGATAATAATACACTTCAACAGGAGCTTTTTTCTCTGAGGAAGAAAATGGGTCGTAATTAGTAGTTACATTTTTAGAAGCGGTAGTTAAATAGCTTAATGCTTTTTCTTTTTGATAGGAAGACTCTATATAACACAAACCAATTTTATAATTTAAATTAGAATTGGTAGGTTGTTGTTGTTGCAATTCTAACCAAATCGGAAGCGCTACTTTAAATTGATTTTCTTCAATCAAGGTATTCGCTTCTTTAAAATTTTGTTTAAACGTATTTTCTTGAGCGGAAACTCCTAAAAGGTTGAAACTAAATAGAAGTATTAAGCAATTTTTTTTCATGGTTAAATATTAAAGTTGAAAGTATTTTATATTTCTCTATTTATGTCAAATTGCTCTAAATAATCAGCAACTCTTCTTACAAACATTCCTCCTAAAGCACCATCAACAACTCTATGGTCATATGCATGTGATAAAAACATTTTGTGGCGAATGGCAATTGCATCACCAGCAGGAGTTTCAATTACTGCAGGTTTCTTTTGAATTGCCCCAACAGCCATAATTGCTACTTGTGGTTGATTAATAATTGGAGTTCCCATTACGTTTCCAAATGAACCAACATTTGTCATTGTATATGTTCCTCCTGCAATATCGTCTGGTACAAGTGCATTATTTCTTGCTCTATTTGCTAAATCGTTAACAGCTTTAGTCATACCAACTAAGTTTAATTGATCTGCATTTTTAATTACAGGAACAATTAAATTTCCAGAAGGTAAAGCAGTTGCCATACCTAAGTTAATGTTTTTTCTTTTGATGATGGTATCTCCATCAACAGAAACATTAATCATAGGGAAATCTTTAATAGCTTTTACTATCGCTTCCATAATGATTGGAGTGAATGTAATTTTCTCATTTTCTATTGCTAAGAAACCATCTTTTACTTTGTTTCTCCAGTTCACGATGTTGGTCATATCAGCCTCAACATAAGAAGTAACATGAGGTGAGGTTTGTTTAGACATTACCATGTGGTTAGCAATGAGTTTTCTCATTCTATCCATCTCAATAATCTCATCGCCAGCATTAATAGAAATACTTGCTTTAGGAGCTGGTTTTGCTTGAGATGCTGCCGGACCTGATGCTATTGCAACAGGAGTATCAGCTGCAACTGTCGTATTTCTATTTGGTAAGTAATCTAAAATATCTTTTTTGGTAACTCTTCCTTCTTTACCAGAACCGTTAATTGCTTCTAATTCATTCATAGAGATTCCTTCTTTCTCAGCAATAGATTTCACTAATGGAGAATAGAATTTTCCAGAATCAGAAGTAGTGTTAATTTTTTCTGAGGCAACAACGCTTGCAACTGAAGCTGTTTCAGCAATTGGCGCAGTAACTGCTGCTGCTTGAGGCGTAGATGATTTAGCTGCAGCTTCAACTTCAGAACCAATAATAGCAATTGCTTGTCCTACTTGAACAACATCACCTTCATTATATAATTTTTTAATTAAAATTCCTTCAGCAGTAGAAGGAACTTCAGAATCTACCTTGTCGGTTGCAATTTCTACTAAAGACTCATCTGCTTCAATTGTATCTCCAACTTCTTTTAACCAGCTTGTAATTGTTGCTTCAGCAACACTTTCACCCATTTTAGGCATTATCAATTCAACTTGCGCCATATCCTATATTCCTTTTAAAATTTATTTTTTCGATAAGTCACAAATATAATCTAAAAAAACCTATTTTTCTAAGGATTAATAGCTATAATTTAAAGGCTGTGTAACTGTTTGGTAATGAGGTTTAAACTTGTAGTGTTTTGCTGTTTTTTTGCAGCAGTTTTTAAGGTGTCTGCTCAAGAATCTAATTTAAATAAATTTAGGCGATTAAGTGGGTCAGAAAAATGTTGGGTTATTTTCCATCCATTTGTAGCTAAAAAAGCACTAATAATTTCAGAAAAAACAAGGATAATTACCAAAGAAATTCAACAAAAAAATGTGTTAACAGGAGACGGAAATGGTAGTCAGATTGATGCTTTTAGACATACTTTTTGGATGGCAAGTTTAACACAAGAAATTGGAAAAAGAAGAGCTCGAAGTTTGGGCAGAAAACACGAGAAAGGAAATTACAAGGATTATAAAAAAAGAAGATTAGAAGATGGTGTAATTCCTGATAAAATAAGCTTAGAAATGGACCTTTTTAATAACGAAATTGGAATTAAAATTGGAGCTGATAGTGATGCCTTAGCTTTAGAAAAAGAGGTTGTCGAAGCTGTTTTGAAAGGCGTCTGTAAAATCATAAAAAAAGACGGGTCCAATAATTTTTTAGATTGCGAGGGGAATTACATTCCTGCAGAAAATTTAAAAGGAAAATGGGAGAACAAGAAGTGTTTGGTGTGGAGTAATGAATAGCTTCTTTTTTGAGTTGAAAACTGTTGTAATAGTTTATCTTACATTTCATTGCTAATTTATTGAAGAAGTTGGGAGTGAACATCTAATCTTTCATCAGTTAACTTGATGTTCTCTGCAACATTGCTAAAAAAGTTTAGTGGGTTCGCTTTTAAATTCTTCAAATCCATTTGAGTTTTTTGTAAGCTGAGCAAAGGTGTTTGAGTGTTTTTATCAATTTCCTGCATCAATTGCGTTGATTTTAGAAGTGAATTAAACAGATTCTTTAAGTGATTTACGATAAATTTCACTTCTAATTCAGTTAATTCTTCATATGGTTTACCAAAGTCAAAAACACCCTTTTTAGATTGTTATTTTGTAACCCATTATTACATATTTATTAAATCACCCATTTTAATCTATTATACTAAACTAAGTTAGCATTTTTTTTAGGAGAAAGTCAAGTTTTAATACAAATAACCAAAATAGGTTTATCATTTAAATCAGTACTTGCAAAAAGGTAGGTTTCTCCACCATCTTTTAGCTTTAATCTTTGTTTTACTTGGGCTACGTTATTTTTGAAATTCCGGCAACTCACATTGGCTTTAGTAATGTTTAGTTTCCTGAATGCCTTTAAATTATAATTGATAACATGTTCAACTTTAAAAGATCTTCCAGGGAATTTTTCAACTAAATTTTTTGAGGTATAAAGGTGAGAATGCTGTGCTATTTTTTTAACAGCATACTCCTCGCAGAGACTATTAAAAGCACCAGCTTTTAAAATTGCTGAATTAGCTTCATATAAATAGTTTTGAGGCGCAGATAATCCAACTCCGGATTCATTCTCTTGCGAATAGTTAAAGCTAAATTCTTGATTTATTTTGCTAAGGTTTACGGTATTTATTTCTGGTTCAGAAGTAAAATATTTTTCTAATAAATACAACACTTCTTTACAGTCGTTGTTTACCGAAATCACCCAGATTTTAGAGACATTTTTTAAATCTTTTAATGTTTGTTTAATGTCTAAAAGTGGAGCTGTTTTTATAAGTATCTTATCAGAAAATTGAAATAACTCTGGAGCTAACTCAATAATGTTTGGTGTGCATTCGTCTAGCTTGAAAACACGTTCGTTTTGGTTTCTTCTGCTTGGGTCAATATAAACTAAATCAAATTCTTGAGTGTTGTTTATAATAAATTCCTCTGCAGTAGAATTGACTAGATTAATATTAGTTGCTTTTAATAGTCCGAAGTTATGCTTTACTGTTTTGTATAACGCTGTGTTTTGTTCAATATATGTTACTTGCTCATATTCTTTAGCAAAAAAAAAGCTGTCTACTCCAAAACCACCAGTTAAATCTACTAAGGTTTTTCCTTTAATTAACTGACTTTTATAAACACCAGTTTTTTCAGAAGAACATTGTTCTAACGAAAGTTTTATAGGATAGATAATGTTAGGGGTGTCGTAAAATTCTTGAATCTTACTTTTTGCTTTTTGGATGCCATTAATTTGAGCTAATATAAATTCTTTGTCAAACGTTGTCTGTTTGTTCAACAATAAAGCAACATCAATGAGTAAATCATTTTTGTGTGCTTCAATAAATTCTATGTCTGCTGAATGGTTCAAATCTGATGACAAAAATATTATTTTATCTTGTTAAATAAAGGTAAAATTTTAATTGGATATGATTACTTTTAATATCTTAATTATCAAGCGTAGTTGATGGGGAACCATTTTTTAGATACCAAAATAGAATTTCTTAAAGGAGTAGGGCCTAAGCGTG
>Ga0307998_1002140_pt1 | contig 10235 bp, 9 predicted proteins | sample Davwhametageno37_FD_203147 | JGI IMG/M metagenome (GOLD analysis project Ga0307998, IMG submission 203147) | Marine microbial communities from Davis Island wharf, Antarctic Ocean - #37 | ecosystem: Environmental > Aquatic > Marine > Unclassified | place: Antarctic Ocean: Davis Island wharf...
CATCATCGATGATGGCTGCCATCGACGTTCTTGCTTCACACAGTAGGCTACATAAAATATTGATAATAGGAGATATGGCAGAATTAGGTGAGCAAAGTCAAAAACTTCATAACGATATAATTAAGTATATTAATGATTCAGTGATTAGTTACACATTAGCAATTGGAGATGAAATGCAGCAGCCAATAACAAATAATATTCAGTGTGGAAGCTGGCATAATTCAAAGGAAAGCTTAATAAAAGAATTAAGAGTTGTAATGAAAAAGGATAGTGCTCTACTTGTAAAAGGTTCTCGATTAATGAAAATGGAAGAAATTATTAATATAATCATATAGTTGGTATAAATATAAAGGACATAATATGTTATTAGATTTTTTTAGTTGGTTAGCTAAAGAGCAGAGTTTTTTTAATGTTTTTAGCTATATATCAATAAGGGCAGTATTTGCAATTATTACAGCGCTCATCATTTCATTTGTTTTAGGCCCCTGGTTTATTAAGAAATTAGGTGATTATAGTTTTGGTCAGTACGTCAGAACAGATGGAATTGAAGCTCATATTATAAAAACAGGCACTCCGACAATGGGAGGAGGGTTGATCTTAATTTCTATCCTCATTTCAACCTTATTATGGGCTGATTTAAGTAATCGTTATATTTGGCTGTTGATTATTGTGACCATTGCATTCGCTCTAATAGGCTTAATAGATGATTACAGCAAGATTAAGAATAAAAAAGCAAATGGACTATCTGCATTGCATAAGTATGGACTCCAGTCATTCGTCGGATTTAGCGTTGCGGCATATCTTTTATTAACTGCTACAACCCCAGAATCAACAGAACTTCTAGTACCTTTTCTTAAAGATGTAAGTATCCCTTTGGGGGCCACAGGCTTTATACTGCTTGCATATATTGTAATTGTAGGAAGTAGTAATGCAGTCAATCTAACAGACGGCCTAGATGGCTTAGCCATAATGCCAGCTGTAATGGTAGTTAGTGCGCTTGGACTATTTGCGTATCTAAGTGGTAATACAATTTTCTCTTCTTACTTGAGTATTCCATATATCGAAGGTGCTGGAGAATTGACTATTTTTTGTGCAGCTCTTGCGGGGGCTGGTTTAGGATTCTTATGGTTTAATGCATACCCTGCAGAGGTATTTATGGGAGACCTAGGGTCATTATCGATTGGTGCTGCTATGGGAACAATTGCAATTATCGTAAGACAAGAGATTATCTTAATGATTATGGCTGGTGTATTTGTTGTCGAAACAATCTCTGTAGCACTCCAAGTATCATACTTTCGTTACACTAAAAAAAGATTCGGGGTTGGCAAAAGAATTTTTTTGATGGCGCCCCTTCACCATCATTACGAAAAAAAGGGATGGAAAGAAACCCAGGTTGTGGTTCGATTTTGGATTATTACTATGATGTTAGTTTTAATTGGTCTAGCCAGCTTAAAAATTAGATAATGATTATAGATCAATTTAATCATGTCTTAATAGTTGGAATGGGTAAAACCGGATATTCAATTGTTGAATTTTTGAAAAATAAAAATATATGTATTTCCATTTATGATTCTAAAAAATCAATTCTTGATACTAGAGAAAAGTTAAAAGGGATAAGTATTGCTAATTATTATGATGGACCACTAGAGGAAAAACACCTCAAAAACATAGATTGTTTAGCAGTAAGCCCCGGCGTAGATTTAAGAAATCCTGTCCTTAAAAATGCTCAAAAAAGTAAAATTCCAATAATCAACGATCTAACATTATTTTCTGAAGAAATTAATCACGAAAAAACAAAAGTTATCGGCATAACTGGAACAAATGGAAAAACAACGGTTTGTAAATTATTAGAGTATCTTTTTATAAAAGCTGGATATAAAGCAGTTGCTGCTGGAAATATTGGGGTACCAATACTAGATATTAAAAACGTAAATAATTTCGATGTAATCATTTTAGAGCTATCTAGTTTTCAGCTAGAAGTAGAAAATAAATTAAATTTTGATGTTGGGGTAATACTCAATATTTCAGAAGATCATATGGATAGATATGATACTTTTGACCATTATGTCAGAGCAAAATATTCGATACTCGAACATTCAAAGAAAAAAATTATATGTGCCGATGATTTGGTAATGAAGAAATGGGATGTTGAGGATGCAATCTTATTTTCTGAATCTATAAATATAAATAAAAATAAAAATGCATACGGTATTAAAAATGAAAAGAATAAGAGATACATTGTGAATTATGCGGGCTTAAAAGTTGAGGTAACTAATGTAAATTTATTAGGCAAGCATAACCAATTAAATATTATGGCAGCTGTCGCAACATTCAAGCAATTCGATAATAAATTTAATGAGATTGATAGCGCGATTAAGAATTTTCCAGTAATAGATAATCGACTAGAGTGGGTAAAGGAAGTCAATGGAATTAATTTTTATAACGACTCTAAGGCCACTAATATTTCGTCTGCAATTGCTGCGGTTGATTCATTTAGAGGGAAAAATATTTTTTTAATAGTAGGAGGTGATAGTAAAAATCAAGACCTTTCATTACTTTCTAGGGCCCTTAAAAGTAAGATAAAAAAACTATATCTAATTGGTAAAGATGCAGAGTTAATCCAAAACGCGTGTAAAGATTTAATAGGAGTCGAAATAACAATACTTAACACAATGAAGGAAGCAACCCATCAAGCTTTTAAGGATGCAGAATCGGGCAATATTGTTTTATTAGCCCCAGCTTGCGCTAGCTATGATATGTATAGAAGTTATATTGAGAGAGGCGATGATTTTAAGTCAATCGTAGCTAGCTTTTAATTTATGAAAATATTCTCATTTCAAAAAAAATACAATATACCCAGCATTGATTACGGTTTAATTTGGACGACATTATTGTTACTTGGAATTGGATTAGTGATGGTTTATTCAGCTTCCATTGATATAGCTGCATCCCGGAAATCATTAGATTATCAGAATTACTATTATTTAATGAGGCAGTCAACTTACATATTAATTGGCTTTATCTTTGGGTATATAACATTTTTAATACCAGTTTATTTTTGGCAGAAGATGGCTCCTTTCTTATTTATATTAGGCATCATATTATTAATTATTGTGTTGGTCATAGGGGTTGATGTTAAAGGATCAAGGCGGTGGATTCCATTGGCTGTAGTCAATTTTCAGCCATCTGAGCTAGTAAAGCTATTTACTGTGATGTACGCCTCTGATTATGTTTTGAGAAAATCAAAGCAAATGAGGACAATTGTGAAAGGTTTTCTACCGATGCTAGGATTAATAGTGTTAACAGGAATCTTACTACTTAGGCAACCAGATTTTGGAGCGCTAGCTGTGATTACAATGATTGCAATGGGGATTTTATTCTTAGGAGGTATCTCGTATAAAGTTATCACAGGATTAATAATTTTAGCGCCAATTAGTATCTATTTTTTAATCATAACTAGCCCTTATAAATTAAAAAGAATTGAGGGATGGTTAGATCCATGGTCTGACCCATTTGGTCCTATGGGATATCAACTTACTAATGCATTAATGGCTTTTGCCCGAGGAGAGTTTTTTGGTGTTGGTTTAGGTGGAAGTGTAGCAAAAATGGGATATTTACCAGACGCACATACAGATTTCTTATTAGCTATTCTAGGAGAAGAATTTGGTTTATTTGGAGTTGCAATTGTTATAGGGCTTTTCTCTTATCTAGTATTGAAGATATTTGGTATTGCAAAGGAGTCAATACAGAATAAGAAACATTTTTCAGCTTTAATGGCACAGGGTATTGCAATTTGGTTTTCAGTTCAGGGCCTAATTAATATGGGGGTAAATTTAGGAGCAGTACCTACAAAAGGTATCACACTCCCACTTATGTCCTATGGAGGAACTGGAATTTTAGTAAATATGGTTGCCCTTGGAATTATATTAAGAATTGATCATGACAATAGAAGCAATATGAGGGGCCAGTATTATAAATAATAAACATATATTAATTGCTGCTGCTGGTACTGGGGGACATATATATCCGGGTTTGGCTGTTGCTGATCACTTTAAGAAAAATAATTTTAAAATTTCATGGTTAGGTACGAATGAGGGAATGGAAAATCATTTAGTTAATAAAAATGAAATTCAATTCACACAAATCAATATGCAGGGCTTTAGAGGAAAAGGAATAAAGCGGTGGTTAAAGTTGCCATTTGTCCTGACGTATGCAACATATCAAGCAATAAAAGTAATTAAAAAATGGAATCCTTCAGTTGTTTTAGTTATGGGAGGTTATATATCTGTGCCAGTAGCAATTGGAGCAAAGATATTGGGCGTTCACCTTATTATTCATGAGCAAAATGCTTTGGTAGGTTTGAGTAATAAAGTAATGAACACAATTTCAAATATTAGTTTTTCTGGGCTTAAATCAAACATAAAAAGTATGCGCGAAATAGGAAACCCAATTCGAGAGGAGTTATATAAGATAAATAATCCATCCAAAAGACTTTCTGGGAGGAGGGGACCTTTAAGGATATTGGTCCTTGGAGGAAGCTTGGGCGCCCAACAATTTAACGATCATTTACCAAAAATATTCGAAGCTGTAAGTAAAACGAAAGCAATTACAATAATTCATCAATCTGGAGATAGGCACCATGATCAACTGATAAAAAATTACTTACGTTTTGGGCTAAAGGTCCAAATCAAAAAGTTTATTCATGATATGGATAAAAAATATGAATGGGCTGATTTAATTATTGCTAGATCTGGAGCCCTTACCGTCAGTGAGATTTGTGAGATAGGGATTGCAAGTATTTTATTACCATATCCATATGCAGTTGATAATCACCAACTGTTTAATGCAAAAATTATCAAAAATAAAAATGGAGGCTTTATTGTTCTCCAAGAAAATATGAGGATTGAATTAAAATCCATACTAAACAATATAACTCGTAAGGAATGCCTCATAATGGCCATGAACGTAAAAAACAAAGAAAGACAAAATGCAGCAAAAGATATATTTAATTACTGTATTAAAAATATTGGGTCATGAAGAATAAAATAAAAAATATACATTTTGTTGGTATTGGTGGTTCTGGAATGTCAGGCATAGCCGAGGTTATGCATAATCTGGGATTTTCAGTAACAGGATCAGATACGGGTAAGTCAGTTATTATTGATCATCTAATAGATGTAGGCATAAATATTTATCCGAGCCATCATGAAAAAAATACTATAGGTGTAGATGTATTAGTTGTATCAAGCGCAATTAAAGATACAAATCCTGAAATTAAATCGGCTCTAAATAAAAAAATTCCAATTATTCCAAGGGCGGAGATGCTCTCCGAGTTGATGAGATTCAAGAAGGGGGTTGCTATTGCTGGCACTCATGGAAAGACAACAACAACGAGTATGACAGCTGCTATTTTATCAAAAGGTAATCTAGATCCAACGTATGTAATTGGGGGGAGACTAAATGTAATCAATGTGAATGCAAAACTTGGTTTGGGTGAGTTATTTATTGTTGAGGCAGATGAGTCGGATGCTTCTTTTTTACATTTAAATCCAATTGATGCAGTTATAACTAATATAGATCGTGATCACCTAGAAACATACCAAGGTGACTTTGAGAGATTAAAAAAAACATATGTGGACTTTATTCATCAAACGCCATTTTATGGAACAGTTTTTTTGTGCTTAGATGACCATGAGGTTAAAAGCATAATTCCATTAATTGCTAGGCCAATTATAACTTATGGTACAAATAGCGATGCGCAGTTACAAGCTGTTAATATTAAGCATCACGAAGAAAAAATGTCATTTACAGTAATCGATAAACACTTTGAAAAAAAAGAGTTTGACGTGATAATAAATTTACCTGGTATACATTATGTAAATAATTCTTTGGCTGCAATTGCAATTGGATTAGATAATGGGGTCACAATCAAAAATATTCAACTAGCACTATTAAACTTTCAGGGTGTATCAAGACGCTATGACATATATAGAAATATAAAAATTGGAACAAAAGAAATTATAGTTATTGATGATTATGGTCATCATCCAACTGAGATTAAAGCAGTTATTGAAGCGACAAAAAAAGGTTTTCCAGGCAAGGAGATTTCGTTAGTATTTCAGCCGCACCGATACTCTAGGACACGGGATTGCTTGGCTGATTTTATAGAAACATTGAAAATACCAGAGAAATTATTCCTATTTGATATTTATTCTGCAGGCGAGCAGGTAATAGAAAATATTTCATCCTCTAATATCTTAAAAGATATGAGCAAGAAGGAAACTTTTTACATTGAGAGTTTTGATGAGGCTAATAAAATAATTTCTAATAATATATCTGATAAAAGTATTTTGATTGTTATGGGGGCTGGATCGATCGGTAATTTTGCAAAAGAATTTATTGGTCTGATTAAATAATGGAAAAAAATACTATTTACAATGATATTTCTCTAAAAAACTATAATAGTTGGAAAGTTGGTGGTGTAGCTGAGAGACTATATATTTGTGCCGATAAGAGATTACTTTCTGAGGGTATTAATCTTAAAAGGCTCACGCCTCCTTTTACATTTATTGGATTAGGGTCTAATTTACTTATAAGAGATGGGGGAGTTAAAGGTACTGTAATTATTATGCATGGCGGACTAACAGAAATAAATATTGAGAATAATAATTTTTATGCTGAAGCGGGAGTTAGCTGCTCAAAACTAGCAAAATTTATTGCAAGAAATAGCTATGTACATTCTGCATTTCTAGCAGGAATACCCGGAACTATAGGGGGTGCATTAGCAATGAATGCTGGCTGCTATGGCTCTGAAACATGGGATTTTGTTGAAAATGTTTTAGTTATTAATGAGGAAGGGAAACAATTTAAAAGAGCTAAAAATGAATATATTACTCAATACAGAAAAGTAACTAACAAGGAAAAGCTAAATGAATATTTTTTGGCTACCTGGATGCAATTTCCTAGAGGTACAAAGACAGATGCTGAGAAAGATATAAAGTTGCTGCTAAAAAAAAGAAAAGAATCACAACCATTAAATTGGCCAACAGCTGGCTCTACATTTAGAAATCCTCCGGATCATTTTGCAGCAAAATTAATTGAGGAATGTGGCTTAAAGGGATTCACGATAGGTGGAGCGCAAATATCTAAAAAACATGCAAATTTTATTATCAATTTAGGTGGAGCTTCTGCTTTTGATATTGAGGAATTAATTAGTTACACAATAAAGAAAGTTTTAGATGTTAAAAATATTTACTTAGAAACTGAAATTAGAATTATTGGAGAGTATTAATTTGTGCGATAAGTTCGGAAAAGTGGCGGTGCTACTAGGAGGCGTATCTAACGAAAGAGAGATTTCTCTTGAAAGTGGTAACGCTGTTTTAGCTGCTTTGAATAGTATGGATATCGATGCGCATCCAATTGATCCAATGTTTTACGACTTAAATGAATTAAAAAAAAATTTTTTTAATAGAGTATTTATTTGCCTTCATGGTAAAGATGGTGAGGATGGAAAAATTCAGGGCATGCTTGATGAGATGAACATTCCATATACTGGTAGCGGAAAATCTTCCTCATCAAAGGGTATGGATAAATTAATATCGAAGTCAATATGGAGAGACAATAATTTAAGCACCCCAGAATTTCTAAGGGTTGAGGGTAGAGATGATTATGAAAAAATTGTTAACACTTTAAATGTTCCATTTTTTATGAAGCCAGCAAACTCTGGCTCGAGTATTGGTATTAATAAAGTAAATTCAGAAGAAGAATTTATCAGGGCATTTGATGAGGCAGTTACTATTGATAGTAATGTTATTGCTGAGAAAATGATTGTTGGCAGAGAATATACTTTGCCTATTTTAGGACAAAGAGTATTACCAATAATTGAAATTCAATCGAAGACAGAATTTTATGATTATGCGGCTAAATATAAAAGAGGGGACACAAAATTTATTTGCCCAACTGATCTACCATCAAATATTACCCAAGAAGCAAACGAAATCAGTCTAAGAGCATTTAATTTGCTTGGCTGCAAGGGATGGGGAAGAGTTGATTTTATAATAGACAATAACAACAATTTTTTTATTATTGAGATTAATACAATTCCTGGAATGACAAGTCATAGCCTCGTTCCCCTATCAGCAAAAAATGCAGGAATTAGTTTTGAAGAATTAACTCTTAAAATACTTGAGACAAGTTGTGCTTAGCTTATTAGAAAATATTAAAAAAATTACATTAGTAGTTTATATTTTTCTTTTTCTACTATCTATTTTTGTAATCATTCAATTGTTAGCAAGAGCAGATTTACCTATAAGGGAGATATCTATAAAAGGTGAATATCAGCATATTGATAAGGAGCAAGTTGATTTAATTGCTAATGAGTATATTGCCGGCAATTTTTTCTCAATCAACCTTGAGGATACAAGAAAAGCGTTCAAGATGCTTGCATGGGTAAGGGAGGTAGCTATAAGAAGAAAGTGGCCAGATACACTTGTGGTAACTATTGAGGAGCACAAACCGATTGCTAGATGGGGAAGAATTGGGTTGGTAAATAATCAGGGTGAAATATTTAATGCTGCAACACAAGAGGATCTCCCAAATTTTATTGGGCATAAGAATTTTGTGAGTGATATAACAGCGAAATATATGGAAATGAATAAAATACTTAGTAAAGAATTGATGCAAGTTGGTACAATCTCCTTGTCTGGAAGATTGGCATGGGAAATTACTACCGATAATCAAGTAAGGGTTATTTTAGGCAGGAATAATATTATTAAGAAAATGAACTTATTTACTGATAATTATCAGAATATTCTTGCTGAATTAAAAGATCGAATTGAATATGTCGATCTTCGATATAAGGATGGATTTTCAGTAAAAAAATTAAATGAAAGATCAATTACCAAGCCTAAAGAAAAAAATATTTTATGATCAATACTAAAGAAGAGAAAAATTTAATAGTTGCATTGGATGTAGGTACATCTAAAATCGTAGTTATTGTATCTGAGCTTCAATCTGATGGCATTTTAAAGATAATAGGCTTAGGTCAGCATATCTCCAAAGGTTTAAAGAAGGGTGTTGTTATAAATATCGAAAGCACCATGCAAGCAATTCAGCGCGCTATTGAAGAGGCTGAATTAATGGCAGACTGCAAGATTAAGGATGTTTATACTGGTATAGCTGGAAGCCATATTCAAAGTTTAAATTCACATGGCATGGTCACCGTAAAAGATTCTGAGGTATCACAGATGGATGTTGACCGGGTTATTGAAACTGCCCAGGCAATATCACTACCTCCTGATCAGCAAGTACTTCATATATTAACTCAGGAATATATAGTCGATAATCAACATGACATACGAGAGCCCCTTGGTATGAGTGGAATGCGCCTAGAAGTTAAGGTTCATATAGTATCTGGGGCTATTACAGCTGCACAAAATATTATTAAATGTATAAAAAGATGTGGATTGGAGGTGGTAGAGTTAATTCTTCAGCCATTAGCTTCAAGCGAAGCTGTATTGACTAAAGATGAAAAAGAGCTGGGTGTATGTCTTGTTGATATTGGTGGTGGAACTACTGATATAGCAATTATTAAAAATGGTTCAATTCAGCATACAGCAGTAATTCCCATTGCTGGCGATCAAATTACTAATGATATTGCTGTCGCTTTTAGAACCCCGACACAATCAGCAGAAGATATTAAGATTGCACATGGTTCTGCAGTTTCTTATATGGCATCAGCAAATGAAATAATAGAAATTCCGCTTGTTGATGGACATGCTCCAAAAAAAATTACAACTGAGGTGTTATCTCAGGTAATTGAGCCCAGAATTACAGAGCTTTATGAGTTGGTTAGAAATGAATTACATCGAAGTAGAATGGGTAATGCTATTGCATCTGGTATTGTTATAACAGGTGGGTCATCAATGATGAAGGGAATGATCAATCTAGGCGAAACTGTTTTCAATATGCCAGTAAGAATAGGAGTACCCAGAGATGTTGACGGACTACTACAGGTTGTAGAAAACCCAAGGTATGCTACTGGAATTGGCTTACTTAAGATAGGTAGGGATGATCTTGAAAAACAGTTAGATTATAAGTTAAACGGAAATTCAATAAGTCAGATTTTCAAGAGAATGAAAATGTGGTTTCAGGGAAATTTTTAATGAAACATGGAGTTACATATGTTTGAAGTAGTAGAAAAAAAATCACAGGAAGCTAATATAAAAGTTCTGGGT
>Ga0307998_1002145_pt1 | contig 10227 bp, 9 predicted proteins | sample Davwhametageno37_FD_203147 | JGI IMG/M metagenome (GOLD analysis project Ga0307998, IMG submission 203147) | Marine microbial communities from Davis Island wharf, Antarctic Ocean - #37 | ecosystem: Environmental > Aquatic > Marine > Unclassified | place: Antarctic Ocean: Davis Island wharf...
AGAGGTAGTGGCGGCCGTAGGCAATACGGGAGAGTTTTCTACAGGGCCGCACCTGCATTTTGAATTGTGGGAAAAAGACCGCCCGGTCAATCCCTTAAACTATATAGATTTTAACTAAGAAATGGGCGTAAAGCAATTTGCAGCAAAGATTTTTGCCAAACAGATCGTAAGACAAACCAAGGCATGGGCCGCCAAACCCACAGCCACACAAGAAGCCGTTTTTCAGGCGCTTATTGCCAAGGCTAAGCACACACAATTTGGAAAAGACCATGATTTTGCGCAGATAAAAACCTACGCAGATTTTAAGGCCAGGGTACCCCTAAGGGACTATGAAGGCTTAAAAGACTATGTAGCAGAAGTAGTTGCAGGCAAGGCAGACGTTTTATGGCCTGGCCGCCCTGCTTATTTTGCCAAAACCTCTGGCACCACTTCTGGCGCCAAATATATTCCCATTACTAAGGTCTCTATAGCCGCTCAGGTAAAAGCTTCCAGAGACGCCATACTCCATTATATTCACCAGACAGGGAATGCAGATTTTGTGACTAAGAAAATGATTTTCTTGCAGGGCAGTCCTGTCTTAGACACCTCATCTCACATTCCTACCGGAAGGCTCTCAGGAATTTCTGCCCATTATGTGCCCAGTTATTTGCAAAAAAACAGGCTGCCCAGCTGGGAAACTAATTGCATAGAAGACTGGGAAACCAAGGTAGCAGCCGTGGTGAAAGAAACCATAGACCAAGACATGGGGGTCATTGCCGGCATTCCCTCTTGGGTACAGATGTACTTTGAAAAATTAAGAAGCCAAAGCGGCAAGCCGGTTGGGGAACTCTTTAAAAACTTTAACCTCTTTATTTATGGGGGGGTTAATTATGAGCCTTACAGGGCTAATTTTGAAAACCTTATTGGCAGAAAGGTAGACAGCATAGAATTATTCCCAGCCAGTGAGGGCTTTTTTGCCTACCAGGATTTACAGGAAGAAAAGGGCATGCTACTGCTTTTAAACAGCGGTATATTCTATGAATTTGTGCGGGCAGATCAGTTTTTTGACCAGCAGCCAGATAGACTTTCTATTGGGGAAGTGAAAATGGGCGTAAATTATGTGCTTATCCTCTCTACCAATGCTGGTTTGTGGGGCTATAACATAGGAGACACGGTGCAATTTACTTCTTTGGCGCCTTATAGGGTGATTGTTTCTGGGCGTATTAAGCATTTTATTTCTGCCTTTGGAGAGCACGTCATTGCCAAGGAGGTAGAATACGCCATGCAGGCAGCCATAGCCCAGACAGGCGCTAGGGTGTTGGAGTTTACTGTAGCGCCAGAGGCATCGCCCGCTAGCGGGCTACCCTACCATGAGTGGCTGGTGGCCTTTGAAAATGAACCTGCGGAGATGGCCCAATTTATTAGTATTTTAGATGAAAATTTACAGCAGCAGAACTCCTATTATAAAGATTTAATTGTGGGCAAGGTGCTGCAAACGCTAAAAATAACAGGCTTGCCAGCAGACGCTTTTCACAGTTATATGAAAACCAAGGGCAAGTTAGGCGGCCAAAACAAGGTGCAGCGGCTTTCTAATGACCGTCAGATTGCAGACGCCCTCCATAAAATAAAAAACAATGGCAAATAATAACAGCAGGGCCAGAGAGTCCACCGGCGCCATAGAGCGCATTTATATTACCATGAGACACCTCTTTAACAGGGGCTTTTACAAGCCCATGGGGGTGTCCGGAGAAACCCTGCGGCAGGCGCTTTTGCAGTTGCAACCAGAAATTTATGGGAGCATTGCAGAAGAAAAGGCAGAGCTCAATGGGCTTATTTATGTGTTGGAGCGTTTGCCAGAAGGCATTGAGGAGTGTAGGTTTATAAACCTGACCTCTGATGAGGGTTATGGGGCGGCGCACTTTAAGGCCATTGTGCCCCCAAAAAGACGCAGGAATTGCTTTAGGATAGACCCTGAGCAAATGAATGTAGAGATTACTAGGGGGCGCTCAGACATTTATGACATCCTCACCCACCTCACTTTTTTATTTATAGAGTCTCATAAGATTCTCAATAAAGTATACCTAGAAGACAGCCAGAAAACCACCAGAGATTGGACCAAATTTTCAGAGGCCGTACAAAAGAACAAGCTCAGCGTACAAGAGCGCGAGACAGCCCTAATACATATGTCTAATTTTCTGGGCCGCTCTTTTTTAGAGGTCTCAGACATGCATAAAAAATTGGGCAGCAAGGCCAATCCTGAGCGTTTTTTAAAGGTTGTTTACTGGCTGGGAAAACTGGCCATAGAAGAGGAAACTACCGGAGAAAAGCGCACCATTACTTTTAGCCCACTGCTTAGAGAGCGCCTGGGACACCACATTCACGGAGAACGCTGGGCCAATGCCATTAAAGAATCTCTGATTGCACAGAAAATTATTGACCGCCCCTTGCACATTATCAGCGCCAATATGCACTCCGTTATGAACGCTTTATTTGCCAGAAAGGCACTGGGAAAGGCCTATGAAAAGCAAACAGATCTAGCCATTTATGAGGCCCTGAGTGCGCCAGAAAATGCCGCTCTCAGAGACCAGGTCACCGCCTTTGCCAAAAAACACGGCATGACTTTTTTAGCAGACCAGTCTGGCACCAATATAGATATTCAAATTTTTGACCTGGCCAAGGCCGCAGGCCAAGCCTCTTTTATTCCTGCCTATAAAGACCCTGCAGAAGCCCCTGTGATTTTTGTCATGGATTACGCTTTTGGCGAGCAGGCTTTTGAAACCATGGACGAACTTTTAAAGCCCTATATGGCCAAGCCAGGAAAGCCTATTTTCTTAGACGTAGCTTCTATTGCTATTATGGGGAAAGCAGGTATTTTAGAAGGAGGCAAAGGAGATCTCATGATTCCTAATGCCCATATTTTTGAGGGATCTGCAGACAACTATCCATTTAAAAATGAACTCTGTGCGGCAGACTTTCAAGGCCATGATTTATTGGTCTTAGAAGGCTCTATGATTTCCGTGCTGGGGACTTCTTTGCAGAACAAGGACATTCTCACCTATTTTCACGAGTCTACTTGGAATGTGATAGGCTTGGAAATGGAAGGAGTTCACTATCAGAAAGCCATACAGGCAGCAGCCCAGGTGAGAAAAAGCATAAAAGAAGACGTGAAGGTGCTGTATGCCTACTACGCCTCTGACAACCCCTTAGAGACAGGAAGTACACTGGCCTCTGGCGGCTTGGGTACTACTGGGGTAAAACCCACCTACCTCATTACAGAAAAAATACTCACCCAAATTTTAAACCCCTAATATGGCTTTACTCATCACAGGGGGTGCAGGTTTTATAGGCTCTCATGTAGTGCGTCATTTTGTGACCCAATACCCCCACTACCACATTGTTAATTTAGACGCCCTCACCTATGCGGGCAATTTAGAAAATCTCACAGACATAGAAAACGCAGCCAACTATGAGTTTGTTAAAGGGAGCATAGAAGACAGCGCTCTTTTGGAGCAGCTTTTTACCCGCCATGATATTAAAGGGGTCATTCACTTGGCGGCGGAGTCTCATGTAGACCGGTCTATTTCTGACCCCATGGCCTTTGTGCGCACCAATGTAAATGGGACTGCCGCCCTTTTAAACGCTTGCAAAACTCACTGGAAGTCATTTGAGGGCCGCCGTTTTTATCAAATTAGCACAGATGAGGTGTTTGGCGCACTGGGCGCTACTGGTTTTTTCTCAGAAGAAAGCCCTTATACTCCCAACTCTCCTTATTCTGCCTCTAAGGCCAGCGCAGACCATTTGGTTAGGGCCTACGGTGAAACCTATGGCTTGCCCTATGTAATTTCTAATTGCTCTAACAATTACGGCCCCAATCATTTCCCTGAAAAGCTCATTCCGCTTTGCATTCACAATATTTTGGAAGGCAAGGAACTGCCTATTTACGGAGACGGTTTATACACCAGAGACTGGCTTTTTGTGACGGACCACGCCAAAGCAATAGATCAGGTATACCACCAGGGAGCCAATAGGGAAACCTACCTGATTGGAGGGCACAATGAATATACTAATATAGATCTGATTAGGCTGCTCTGTGACCAGATGGACAGCCGCTTGGGAAGGGCCCAGGGAAGCACTCAAAAAAGCATTACTTTTGTAAAAGACCGCCCAGGCCACGACAAGCGCTATGCCATAGACGCCAGTAAGATTGAACGGGAATTGGGCTGGACCCCAGCCCATACTTTTGAACAGGGTTTGGCGGCTACTATAGATTGGTATTTGGAGAATCCAGCGTGGTTGGCTCATGTGACCTCTGGAGCCTATGCGTCTTATTATGACCAGCAATACAGAGTTTAAAAAAGTATTTTTATGGTTTTTATACAGCCATAAACAGACCTCACATTCCCCTGGGGACATGTGATAAATAGACAAAGAATGAAAGGTATTATTTTAGCAGGTGGCAGTGGCACTCGGTTGCACCCCATTACCCTGGCGGTGAGCAAGCAGCTTATGCCGGTTTATGACAAGCCCATGATTTATTATCCGCTTTCTACCCTCATGCACGCAGGCATTAGAGAGATTCTTATAATAACCACCCCCAAGGACGCCCCGCTTTTTAAAGATTTATTAGGAGATGGAACCGCCTTGGGCTGCGCTTTTAGCTACGCAGTACAGCCTGAGCCTAAGGGCTTGGCAGAGGCTTTTATTATTGGAGAAGATTTTATAGGAACCTCTGATGTAGCCCTTATTTTAGGAGACAATATTTTTTATGGCAGTGGTCTTTCAGGCATTCTACAGGCAGCTAGCAAGCCCCAAGGAGGGACTGTTTTTGCCTATCAGGTGCAAGATCCAGAGCGTTACGGTGTGGTGAGTTTTAACGCAGACTTTAAAGCCACCTCCATAGAAGAAAAACCAGAGAAACCCGCCTCTAATTACGCAGTGCCGGGGATCTATTTTTATGACAATTCTGTGGTGGCCATAGCCAAGGGCATTACCCCCAGTGCCAGAGGAGAATTGGAAATTACAGAGGTAAATATGGCTTATTTAAAGCGCGGTCAGTTACAGGTGCAAATTTTAGACAAAGGCACCGCTTGGTTAGACACCGGCACCTTTGAGTCTCTCATGGCTGCAGGACAGTTTGTAGAAGTCTTAGAAGCCAGACAAGGACTCTCTATTGGCGCTATTGAATTGGCTGCCTATGAAATGGGGTATATTAACCTGGCAGCTTTTAAGGCATTGGCTGCGCCGCTTTTAAAAAGCGGCTATGGTAAAAACTTACTCAGAAACATTGGCGCATAAAACCTAAAAAAACTTCTAGGAGATTCAATCTCCTTATATAACTCACAGCATTTAATGAATTGTACCCAAACCCCCTTAGCAGGCTGTTATGAAATTACCCCACGCTTGCATACAGACGCCCGTGGCTATTTCTTTGAGGCCTTTAATAAAAAAGCATTCCTGAACGCTACTGGGATTGATTTTCAGATGCTGCAGGAAAACCAATCAAAGTCTGTAAAAGGGACTATCAGGGCGCTGCATTACCAAAGAGGAGCGGCTGCTCAGGCTAAATTAGCGCGGGTTTTGGCGGGAGAAATATTAGACGTAGTGGTAGACCTGAGACCGGGATCTGCCACTTATGGCCAAGCACACAGCCTGGTATTGAGTTCAGGCAACCTCAAACAACTGTACATACCCAAAGGTTTTGCCCATGGTTTTTCTGTGCTCAGTGAGAGCGCTACCATTGTCTACGCCTGTGACGCGCCTTACAATGCCCAGGCAGAGGGCGGTGTTTATTATGCAGACCCAGCATTGGCTATAGATTGGAAAATTAAAGGCCAGGCGCCTGTATTGTCAGACAAAGACTTAGGGCTCCCGCTTTTAAAAGACGCCCTGTTATGAAACACATTTTAGTAACGGGTGCCTCTGGACAACTGGGACAATGCCTAAGCGCAATGGCCGCAGACAGCCCCCACAATTGGACTTTCTTAGACCGAGCCGCCTTAGACCTCAGCCAGATTTCTGAGCTGCCAGCTTCTTTGGGGGCTTTAATTAGCGCACAAGAAACCAGCACGGCAGCTCCTTTCACCCACCTTATACATGCCGCAGCTTTCACCCAGGTAGACGCTGCAGAAACAAATGAGTCTTTGGCCTTTGCCATTAATGACACCGCTACTGAAATTATAGCCAAGGCCTGTGCAGCTCATGACATTTGCCTGCTATATATGTCTACAGATTTTGTGTTTTCAGGCCCTAGAAACGCTCCCTGGAAAACCACAGATTCTCTATTGCCAAAGGGGGTTTACGCAGCCTCTAAGGCGGCAGGAGAGGCCGCGGTAGCGGCACACTGTTCCAGGCACTATATAGTGAGAACCTCATGGCTCTACAGCCCTTTTGGGCATAATTTTGTAAAAAGTATGCTGCGTTTGGCCACCAGCCATTCGGAGGTCAAGGTGGTGTCTGACCAGACAGGCAGCCCCACTTCTGCTATGGATTTGGCTGCAGCGCTTGTGTTTCTAATAGAAAACGGAGAAATTCCTTTTGGAACGCATCATTTTTCAAACAGCGGGACCACAACTTGGGCGGGTTTTGCAAAAGAGATTTTTAAACAGGCCGGTGTAGCTGCTCAGGTGCTTCCAATTACAAGCGCCCAGTTTGCTGCCGCAGCGCCCAGACCAGCATATAGTGTGTTAGCCAACAGCCTACCCCTTAAAAACAGAGACTGGACCATGGCACTTTCAGATGTTTTGGCTCATTTAAACCAACAAAAATAAGCCTGAGGCTTTATTAGATATGACAACAGACTCACAGATGTTACACAAGCGCGTTTTAATTACAGGAGCCGCGGGTTTTTTAGGGTCCCACCTATGTGATTTTTTTACAGCAAAGGGAGCGCATGTCATTGGCATGGACAACTTAATTACCGGAGATCTTAAGAATATTTCTCATTTGTTTCCGCTGCCTAATTTTGAATTTCACCATCATGACGTCACCACTTTTGTTCACGTGGCAGGCTCCTTAGATTATATTTTGCATTTTGCCTCTCCTGCCAGCCCCATAGACTATCTTAAAATTCCCATAGAAACCTTAAAGGTGGGAGCACTTGGCACACATAACCTATTGGGTTTGGCCAAAGAGAAAGGCGCTAGAATTTTAGTGGCTTCTACTTCTGAGGTTTACGGAGATCCCTTGGTGCACCCCCAAACAGAAGACTACAACGGCAATGTAAGCCCCGTAGGTCCCAGAGGAGTGTATGACGAGGCCAAACGCTTTATGGAGTCCATGACCATGGCCTACCACCGTTTTCATGGCGTAGAGACCAGGATTATTAGAATATTTAACACCTATGGTTCAAGAATGCGCCTTAATGACGGCAGGGTGGTGCCAGCCTTTATGGGCCAGGCATTGCGCGGAGAAGACCTGACAGTTTTTGGAGACGGAAGTCAAAGCCGCTCTTTTTGTTATATTACAGACCAGTTAGCCGGTATTTATAAGCTGCTACTTTCAGATTACTCAGAGCCCGTAAACATTGGAAACCCTAATGAAACTACTATTTTGGAATTTGCTCAGGAGATTATAAAACTCACAGGCACTACTCAAAAAATAATTTTTAAACCGCTGCCTCAAGACGACCCCTTACAGCGCAAACCGGATATTTCTCTGGCTAAGAAAATCTTAAACTGGGAGCCTAAAGTGTCAAGGGCAGAAGGCCTGGCAGAGGTTTTTAACTATTTTAAGTCTTTGCCCCCAGAAGAATTGGCCGCCAAAGCGCATAGGGATTTTAGGTAGGGCATAGTTTTTCGTAAAGTTCCGTTTGTTAGTTTTTAAGGCATAAGGCAGGGATTTCTCTGGCAAAGTGTATTTTTACAAAAATTTTTATCACATGAACATCTTAATTCTTGGCGCCGGAGGGCGAGAGCACACGATTGCTTGGAAACTGAAACAATCTAAAACCCCTACCCAATTGTTTGTAGCGCCCGGAAATGCTGGAACAGCAGCCATAGCAAATAACTTAGCTATTGGTGTCACAGATTTTGAAGCCATAAAAAGCGCCGCTATAACTCATGAGATAGACATGCTAATTGTAGGCCCAGAAGACCCTTTGGTACAAGGCATACATGATTTTTTCTTGGCAGACCCTGCCTTGGCGCACATTCCAGTCATTGGCCCGCAAAAAGCCGCCGCCGCCTTAGAGGGCAGCAAGGATTTTGCCAAGCAGTTTCTCATGAGACATCAAATACCCACTGCAGCTTACCAAACCTTTACCGCTGAAAATGTAGCAGCAGGCTATGCCTTTTTAGAAAGCCTAAAACCTCCTTATGTACTTAAGGCAGACGGTTTGGCTGGTGGCAAAGGGGTCCTTATTTTAGAGGACTTGGCCCAGGCCAAAGAAGAATTAAAAAATATGTTAGTGGGCGCTAAGTTTGGTGCAGCTTCTAACACGGTGGTTATAGAAGAATTTTTAGACGGCATTGAACTTTCTTGTTTTGTACTTACAGACGGTAAAAACTATAAAGTATTGCCTACCGCCAAAGATTATAAAAGAATTGGTGCTGGAGACACGGGGCTTAACACAGGAGGCATGGGGGCAATTTCTCCAGTTCCTTTTGCTAGCGAGGCCTTTATGGAAAAAATACACAGCCGGGTAATTGTGCCTACGGTTCAAGGTTTGGCCAAAGACAATTTACCTTACAAAGGCTTTATTTTTATTGGCCTCATTAAAGTAGGGGAGGACCCTTATGTCATAGAATACAATGTGCGTTTGGGAGACCCTGAAACAGAGGTGGTCCTGCCAAGGTTACAAACAGATTTAGTTGCTTTATTTAAAGCAGTAGCTGCCCAGCGCTTAGAAGAGGTCTCATTAGAAATAGACTCCAGAACTGCAACTACTGTTATGACGGTGGCCGGAGGTTACCCAGAAGCTTATGAGAAAGGCGATGAAATTAGCGGCTTAGACAGCCCTACAGAATCTATTTTATTCCATGCTGGGACCACCCAAAAAGAGGGTCAAGTTGTCACTAACGGCGGCAGGGTATTGGCGGTCACTTCTTTTGGAGACAACTACAAAACAGCCTTAGAAGCTTCCTATAAAACCCTAGAAGGCATTTCCTTTAAAGATATCTACTACAGAAAAGATTTAGGCTTTGATTTGGACTAAGCCAACAATATGACCATATTAAAAATAAAAAACCCGCTGATATCATCAGCGGGTTTTTTATTGTAACAGACGCTTTACAAAGCGTGTAATTTAAATATAAGAATGTGCAGACACATCTTTGTTTTCTTCTCCTGCCTCATGGTGCCCCTTTAGTTGCAACATCCAATACACCATGGCTGCTGCGCCTATGAGCATAAACATCCAGTTTAATGCATTGGCTGCCCACCAGCTTTCCATAGCACGCAAAGTGTCAAACGGTAAAAACAAGTAGTCCACAAAAAGCATTTCAATTATTTTAAACAAAGAAGTCATCATAGCTTTTAATTTTATAGGGCTCAATAACAGCTGCTGCTGTTCTAATTTTTAATGTAACTTTATACCTAGCAAGTTCACAAACTTACGCTAGAAAGAGCAAAAATATAAAATCTTCTCATGATACCCCACATTTTTAGCAAAACAAAACCAGTTAATTTTATATTACTGTCTTTATTGTTGCTAGTGTATCTTATTTTCTATGAGGGCTTTGTAGGCTTGGAGTCTTTTGAAAACAAAGGATTTCTTTCATACTTTTCTAAAAACGTAGCTTTTATACTTAAAGTGGCAGGTGTTTTAGTACCATCTCTATTTTTAATGGATTTTGTTTTAAAAAGAAATAAAATCACCCTAACGCACTCTTATCAGCTGTTTTATTTCACTGTACTTTGTGGTTTGTTTAGTGCGGTATTTACAGAGGTTTCATTGTTGATGGCCCATTTTTTTGTGTTGCTGGGTTTTAGAAGATTACTGAGCCTAAGGTCTAAGCAGCGCACAGAAAGAAAAATATTCGAGGCCAGCCTTTGGTTTCTAGTGGCTAGCTTTTTTTATGATTGGACCTTACTTTATTTTTTAGCACTGCTTCTGAGTCTATTGTTTTTTGACAAATATAATTTCAGATATTTAGGAATTATTTTGTGGTCTTTGGTTGTATACACCGCTTTGGTTTTTGCTTTTATTGTTGGCGCAGACAGTTCAGAGTTTTTTAATAGCCATTATGTTTTCTCACTTCCAGAGCAGTCTTTAATAGAAAAATTTACCTTAGAAATTCTTATTTTAGTTAG
>Ga0307998_1002146_pt1 | contig 10223 bp, 10 predicted proteins | sample Davwhametageno37_FD_203147 | JGI IMG/M metagenome (GOLD analysis project Ga0307998, IMG submission 203147) | Marine microbial communities from Davis Island wharf, Antarctic Ocean - #37 | ecosystem: Environmental > Aquatic > Marine > Unclassified | place: Antarctic Ocean: Davis Island wharf...
GCGATGGGTGTCAGGCAAAGCTAAATATCTTGTTAGAACAGCGCGTTGACCTTAGTGATGCCATTGACCAGTTATTACATGATATCAAGACAGGAGACAAGTACATGAAGGTATACAAGCAAATGAAAATGTATAATGATGATGAGCTAAACCCAGTATTGAGAGGGCAAAAATAATCTCTTTTTTACTTAAGTTAATTATATTGAAAACAGCAGCACACATTCTGGTAATACGCCTTTCGGCCATGGGAGATGTGGCCATGTTGGTTCCTGTTTTGAGGGTACTTACAGCAACATACCCAAAGCTCAACATCACTGTTGTTACCAAAGGTTTTTTATCCCCATTATTTGAAGACCTTAAAAACGTGGCGGTTTTACCTGCAGATGTTAAGGGTGCCCACAAAGGGTTTTTAGGTTTGTTTCAATTAGCCAAAGACGCAAAAGGATTAGGTGTTACCTGTGTTGCAGACACTCACAATGTTTTAAGATCTAAAATAGTTAGGTCCTTGTTATGGCTTCAAGCAATAAAAACGGCAAGCATAGATAAAGCAAGGGGCGAGAAAAAACAACTTATACAGGCCAAAGGTGGCGAGCTACAACCTCTTAAAAAAACCCATGAGCGCTATGCAGATGTTTTTGCTAAACTAGGCTACCCTATAGATTTAACAAAACACCAATTTCCTGTAAGAAAAGTAATTTCTGCAAAGACACAAGAGATCATAGGCCTTAGTTCTAAAAAGTTTATTGGCGTGGCGCCTTTTGCCGCTCATAGAGGTAAAATGTATCCGCTACAGCTTATCAAACAAGTAATTTCGCAATTAAACAACTCTGGAGACTATGCTGTTTTTTTATTTGGAGGTGGCGCTACAGAAACAGCAAAACTAGACAAACTTGCTAGTGATTTTAAAGGGATTACAAATATGGCTGGAAAACTATCCTTTAGCCAAGAACTGCAGCTCATATCAAACCTAGATGTCATGCTAGCTATGGATAGTGGGAATGGTCATCTTGCTGCTTTATATGATATTCCGGTACTTACTATATGGGGGGTTACGCATCCCTTTTTAGGTTTTGCGCCATTTAACCAGCCCAATGAAAACCAACTCCTTGCAGATAGAACAAAATACCCTTTGGTGCCAACCTCAGTGTATGGCAACACCTATCCTAATGGTTATGAAAAAGCCATAGAAACTATCTCTCCCGGTACTGTTGTTGAAAAAGTACTGTCTGTATTAACGTAAATCGCTACTAGATATCATCATAATCCAATACCACCGTTGGGGTAACTGGATGTGCTTGACAGGTAAGCACAAGCCCTTCTGCAACCTCACTATCTGTTAAAATTTGGTTTTGGCGCATCTCTACTTTACCCTGGGTTACTCTTCCTATACAAGAGCTACAAATACCTCCTTGGCAAGAATATGGAGCGTCCAATTGTTTTTCTAAAGCCGCCTCTAGAATTGTTTTATTTTGGGCCATGGTAAAGGTCTCTGTCACTTGGTCAACGGTAATAGATATTTTTGTAGTGCCATCTTGCACCGCCTCTGGCACTGCTGCCTGGGTTGTAGTAAACAGTTCGAAATGGATCTTCGGTTTTGAAACTCCTGAGGCTACAAGTGTATTAGAAACTTCATCAATCATGGCCTCTGGACCACATACATAAAAGTCTTCAAAAGAAGTTTGTTTGTATTTATTAGTTAGGTAATAGCTAACAACGTTTTTATCAATACGGCCTCGAGCTGCATTGGTTTCTTGAGAGCGGCTATAAATATATTCTACAAAGAATCGTTCTGGAAACTGCGCCCTTAATTGCTCTATAGCGTCATAAAACATGGCTTCTTGCTTGGTTTGATTTCCGTAGACCAATAAAAAAGTGCTGTTAGACTGCTGCTCCAAAGCTGTTTGAGCGATGGAGAGAATTGGGGTAATACCACTACCTGCGGCAAAGGCGGCAATATGATGCGCCTCTTGCGAGCTGGGGTTAAGGGTAAATGTTCCTTGTGGAGGCATCACATCTATGGTGTCGCCAACTGCTAATTGCTCATTGGCATAGACAGAAAATGTACCATCAGTTACTTTTTTAATACCTACCGTAAGCAGCCCACTTGAAGGAGCGCTGCAAATAGAATAGGCGCGCCTTACCAGCTCACCGTTTATGGTGTGGTTTAATGTAATATATTGTCCTGCAATAAAACTAAAAATAGTTTTAAGCGCCTGAGGAACTTCAAAAGTAACTGCTACAGAGGTAGGGGTTACTTGTTTTATTTCTGATATTTTTAAGGCATGAAAATCGCTCATATAATTCAATTTTTTTACAAAAGTAATCAAGTCTGTTTCCTAAACCGACTTAATATTGTGTTAAATAACCCCTAGAACACTTACAAAGCAAGTGGCAGGTACTTTTTACGGTACTTGATAATTAGGGCAACGGCTCTCCAGCCTACCCAAACAATTATTGCTGCCCAAATACCTATAAGGCCCCAACCCATGTAGTTTGAGAGTAAAAGCACAGGAATAAAACCTAAAAAGGTAGACCCTAACAATACATTTCTTAAATAGGCCATTTCGCCCAGGCCTTTAAAAATTGCATCTAGTGTAAAGGCTATGGCGTTAAAGGGCAAACAAATTAAAACCATAAAAAACATCCCTGTAAATAGACTAAGCACTAAAGGGTCTTTATTAAAAATGAGCCCCACATAGTTGTAACAAAGCACCCCGGCTAAAATTAAAACTATGGCTACAACGGTATTATAGGCAGTAACTCTTTGGGTTAACTTCCATAGAGATGTATAGTTTTTTGCTCCAAGAAGCCTACCTCCTAAAATATTTCCGGCAGCGCCGTAGCCGTCTAGAAAAAAGGCTGTAAACAACCAGACATTCATGGCAATGGTGTGCACGGCAACATACTCTTTGCCGAGCCCTGCAGCCTCTCTTGTGGAGAGTATAAGAGCAACGTTTAAGGCTATAGAACGTAAAAACAAATTTGCGCACATAGTTACAAGACGCTTGATTTGTGGGTGTAATGGAAACTCCAGGCGTAAAGACACCTGGGTTTTTTTTAATACCAGTAGTAAAGATAGTAGCGCCATTACTCCTTGAGCCACTAAACTTGCCCAAGCTGCACCAACAACACCCATAGGAGCTACAAAACCATCTAAACCATATACAAGTAAAAAATCAAGACCAATATTTACACCGGCTCCAATGGCTGCAATTATCATGGGCCAAAAAGTATTTTGCAGCCCTCTAAAGAGTCCGAAAACAGCAAAGGTGAATAGCGTTAAAGGAAAGCCCCAAACCCTAATGTTGTAATAGGCTATACTTAGGTCTAAAATCATACCCTTTGCATTGAGCAAGGTGAAAATTTCTTCCACAAAAAAATAGGTTGAGCCCAACACCACTAGACTCAATAAAATATTAAAAAAAATGGCCTGGGCTGGAAAACTCCTTAAATCTGCAAGAGTTCCTGCGCCTACATTTTGAGATACAATGGCGCTAATGGCGCTTCGGGTTTGAGCTAAAATCCAGATAAGCGCAGATAAAAATACGCCAACAATACCTACGGCCGCTAAAGATTCTGTACCAAACTCAGGGATATTACCAACCACAGCAGCGTCTGTACTAGATAATATGGGCTCTGCAATACCCGCAATTATAGCTGGTATGGCTAGCTGCTGGATGCGCTTAAAAGAAATGTCAATCATTGTGAGGGTAAAAGTACATTATAAAATAAGTTCATAACAATAAAAAGGGTCCTGACTTTGTTTTGGAAAGTAAATGTTGCCAAGGGGTTGATAGCCTCTATTTTCATAGAAACGTTGGTTGCGTTTATTTTGACTAAAGGTGTCTAATCTTACAGATACCCCCGCGTTTGATTTTGCAAAAGATTCGGCAAAATCCATGAGCTTTTTTGCGTGGCCTTGTTTTTGAAATGCCGGAGAGATTGCCAATCTATGGATATAATAGTGTTTTGTATCTTGAGTGAGCCAAGAAATGGCATCATACTCACTGTCTTTGACACTAGATATTGTTATACAGCCCGCTAAGGTGTTTTGGGCGTATAAAACATATAGTTCTCCCCTATTAAAGTCCTGCTCAAAGGCTGTGATGTTTGGATAGCTTTCATTCCATTGATAGATGTCTTCACTAATCATGTGAGCGGCACATGATTTGGTAATAGAAATAAGTTGAACAATTTCTGATGCTTTGGCTTTTCTAATCATATTTATAATGTAGTTTTGTCCGATTTTTTAAATATACCTATTTCTATGAAAAATATATTAGTCCCTATTGGATCCAATGATAATGCTGTAGGCAATTTACAATATGCAATAGATCTTGCCTACCATTGGGATGCCTACGTGTATGTTTTTTCTGCCTTTAGGGAGCTCTCTAAAGTTGGAGGTCTTGCCAAGGTAAATGCTATTATCAAGGAAGACTGTGAAAACAGGCTGCAAGAGGTGTTGGATAAAGTAGACAAAAAGGGAGTTACAGTAATAGATCATCCTGTAAAAGGGAGTGTTTTAGAAACAGTTGTGCGTTTTAACAAGCATGTCTCTATAGACCTTATGGTGCTTTCCCCAAAATCTAATAGTATTAGAGAAGAGGTATATCTAGGGAAAACCACAGGCAACTTGGTTAAGAACACGAACATTCCCGCACTTATTGTACCAGAGGGCGATGTGTTTAAAGGTCCTGAAACTATTTTAATGGCCTTTAAAGACGGAAATTTTAAACATAAAAGTATGTTAGAGCCATTAAAAAAATTCATGGTTCACTTTGGGTCTGAAATAAAATTATTGCATGTTTCTACCCCTGAGAGTACGCCACAGACCCAGCGTGTGAGCAATAAACTTCAAAAGCTACAAACATCTTACACCAAAAGCGAAAACGCTACCACGTTTCAAGGGGTGTTAGAGCATTTCCAAAGTCATAACCCAGACATGCTTTGTGTTGTAAGGCACAAGCAAGGTTTCTTTAAAAAATTATGGGGTAAAAATGTGGTGCTTAAAAAGGAGTTTCATACCTCAAAACCTTTGCTAGTGCTCTCTGCTCAGTAGTAGCTGTAAAACACTAAAAACACTTGTAATAACTAGATTAATTGTACTTTTGCAGTCTTAAAAATATTAAATGAAAAATATTCTTGTTCCTATTGGATCTATTGAAAATGGCATTAACAATCTTAGGTATGCAACCAGCTTTGCTGCCATGACCAATGCCCGCATTTATGTTACTTGTATCAAAACACTCGCCACAGAGCTTATTCTAAAAGAGGTGTTAGAAAATGTAAGCACCAAAGATGTTCAAGTTGTCTCTAAGACCATCAGCGGAGATATTTTTGAAGGGGTTTCTCAGCTCTCAAAGAGTCTTAAAATAGGTTTAATTGTGCTGTCTCCTCAAAGTGTTGAGATTAAAGATGAGGTGTATTTAGGAAAAGTTACCACAAAAATAATACGCCAAACAGATATTCCGCTTTTAATTGTGCCGCCAAACTATCTTTTTAGGAAAATAGATACCATACTATTTGCATTTAAAAACTCCAAGATAGAAACCACAAAGGCATCACAAACATTAAAGGCGCTTATAGATATGTTTCATGCCAAGCTAGATTTATTGCAGGTAGTTACCCCAGATACCTCAGGAAATGATCGCCAGATAAAGCCAGAATTAAAGGCCTTGATGAGCAAAGATATCACCACAGAGAACGCAACAGTTTTTCAAGGTATTGTAGAGCATTTTAACGCCTTAAGTCCAGAAATGTTATGTGTGTTGAGAAGAAAAGACACGGGCGGCTTCTTTAAAAAGTTACTGCGCCAAAGTGAAGTTATTTTAAAAGAGCAGTTTTTTACAACAAAGCCGCTGCTAATATTAAAAGAGCACGAGTAATTAACATAAATAAGGGGGATTAGCTCAGTTGGCTAGAGCATTTGGCTGGCAGTCAAAGGGTCATCGGTTCGAATCCGATATTCTCCACTTAAAAGCAACATCATATCGGTGTTGCTTTTTTTATGGTCTGTGGGGGCTAGCCAGTTGTAAAACATATCTGCTTTAGAGAGGAATTTCAGAAAGAAAAACCCCTACTAAATTAATAGTAAGGGTTTAGTATTGTAAGATATTATTTAGGTAAAATTAGTCTATTACCCTATCAAAAATAATCTCATAAGTTCCATCATCCTCATTGATGGTAAACTTTACTTGGTCATCAGTTAAAAATTCATACATAAGCTCATCCACATCATCAGGCGCATAAGTTACAGTCATTATTGTGCTTGTTGTAGACCAAGTGAATACTTCTGTATCACTCTCACCGTCTAACACAAAATTTTCACTACCGGTTCCGTCGGCATTAAATTCTAAAAGAAGGCTACCGCCTTCATCATCATCAAACTCAGTCAACCAGCTACCCACAAACTGGGCATTGAGCGTTACACCAGCATTGCTGTCATCATCACTACCACTACAAGCAACGATAAGCACTGTTAAAAATAAATAAACTAGTTTTTTCATAATGTAAATTGTTTGTTTTAATTCTTTATAAACTTTTTATTAGTTTGATTAACACCATCTGAAATTCTAATGATATAAACACCCTTTGATAATTCACTCACATTTATTTTATCTGTATTCATTGGGTGTCTTAATACTTCTTGACCAAGTATATTTATAATTTTAATATTCCAATCCTCTACATTGTCAAGATTACCAAAGTCAATAGCGATATGGTCATTGGCGGGATTAGGGTATATGTTAATGTTATTTTCATAGGTGGCAGCGTTAGTGCTTAAAACCTCAGATTCATATAAAGTCGTTATTTCTTCTTGGGTTAATGCTCTACTCCAATAACCTAAGTCATCCATTTTACCGCTAAATAAAAGCCAATGGCCATTACTCATATTAATTTCACCAAAAGTTAAGCTTGCAGTACTTGTGTTAATATTTATATTGAGAGTTTCTTGCCCAGTTAGTTGACCATTTTTATAATGTTTTAGAACCGACCCATCATAAGTAATTACAACGTGTTCCCAACTACCATAAGACACATTTCCGCTTGAATATACAGACCAATTTAAACCATCATCTGCAAGAGTTGTAAAGATTTGACCTGAGTAATTAATTTGATTTCTAAAAATAATTGTTTCATTGTCATCCCAACGCCCCATCAAAGAGTGCGCTCTATCATTGTAAGGGCTTGGTTTTGTCTCTAAATTAACCCAACCTGACATTGTAAAACTATTATCGTTTGGAATTGTAGGATTTGTTACAGTAATTCTATCTTGAGCTGAACCCCAACCAGCAGAACTATTTACGGTGAAACTGTAGGCGCTATTATTATTCCCAAATCTATCTGAAGTTAATGTCGGCCCATTAACAACTCCATTATTACCATTGCCAGATGCATCATTTGCATTGCCATCAAATGGCCAATAACCAACTAAACCATCTGTTGGAACATAAGAGGGAACTTGAGCAACAGTATACTGGCTCATAAATATTAAACATAAAGTAAAAAATAAATAAATTAATTTTTTCATAATGTTTGTTTTTAAATTGTTTTAAACAAATATAAACAAAAGAATAAAGCGGTATGATACAACCTTGATACAGAAAACCCGACGTCACAAATTAACCCTTCTGGCTTAAAAACAAAACTGTTTTTGTTACAACATCAGTAAGCGCCTTTGGCATACTAGCCTGGGGGTAGGGATGTTTGGCATTAAAAACATGGTTAGCTTCTGGGGCTATAAAAAGCTCGCTGGTATTGCTCCAGTTGTGCAAATTTTGGGCCTCTTGCATACCCACCGTAGTGTCCTTCTCTCCATGAACCACTAGCAGTGGTTTTTGTAACTCTTGCGCAGCTCTTTGTAGAGTGAGGCGCTTTTGGTTTTCTATAAAATTGGTGTAAAACTGCCAGTAGTGAGGCATCTGCTGCTTTGTTCTGGCGTTTTGCACATAATAAACCCCTTGTTTTTTAAATGCTAAAAATCCTGGCGTATTTTCTTGGAAACGCGCCCTATAATCACTCACCCCTGCCCAGGTAACAACGTTGTTTACCCTTGGATCTTCTTGGGCTTTAATAAGTACAATACCCCCGCCTCTACTGTGACCAATTAAGCTTATTTTTGAGATATCTATCTGGTTACTATAGTTAGAATCTGCGCAAATAAAATCTAACACCCTATCAACATCATCAAGCTCTATGGTATAGTTGTTTTGCGCAAAAGCCTCTACATCTGGAAAATCTATAGGTTGGTGTACAGTGCCGCCATTATGAGAAAAATTAAATTTCAGAAAAAAGAACCCTGCCTTTGCAAATGCGGCTGCAACCAAATGCCAAGGACCCCAATCTTTAAACCCTTTATAGCCGTGACAAAAAATTACAACTGCTTTAGCCTTGCCGTCATTTTTAAAATAGGCGTCATACACAATAGGTTTTTGTGCTTCTTGTAACGGGGCCAATACTTGATTTTTGATACGCTGCATCTACACCTCTTTTTCTTGAAAATCTATGCTTATATCACATATTTCTTGAATTAGAGCAACGAGTTGCTCCTTAAATAAAACCAGTGTTTCTTGAGTGATGGTAGTATCTTTTTTGTCTGTTTTTTCTGTGAATTTTAAAAAGCCACTGCCCAAGTTTTTAAAAGAAATAATACCTCCAAATGCGCGGGTAATTGGCGCTGTGTCATTGTATATAAGCGCGTAGGTTAGTACCTGGAACGCTTTACTAAAGGAGTATTCTTGCCTTATTTTTTCCCAGTGCGAAACTACCAGATCCTTTTGCTCTACTTTTCCTGTTTTGTAATCGATAATTCGCATCTGGCCATTGTAGTGGTCTATGCGGTCTACCTTCCCGCCAACACGAACCGGGAAATCAAGCCCCGGCACCTCAACGCTAATGCCTAAATCTGCCTCAAGTGCTTTAATTATAATTTCATTGCCTGCCTTTACCTCTTTGATTTCAAAATCAATAAAATTGGAAACATACTTTTTTGCAACTTCAAAAATGAGTAGGTTTTTACCAGTTGAGAAATCTCCACCCTTGAAGCTTATCATAAACCGTGCCGTGATCTCTGCCGAAATTTTAGGATAAATGCTCTCTAAAGCAGCTACCGATAATACCTTAGACACAAAGGGGGTGTATAACTCCTCGAGGGCATCATGCACTATGGTTCCTAGGGTGTTGGCCGCTACGGTTTCTTCTACTTCTTGAAGCTCTTGGATTTTTAATACCTTCTGAAAATAAAAATCTATAGGGTTTCTAATATAACTAGTAAGAGAAGACGGAGAAAAACCCTTGGAGGCTATTTCTTGCAAACGCTCTAAAATTTTCGGGGTTTTCTCTATACGTGCCATTGTTTTTTGGCCCATGCTTATCGTTGGGCTCACGGTAGTATGAGTGATGGTGTGATTGGCCACTTTGGCCACTTCAAGTTGTAATAAAAATCTACTTTTCTCCCCTGTATTTAATCCCTCTGTGTGGGTATTATATAGTAGGGTAGCGGTTTTTACTCTTTGTAATAGATGAGTGAAATGATAGGTGTAAATAGCGTCTTTCTCGGAAAAGCTTGGCAGGTTGTATTGCTTTTTTAAATCATAGGTAATAAAAGAGTTGTTTGATTTTCCAGAGGGTAAAGTGCCTTCGTTTACAGAGAGCATTATTACATTTTTAAAGTCTAAAACCCTTGACTCTAACACCCCCATAATTTGAAGCCCCTGGTAGGCCTCTCCTTTAAAATCTAGGGTTGTATTTGCTATGAGTTCTCTGTATAGCTGTTGCACTGTTTTAAGTGTTGTTACATAGCTATAAGATTCATTAAGAGCGGCAATTTTCAAAAATATTTCTTGCAGGTAGGATACACAAACTTCTTCTATAGAACTTAGACTGCGCGAGGTTGCACGCTCCAATAATTTATTGCAACAGGTAATAGCCATACCGCTGTCAAGGCCCCAGTCTTGAAATAGCAACTGTAATATTTCATGATCCTTTGGGTCTGAAATTGACTGTAAATACCCCTGGGTACTATGGGTTATATTCTCTTGTTTTATCTGGGCTAAAGTAGCGCCGGCACTAACCATCACGTTGCTAATAAAAGGATGGCTTAAAATAGATTGTACATCTTTATAGTAATAACTGCCAGCGGGTTTTGCTTTTACCGTGAATAAAATTTCAAAAAAAGTAGCAAAAGGCATCGTTTTTAGGGCTACCCCCATGGTAATATTTAC
>Ga0307998_1002150_pt1 | contig 10210 bp, 10 predicted proteins | sample Davwhametageno37_FD_203147 | JGI IMG/M metagenome (GOLD analysis project Ga0307998, IMG submission 203147) | Marine microbial communities from Davis Island wharf, Antarctic Ocean - #37 | ecosystem: Environmental > Aquatic > Marine > Unclassified | place: Antarctic Ocean: Davis Island wharf...
AATATTCTTATCCTCGGCGGCGGTGGACGCGAACATTCCCTAGCATGGGCTATCAAACAAAACCCTAAATGTGATCGTTTGATCGTGGCACCTGGTAACGCAGGAATCGCCAAAATGGCTGAATGTGCAGACTTCGACGTGATGAGCGGCACCGCCGTTCTTGAGTTCGTTCAAGAACAAGCCATCGATTTCGTGATCATCGGACCAGAAGCTCCCTTAGCCGCAGGCGTTGCCGATCAATTGCGCGACGCTGGCATCTTGGTCTTTGGCCCCTCCAAAGCAGCCGCAGAACTAGAAGCATCCAAGGCCTTCACCAAAGCCATCTGTGACGCTGCATCCGCACCAACAGCGGCCTACGGTCACTTTACCGATGCTGAGGCTGCAAAGGCCTACGTTCAAACCCAAGGCGCGCCAATCGTGGTCAAAGCTGACGGTTTGGCTGCAGGCAAAGGCGTGATTATCGCTGAAACTGTGGATCAAGCCCTAGCTGCAATTGATGACATGTTTGATGGTTCATTCGGCGAAGCCGGCGCTGAAGTGGTGATTGAGGAATTCATGACGGGCGAAGAAGCCTCCTACTTCATCCTTTGTGACGGCGAAAACGTGCTGCCAATCGGCACCGCCCAAGACCACAAACAGGTTGGCGACGGCGACACTGGGCCAAACACAGGCGGCATGGGTGCCTATTCCCCCGCCCCAGTGCTTACAGATGCGATTGCACAAAAAGCCATTGATGAAATCATCCGTCCCACCATGGCCGAGATGGTGCGTCGCGGCACGGCTTATCGAGGGATCCTTTATGCAGGCCTGATGATTGAAAACGGCCAACCACGTCTGGTTGAATACAACGTGCGCTTTGGTGACCCTGAATGTCAGGTGCTCATGATGCGCTTGGGTGCACAGGTTCTGGACCTCTTGGTCGCAGCCTCTGAGGGGCGCTTGAATGACGTCAAACCAAACTGGGCAGATGATCACGCGGTAACAGTTGTGCTGGCGGCCAAAGGCTATCCCGATGCTTACGAAAAAGGCACCGTTATCGGTGGTTTGGGCGCATTGCAAAGCGACAGCATGAATATGGTGTTCCACGCAGGCACAGCTGAACGTGACGGAATGATCGTTGCAAACGGTGGGCGCGTTTTGAACGTTACAGCACGTGGTGACAGTTTGGCCGAAGCCCAACAGCGTGCCTATGCAATGGTTGATAAGATCGATTGGGCCGATGGCTTTTGCCGTCGTGACATCGGTTGGCGTGCGCTAGGCTAAGGCCGACGCCTTAATCGTCACAGGTCATAACAATGGCAAAGGCAGGTCGGGATGTATCTTGACCAATCGTCTTTGCCACGAAACCTTTGCCGTCTAATGTCATCGCGACCATCTGAGCCCAATCTGCCCCAGCAACGATCATTTCAGGCATACCGTTACAGGTGCTAATACCACCAGCAATATCGCGTTCGCCAATGCGGTGGTTCGTGTAACCTGCCAACTCACTGACAAAGCGTAATTCGCCGCTTTCAAACCGCCAAATCATCAAAGTCTTGGCAAAATGTGGGCGGTCAATATAGGCCAGTTCAATCAACCCGACACCGTCTAAATCTGTGGCCCCAAGAGGGGTAAGCCAACGGTTTGAACGCCCGATATTAGGCGTGGTAGCAACCAATCCAGTTTCGTCGTAGATGGCCAGCTTTGCACCAAGTCGCGCATTGCTTTGCACAACAACCACTTCAGGTGACCCATCCGCATCCAATAGGCGCGGCCCAGTGTCTTCAAAAACATCTGACTGGGGTAGCGTTATTGTAACCGTCTTGGCGTTATTAAGCTTGATCATAAGTGCCCCATGCTCAATCGCATCGCCAAGGATGCCATGCGCATAACGCGTTGTTGGCTCAGTATAGGCTGCACTGGTGATCGTTTACGCAACAGCCCCGTGGGCCAATGGCAACAACCAAGCAACCAGCAGCGCGCGGCGAATGGGGCGCAGCAACGCGCAGAACGACAGACGCCGCGCCCTGTTCAACATTAGATTTGCTTTTCTGGCATCTTGACTATCAAGCCGTCAAGGTCAGCTGTGACCTTCATTTGGCACGTCAGGCGTGACAGTTTCTCATCAGGCTCATATGCGAAATCCAACATGTCGGTTTCCATGTCATCCTTTGCAGGAACCTTCTCAACCCATGATGCGTCCACATAAACGTGGCAGGTGGAGCAGGCACATGCGCCGCCACAATCGGCTTCGATACCTGGAATATTGTTGTCGCGTGCGCCTTCCATGACGGTCATGCCGTTGGCAACTTCAACAATGTGCTCTTTGCCGCTGTGTTCGATGTAAGTGATTTTGGCCATTTCGGTCCCCTTAAAAAACGTTTGAAACTGTCTACCCAGCGCCTATGCTCAAGACCAGCCCCTTTTTCGTGGATCGCGTGATGAGCGCGTTTTAGACGCCAATCAGGGCCAAAAGTTTCAAGCGCTAGGCAGCATCACAAAACCCATAATCAGGGTAAAAAAACGCACAGGCAGAAACTATGACCAAACGAAACTTACCGCTAATAGCCGTGGCACTTTGTGCATTGGTCGGTTGTGACATGCCAAACATTGGCACGCCCTCCCCGCGTTCGCCGCAAATCATTGGGTTCGCTCCAGACGCGCCAGATGGTGCGGCAGCCGGCACCTGCTGGGGTAAAATGATTTCACCTGTGATCATCGAAACGGTCCACCTCGAAGTACTGTTACAACCCGCACAGGTCAGCACAGATCGACGCATTCAGCAGCCCGCCGTCTACAAAAAAGAGGACGTGCAAGAGATCGTCCAGCAACGCGCAGAAACGTGGTATGAAACCGTTTGTCCAAATTTGATGACAGATGATTTTGTCGCCAGCCTGCAACGCGCGCTCAGCATCCGCGGCACATACCGGGGTAAGGTGACTGGTTTGATGGACGACAAGACCCGCCGCGCCATTCGCAAATTCCAGCAAGGCGACTTTGAAAGCGGGAATCTAACCGTCGCATCAGCGCGGGTATTGGGGTTGGTCGCTGTCCCCTGCACCGTGGATTGAACTAACAAAAAAGGCACCCCGAAGGGTGCCTTTTCGCAGTCGTTTAGATCCGCTTAATCAGCAAGACTTAGCGCGACAAAACGTGGATCACCTGCACGGCGTACCAGCAACAACAGTGACTTGCGTCCTGCGTCTTTAACCTCCGCCAAACGTGTATCCAGATCCTCAATGCTGGTTATCTTTTCCTGACCCGCTTCGGTGATCACATCACCTACGCGTAGGCCTTTTTCAAAGGCTTCAGCCGTATCATCGACATCCGTGACCACCAAACCCTCTTGGTCTGCATCAAGGCTCAATTGCTCACGCAACTCATCTGTCAGGACGCTAAGCGTCAGACCCAAAACATCTTTAGTCACAGGAGATGGTGCTTCTTCAGGTTCCGCAGCAGAGGTTTGAACTGCTTTCTCTGCATCCTCGCGACGACCCAATGTAACCTTCAAAGTGATCGATTTACCTTCACGTAAAACAATCACGCGAACAGATTCACCGACCGGGCTGTTGGCAACGGTGCGCACAAGGCCACGTGTGTCAGCGACTGGCTTGCCATCAAAGCTAACAATGATGTCGCCGTCCAGCATGCCACCTTCTTTGGCAGGACCTTCTTGAACAGAATTCACCAAGGCACCTTTTGTGCTGTCCAAACCAAACCCTTCAGCCAAATCGTCTGTCAGGTCCTGAATACGAACACCCAACCAACCGCGACGGGTCTCACCAAACTCGCGCAATTGATCAACAACACGGATTACAACGTTGGACGCCATAGAGAAACCGATGCCAATGGAACCACCATTAGGTGACAAGATCGCCGTGTTAACGCCAATCACTTCACCGTCCATGTTGAACAATGGACCGCCAGAGTTACCGCGATTGATCGCTGCATCTGTCTGGATATAGTCATCATATGTACCGCTTAGGGCGCGGTTACGTGCTGAAACGATCCCTGCAGAGACTGAGAACCCTTGCCCCAGTGGATTGCCCATTGCGATTACCCAGTCGCCAACACGCGACTCGTCGCTGTTGCCAAACGGAACAAACGGCAGAGGTTGATCTGTTTCGACTTTGAGCAATGCGATGTCAGTTTTCGGGTCTGTGCCAATAACTTTCGCAGGCAATTCTTCACCAGAAAAGAACTCGATCAGGATTTCATCCGCACCTTCGATGACGTGATTGTTGGTTACAACATATCCATCTTCAGAGATGACAAAACCTGAACCCAAAGCAGAAGACCGACGCGAACGTGGGCTGCCTTCACCTTGGGGGCGGTTGTTGAACAGGTCTTCCAAAGGAGACCCTTCAGGCACGATGCCTTGCTGGCCCGTTGGGCGCTCAACAACAGTTGAGGTTGTAATGTTCACCACGGAAGGGCTGATCTGTTTGGCCAATGGGGCCAAGCTTTCGGGACGGGCGTTAGCCATCATTACTTGCGCAAGTACCAGCGCAGTCGTCAACAGGCCCAGCCATAGGCCACGCATTTGAATGAGAGGTTTCATTTTTCTCGACAAGGCTACCGCTTTGGGCTGCATTTATCGTCTCCTGTAAGTACGGGCCACTTCGGGCCATTTTGCGCTTCAATACGCTTCACATCCGGCCTGCATCTAGGGTGTGCAGACTACAACCTACAACATGGTGCGCGGACGTGGTGCTTTCAAGGAATTCTCAAGAAACAGTGAAGCAAAGGGGTATGCATTGAAACATTTGACCCTGTTTGGCCGTATTTACAGACTCACGCCCAATTGAAACGCGCCCCACACCAACAGCAAACCAAACACCAAGACCAATCCGCCCATTTGGCGGCGGGAGGCTTCGGGCAAGCTGCGCAGGATCTCAAGGACCTGTTCAATGAGAGAAGGGGCCAGCACATATGCCAGCCCCTCTACTATCATGACCAAACCAATGGCCAATACGATCAACGCAATCACTTTGATGCAGCGCCTTGATCACTCTTGAAATAGTTAAAGAATTCGCTGTCAGGCGACATAACCATCGAAGTGTTTTTACCATTGATTGCGGTCTCATAGGCGGTCAAAGAACGGTAGAATTCAAAGAACTCTTGATCCTGACCATATGCTTCCGCAAATATTTTGTTACGTGCCGCATCGGCTTCACCTTCAGCGATACGTGCGTCACGGCGCGCTTCAGATAATATTTCCTCATACGTACGATCAGCCAACGCTTGAACACGTTGTGCAGCCTCACGACCACGCGCACGTTCATCCGTTGCTTCACGCTCACGTTCCGCAATCATCCGCTGCAAGGTCGCAGCAAAGTTTTGCTCTGGAAGGTTGGTTTGACGCAGACGCACATCCACAATCGACAGACCTAGTGCTTTAGAACGCGAGTCAGACTGATCACGGATTTGAACCATCAATGCCGCACGCTCTGGGGATAGGATGGTGTTAGATGTCACACCTTCGGAACCCAAAACAGCACGAATTTGCGAGTCTAGAATACCGCGTAACTGCACTTCAGCTTCACGTTCACCACCACCACCAAGCGCTTGGCGGAACTGTTTCACGTTAGTAATACGGTACAAAACAAAGGCATCAACTTCTAGACGACGATCATCGGCCGGTGTGACCTCGATCAATTCCGTTTCCATAGTCAGGATACGGTCTTCGTAACGTGCAACCTCGTCCAACAATGGAATTTTAAAGCCCAAGCCAGGTTCAGTAATCTCTTGTTTGATTTGACCAAAACGCAGAACCAGCACTTTTTCGCGCTCGTCCACAATAAAGATCGATGAAAGGATACCTGCGATCGCAATAACAACTACAGGGATCAAATAGCTAGAGTTACGCATTAGTTTGACCCTCCGTTTTTACGCAATTCGTTCAGAGGAAGGTAGGGAACGACGCCCTGCCCACCATCAGTGTTGTTTTCAAGAATAATCTTGTCCACATTGCCCAAGACCTTTTCCATCGTCTCAAGATAAAGACGTTTGCGGGTTACTTCTGGGGCCGCTTGATATTCGTTCAAAACGGCCAAGAAACGGCTGGCTTCACCAACAGCGTCATTGACCACACGGGCGCGATAGCCCTCAGCAGCTTCAAGCAACTGCGCAGATTCACCACGGGCTTCCGCAGTTTTCTGGTTTGCATATGCATCCGCTTGACGCTCTAGGCGGTCGCGCTCTTGCTCTGCGGCCTGAACATCTCGGAACGCATCCACAACAGAAACGGTTGTTACGTTGCCGTTGCTATCAACCATACGTACTGTTTGGCTTGGTGGATCGACCTTCTTAACGTTCACACGCAAGATGTTGATACCTGTTTGGCGGTTGTCCAAAGTAAGTTGGATCAATTCGCGCACGTCGACTTCAACGCTGGCACGGTCACGGTTCAAAATCGGAGCCAATTCTGATTCAGCGATAACTTCACGCATCGCAGCCTCAGAAATCGCAATCACTGAAGATTCAGGAGAGCGTAACGAGAATTTGAAATTACGTGCGTTTTTGACGTTCCAAACAACTTCGAAATCGATGTCTACGATGTTTTCGTCCGTTGTCAGCATCAAGCCATCATTGCCAGACGTCCGCGCAACACCGATTGTCTCGGTGCGGTTGGTTGTGACATCAAACACTTCGGCTTTGACCAGTGGCCAAGGGGCAAAGTTCAGACCCTCAGTACCGATGCCCGAGAATTCACCAAGAAACAATTCGATCGACTGCTGCTCAGGGCGCACAGTATAAAAGCTGGTCATTCCCCACAATACTGCTGCTGCCAAAAGACCAAGTCCAACTGTGCCACGTGTCAGTGCAGGACCGCCACCGCCGCCATTGTCAGCGCCATTGCCGCCGCCAGTGCCACCACGGCCGCCCATTAGGACGCGCAGTTGCTCTTGGCCTTTTTTGACCAGCTCATCAATCTCTGGGATTTGTGGCCCATCGTTGCCTGGCTTGCGCCCGCCACCGTTATTGCCATTTTCCCCACGGTTTCCGCCGCCGTTGTTACCGCCCGAATTGCCGCCGCCCCCCCAGGGGCCGCCTGTATTGCCAGCCATTTTCGCGTCATTCCTTAAATTGAGAAACTTTAATCTTGCTCTATACCTGTGCTTTCAGGTCAAAAAATCAAGCCATGTGTCTCTATGTTTTACGTATAGGTGTTTTCATTGTTACCATTTCTTCAGACATTGTGGGGTGAACCGCAACCGTCCGGTCGAAATCTTCTTTTGTAGCGCCCATTTTGACCGCAATACCTGCCAATTGGATCATCTCGCCCGCATTCGGTGCAACGATATGGCAGCCCAAAACAACGCGCGTTGCTTGGGACACGATCAGTTTCATCATAACGCGATCAGGTTTGCCTGCGAATGAGGACTGCATTGGCTTGAATGTCGTCGCATAAACTTCAATCGGTTCGATCTCAGCTGCTGCTTCCTCAGACAATCCAACGGTACCCATTTCAGGCTGCGTAAAGATCGCAGATGGGATCAAATCGTGATCGACAGGTGTTGGGTTGGCATTGAACACTGTCTGAACAAAGGCCATGCCTTCGCGGATCGCAACAGGTGTTAGGTTCACGCGGTTCGTCACATCGCCAATCGCATAGATCGACGGGACACCAGTTTGACTATACTCATCCACAACGATTTCGCCACCACGGCCCAGCGCGCCGCCAGCTTCTTCAATGCCCAATCCATCCGTGTTTGGTTTGCGGCCCGTTGCGAACAAAACCTGATCAAAAATAGTTTCGACGCCAGTGGTCGACTTAACCCAGACCCCGCCGTCACGTTTTTCCATCTCTGCGATGTTCGTGCCCAATTGTAGATTGATGCCTTTTTCGACCATTTGGTCCGCAATCAATGCACGCGCCTCATTGTCAAAGCCACGCAAGATTTGCTCACCACGGTAATACTGCGTCACCGAAACGCCCAAACCATTCATGACGCCTGCAAATTCAGACGCGATGTATCCACCACCGATAATCAGCATCGTTTTTGGCAGTTCTGGCAGATCGAACAAATCATCAGACACGATACCAACATCCGCATTTGGAATATTGGGGCGTGTAGGGCGACCACCCACAGCGACCAAGATATGCTTGGCTGTCTTTTCTTCGCCCGTGGACAAAACAATAGTGTGCGCGTCTTTTACAGTTGCGCGTGCATCGAATGTCTCAACGCCAGAGTTGGCAAGCAAGCGGCGATAGATGGCCTCAAGGCGATCCAATTCAGCGTGCATTGACCCTTTAAAGCGGTCCCAATTGAAATCACCCAAAGTGATATCCCAACCATATGCTCCAACTTCCGCCTCAATTCCGCTATAGCCTGATGCAAATACCATCAGCTTTTTGGGGACACAGCCTCGAATAACGCAGGTGCCGCCGTAACGATCCTCTTCTGCCAATGCGACTTTCGCACCGTGTTCACCAGCTGCAACACGGGCTGCACGTACGCCTCCAGAGCCGCCACCAATAACAAAAAGATCGTAGTCGAACGCCATGGGCTTAGTCCTTGTTATGAAAGATCGCTAAACAGGTTGTCTGTTTCGGCGAAATCAAGACGGTCTGTTTCGACCGTCCCCGCATTAATATCACGTATCTCGACACGGCCATCGCCGAAGCCGATCACGACCGCATCACAGATATCAACAAACAGACCGTTTTCAACCACACCTGGCATTTGATTTATCACCATCGCCAACTGACGTGGGTTCCCAATGCGGTTCAAATGAAGGTCCAGAATATGGTTCCCCTCATCTGTTATAAACAGGCGATGTCCATTCATGCGCAGCGTCGACTGACGGCCCAAAACATCCATAGAAATAAGAGTTTCTTCAACCAGCGCTTGGGTGGTCTGCCATCCAAAGGGAATGACCTCGATTGGCAATGGAAAATTCCCCAAGGATTCGACCTCTTTTCCGATGTCCGCGATAACAATCATTTGATCAGATGCCGTCGCCACGATCTTCTCATGTAGCAATGAACCACCACCACCTTTGATCAGATTTAGGTCGCAGTCAAACTCATCTGCACCATCAATCGTGATGTCTAACCACTTGGCTTCATCCAACGAAACAATATCAAGTCCAACTTCGCGCGCCAATTCAGCAATGCGGGTCGATGTGGGAACACCTTTAATCCGCAAGCCATCATTGCGTACGCTTTCACCTAAAAAACGCACCAACCACGCAGCAGTTGATCCGCTGCCCAATCCAACGCGCATGCCGTCCTCGACGTATTGCGCAGCCCGTTTGGCAGCAACAAATTTTGCCTTGTCGATTGGTGACAATTCTCCGGCCATAGCTGCGACTCCCTAGTTACTGCGCAGCTTATACAAAAATGCAGGCTAAGGTGCGAGAAGAAAGCACCCCCTTAATCCCGCACAAATGCATCGTAAAAATGGATCACGTCCCCTCTTCACTTTGAAATGTCGTTTTCGGAAAGACCTATAGGACCATCTGCCCTATTCATTAAGGCATGAGCTATGTCCTGCACTACGCCCCTGATAACGCATCCCTTGTGATCCGCCTTGCCTTGGAACAAGTTGGTGCCCCCTATCGGTGTGCACTGGTGGACCGTAGTCAAGCGGCCCAACGGTCTGATTCCTACATGGCCCTGAACCCCAATGGCTTGATCCCAACGCTGGAAACGGATCAGGGACCCATCTTTGAAACAGGCGCTATTCTGCTTTGGCTGGCCGATCGCCACAGCGGCTTGGGCCCTGCCCCACGCAGTGCTGAGCGTGCGGATTTCCTGAAATGGTTGTTCTTCATATCCAACACCGTGCACTCCGCCCTGCGCATGTTTTTCTATCCTGATCAATTCATTGGCGCTGACCCCATTCACCAAAGTACTTTGCGCGCAAACGCGGCGAACGCACTGGTTCGATATCATACCCAACTCGATGGCCTTGTGGCCCAGGGACATACATGGTGCGGCGGGCAAACGCCCAGCGCTTTGGATTTTTACATCGCGGCCACATTGCGCTGGCCCGCGATTTACCCACAAGATTATGACCATAGTTGGCACAACTTAGCCAACTATCCAGCCCTCCACGACATGTGTCAGCGCTTGGAAACCCTCGCGCCCGTCCATTTATTGATCCAAGCAGAGGGCATGAACGCAACCCCGTTCACAAACCCCAAAGCACCAAACCCTCCTGAAGGAAGCCCTATCTAATGTTTCTATCCGTTTTTGAGATGTTCAAAGTCGGCATTGGAC
>Ga0307998_1002151_pt1 | contig 10208 bp, 9 predicted proteins | sample Davwhametageno37_FD_203147 | JGI IMG/M metagenome (GOLD analysis project Ga0307998, IMG submission 203147) | Marine microbial communities from Davis Island wharf, Antarctic Ocean - #37 | ecosystem: Environmental > Aquatic > Marine > Unclassified | place: Antarctic Ocean: Davis Island wharf...
TTATAAAGACCAATTTCAATGGTTTTTAGGCCTGGGACTTTTAATGTTTTTTTTAGATCAAATTATTTGGGAAGGAAAAACAGGGTGGATTTCAAAATTAAATTTATTTAATGAAAAAGAAGATGAGGCAGCAGCTTAATAAATTAGGGCTCTTTGGATGTTTAATTCTTGGATTAAGCGCCTATTCACAGGAAGGCAAACAAGATTTATCTGGGACACCCCTTGAAAACAAGAAGGAAGTAGCGGCAAAGCCTATAGACACTAAAAAGGTCATAGAGGCACAAAACCTTACTTATAAAGGAAATGAATCCTTGTCCAATAACGCGTTTGTAGCTGCTGAAAAATCCTATAGAACAGCGATTGGAATTAATCCTGAAAACGCAACACCTGCCTATAATTTAGGAAGTGCCCTGTACCAAAAAGAGGCTTTTGAAGAAGCCTTAACCCCATTAAAAAAAGCGGTTATTGCAGGAAAAAACAAGCAGGAAAAACACACTGCGCTTCACAACTTAGGAAATACTTTCATGAAAAATAAAAGCTATGAAAAAGCTGTGGAAACCTATAAAGAAGCCTTGAGAAATGAACCAACAGACAACGAGACACGATATAATTTAGCCATTGCCAAAGAAATGCTCAAAAAAGAAAAACAAGAGCAAGATAAGGACCAGGATAAAAAAGATCAAAAAGACCAAGATAAAAAAGACCAGGAAGACCAAGACAATAAAGACAAGGAAGGGGATCAGAAAAAAGATCCAAACGGCGATCCTGATAAAGGAGACGGTGAAAAAAAAGACGAAGATTCCGCACCAAAAGACCCTGAAAAAGAAGAACAGAAAAAAGGGGATGGTGAAGATAAAAAAGAAACTCCTCAAAAACCCAAAGAAAACCAAGGGAAACCAGAGGAACGCAAAAGCCAGCTCTCCCCACAACAAATTCAAAACTTGCTAGATGCCATGCAGAACGCAGAGAAAAAATCTCAAGAAAAACTGGAGGGTAAAAAAGTGAAAGGGACTCCTGTAAAAACTAAAAAAGATTGGTAATGTCCTTAATTGCAAAAACATATTTGTTTCTTTTACTAGGTATAACCACCATCTTTGGAGGAGATTCATGGCGAGAAAAACAAGAGCCTGTAAGCTTTAAAATGGTGCTGAGTAAAAGCAGCATGGGTATAAACGAACGCATTCGAGTAGACTTTGTAATGAACAAGGATGGAGACAACTTTGTCCCGCCATCTTTTGAAGGTTTTAGGGTAGTCATGGGGCCTTCTCAAGCCATAAGTTCATCTTGGGTAAACGGTGTAAGGAGTTTTTCAAAAACTTTTTCATACACCATTGCACCCACTAGAAAAGGAAATTTAACCATTGCACTAGCTCAAATAGAAATAAACGGAACTAGCTATAAAACATCTGCTCAAAAAGTGACTGTAACAGATGCGGTCAAAAAGCCAAGTGAAGACATGACGGCAGAAGATGTAGCCAATGAAAACCTATATCTAGTAGCAGAGGTCTCTAAAACCAATCCCTACCTTAACGAGATGGTCACCGTAATTTACAAACTATATGTAGGTGCAGATATCAGTGTGACAAACTTTAGGCCCATAGACAACCCCACCTTTAATAACTTTTGGAACCAAGACATTCCTGTCACTCAGTACACCTTTCAATCTGGAACATACAACGGAAAGCCTATGCAATATGTAGCCCTTAAAAAGGTGGTATTGTATCCTCAAAAAACAGGAGAACTTCAATTAGAACCCTTGGCTTTAGATGTCAACGCAGAGGTGCCCACCAACAGACGGGACTTCTTCGGGGGAAGACTGTATGCGCAAACCAATAAAACGGTTACAGCTGGGAATAGAACCATACAAGTAAAACCCTTGCCTGAAGCAGGCAAGCCGGCTTCGTTTAGTGGTGCGGTAGGAAAATTTGATTTTTTTGTAAGAACTTCTAAAAACATATTGAATGCCAATGAATCTCTTCAGGCTGTGGTAGAAGTGAATGGAAATGGAAACTTAAAATTATTTAAAGTGCCTGAACTTAAACTTCCAGCGGCACTAGAAGTATATGAACCAGAATTTGAAGAGAAAATTACAACGAATTTATCAGGGATGCGAGGTAAAATCAGTAATAGCTATACCGTAGTACCTGCATACAAAGGAAAATACCCTATTCCTTCTGTCGCTTTTAGTTATTTTGATCCTTCTTTGGAAAAATACATTACCCTAGATGCTACGCCGGTAGTTGTTAATGTTATTGAGGGTCCTACGTACAATGAAAACCCCAAAAATGAAAATAATACGGTAACTACTGCAACCAAACAAGCCGTAGCAGAAAACAATGCCTTTGGGTTTATTAAAACAAAAACAACGCTAGTTCCATTAGCACAAAGCGCATTCTTTAACGGCAAAACTTTTTGGTTGTTATGCATACTCCCTTTCGCTTTACTACTACTAACGGTATTAACACACAGATTCATCACAACTAAAAAAACGGACCAAGCGTCTGCTTTGAGCAAGAGATCACAACGATTGGCTAAAAAATTCCTCTCAGAAGCCAAAGGAAAAAAAGCAAACAAAGACGCTTTTTATGTGGCCCTTGAAAAAGGATTACAGCTCTACCTAAAAGGAAAATTAAAATTAGACAATGCAGATTTTAACAAAGAAAATATCTATAATATTTTTAACAAAAAATCTATTTCAAAAGAAACCACAGGCCTATTAATTACATTATTAGAGCATTGTGAAGCCGCAAGATACAGCCCTTTTACAGCCGTTGAAATTGAAGCCGACTATCTAAATGCAATAAGCGCAATAAGCCAATTAGATACACAGTTATAATGGTAAAATTATGGTTCACGATGAAAAAAAACACCTCTATGACGCCTAATTACAAATCAAATGCCTCTAGACACACACTTAAAGCACACACTAATTGGCTTGTGTTCTTTTGGCTTTTCACCCTAGTCACTATGTTTCCTTTGGCAGCACAAAATGACACACAAAATAGTTTATTAAAAGGCACAACCGAAAAAAACCAGGAGGTCAAAAATGAAGGAATTGTAAATAAATACAGCCAAGAAACTGCTTTTTTTAATGCCGCTACTCAAGCTTATAACGAATCAAATTTTCAACTAGCCATAGATTATTATGAAAAAATAATTGCTGCCGGTTACCACAGTGCAGAATTGTATTACAACCTAGGGAATGTGTATTACAAACGAAATGACATAGCGTCAAGCATCTATTATTTTGAAAAATCTCTTCTCCTAAACCCAAATGACCAAGAAGTGATTAAAAACTTGGGGTTTGCCCAAAAAATGACCATAGATGCCATTCCATCTAAAGAAGTCAATGGTATTGGAAAAGCCTATTTAAAAGTCATTAAATCCCAAAGTGAAAATCGATGGGGGTTTTTCTGTATCCTTTTGGTCTGCATTTCTGTAACACTTTATTTATTGTACTATTTTGCCAACACCTCTGTGGCTAAAAGACTTTTCTTTACCACCTCTATTCTAATGGTTCTATTGAGTGGATTGGCTTACCTAAATGCTTACTTAGTTGAAAAAGCGGCCAAACAAGACAATCCAGCAATTGTTTTTGAAACAGCTAAAGTACTTTCTGAGCCAAATTCAAACGGTATTGAAGCCTTTGAATTACACCAAGGAACTAAGGTTCAAGTTTTAGAAGGTTTTTCAAATTGGTATAAAATTCAAATTGCAGATGGTCAAATTGGCTGGCTATTACAAAATCAAATTAGGCCATTAAAAGAATAACACTTTGTTTTATTTTCTCGATCTTTGTAGAAATGTGGTATAAACAAAATATTAAAATTTGGGTAATTGGAACATTGTTCTTATGGCTTTTAAGTGCACTTATGCCTGCTGTTTCTGTTTATATTTTTCAAGAAGTTGATCAGATTTCAATGACTGGAACACTGGAAGAAGAAAAAAAAGAAGAAAAAAAAGAAGAAAATAAAAAAGAGTGGATCTGCTATCATATATTGATTAACTATACTACAATAACCGCTGCTTCATTGACCCATAGTTCAGTAGTGAAAAAAACCTATAATAGCCCTGCAAATGTAGTTGTGCTTCCCCCTCCAGAGCTAGTATAGTACCTCCGCAATAACAACTAAGCTATTTACTTTTTTACACCCTATCCCATCAAGGAAATGGGGGTATGCATTATAAAACAACAACAACTTATGTTTAAAAATATCAAACAAGACATACCTGCGAGTATTGTCGTATTCTTCGTTGCGCTCCCACTTTGTTTGGGTATTGCGCTGGCGAGTGGAGCCCCACTTTTTTCAGGCCTTATCGCTGGAATTGTAGGGGGAATCTTAGTGGGATTCTTAAGCGGCTCAGAAATTGGCGTTTCAGGTCCAGCAGCTGGACTAGCTGCCATAGTACTTACAGCAATTGGCACCCTAGGAGGCTTTGAGAATTTTTTATTAGCTGTTGTACTCGGTGGCGCCATCCAAATTGTCTTTGGCTTATTGAAAGCTGGAGTGATCGGGTATTACTTTCCTTCTTCTGTAATTAAAGGAATGCTTACTGGAATTGGAATTATTATCATCCTAAAGCAAATTCCACACTTCTTTGGTTATGACGCAGATCCAGAAGGTGATTTTGCTTTCATGCAAATAGACGGGCAAAACACTTTTTCTGAAATATTAGCGCCCTTAAACGGTATTCAGACAGGTCCAACAATTGTCGCTGTAATAGGTTTAGGCGTTTTACTTCTTTGGGATAAAATACTCTCTAAAAAAGGAAAAATATTCACCCTAATACAAGGCCCTTTAGTGGCGGTAGTCATTGGTATTATTTACTTTGTTGTAACCAAAGACAATCAGGCGTTATCTATTAATGCCAGTCATTTGGTTCAAGTACCTGTACCAGAAGATTTGGCCTCATTTAAAGCCCAATTTACAAGCCCTAATTTTTCTGGCATTGGAAACCCAGAGGTTTGGGTAGTGGCATTTACTATTGCTTTAGTAGCCAGTTTAGAAACCTTACTGTGTGTAGAGGCCACTGACAAATTAGATCCAGATAAAAGGGTTACTCCAACCAATCGTGAATTATTGGCTCAGGGTGCTGGAAATATATTTTCTGGACTTATTGGGGGGCTTCCTGTAACACAGGTCATTGTAAGGAGTTCTGCCAATATTCAATCTGGTGGTAAGAGTAAATTAGCAGCAATTTTACATGGCTTTTTATTGCTTATATCGGTAATGATCATTCCTAAATTACTCAATATGATCCCCCTGTCTGTATTGGCTTCCATATTATTCATCGTGGGGTACAAGCTAGCAAAACCCGCATTATTTAAAAAAATGTACCTTTTAGGATGGAAACAATTTGTGCCATTTATAGTGACTGTAATGGGTATTATTTTTACAGATTTACTCATTGGAATTGCTTTGGGTCTCGCCGTAGGTATTGTGGTTGTTTTGGTTAAAAGTTTTCAAAACTCTCACTTTTTGCACATTGAAGACAACAGCAATGGAAAACATAAAATTAAAATGACCTTGGCAGAAGAAGTTACCTTCTTTAACAAAGGGGCCATTTTAAAAGAATTGGACCAACTGCCTCCAAACAGCCACCTAGAATTAGACGTTAGGAAGAACCGTTTCCTAGATTATGATATTATTGAAATCTTAGAAGACTTTACGGAAAAAGCTGTTCTTAGAAATATAGATATTACATTGATTTCAGAAAGCGAAACAGTATCTAACCCACAGAGTTTTACTGCATTTTTTAACCTAAGCCCCAAAAAGGCATAACTAAAACACATTCTATGAAACTAGATAAAGTATTTAAAAATAATGAGGCTTGGATTAAAGACAAACTCAGCACAGATGAGCGCTATTTTGAGGAATTGGGCAAAGGACAAAGTCCAGAATTACTCTACATAGGTTGTTCAGACAGTCGTGTCACTGCAGAAGACCTTATGGGCTTAGGCCCAGGGGAAGTTTTTGTGCACAGAAATATTGCCAATATGGTGATTAGCATAGACCTCAATGTCATGTCTGTTGTCAATTACGCTGTAGACCATTTAAAAGTAAACCACGTAGTTGTTTGTGGCCACTACGCCTGTGGCGGGGTCAAAGCAGCCATGCAATCTGCAGACCTAGGAATTTTAAATCCATGGCTCAGAAATATAAGAGATGTGTACAGAATTCACAGAAATGAACTAGATGCTATAACAGATGAAGACAAGCGATACGATCGTTTGGTAGAGCTCAATGTACAAGAACAATGTGTGAACTTGATCAAGACAGCTGCAGTACAAAAAGCAGCTAGAGATAGGGGTTTAAAAGTACACGGCTGGGTATTTGACGTTCATACAGGAAAGCTCATAGACCTCAAAATAGACTTTGAGGGAATTTTAAAGAACATCATGGAAATATACCATTTAGATTAAACAAAAAAACTGCGTGTTGTATTAATAGCCATCGCAAAGCGATGGCTATTTTTTTTATCGTCTTGAATACCACAAGGGTTTTCAAAAATAAAACCCTTGTGATTGGCTAGAAAATCTTAAATTTGTTCCTTAATCTTAAGCCCCTAAAAAGCCTGAAGAAATAGTACATGATAGACCAATTAGAAAAATACATAGAAAGGGTAAAAGCGTTTGAATCAAAAGATCCAGGGGCTATTGAAGCATTTAGAATAGAGTTCTTGGGGAAAAAAGGGGTCTTGACAGACCTTTTTACAGCTTTCAAATCTGTTCCAAACGAAGAAAAAAAAGTGTTTGGTCAAAAGCTCAATGAACTAAAAATTGCTGCTACAGAAAAGATCAGTGCCCTTAAAGAAGCTATAGAGGAAACAGCTACTGTCTCAGGTCTGTACGGAGACTTAACCAGACCTGGAAGCCCCCTTGAAATAGGTTCTAGACACCCAATTTCTATTGTAAAGAATCAAATAATTGATATTTTTTCTCGTATTGGATTTAATGTGTCTGAAGGTCCAGAAATGGAAGATGATTGGCATAATTTCACTGCCTTAAACCTGCCCGAATACCATCCAGCAAGAGACATGCAGGACACCTTTTTCATTCAAACAGATCCAGATATTCTCCTTAGAACACACACTTCTTCTGTTCAGGTACGGTATATGGAAAACAATAAACCTCCTATTAGAACAATCTCTCCAGGAAGGGTCTTTAGAAATGAAGCCATCTCTGCCAGATCCCACTGTTTCTTTCATCAGGTAGAGGGCTTGTATATAGACAAAGACGTCTCTTTTGCAGACTTAAAACAAACCTTACAATACTTTACAGAATCCTTATTTGGCAAATCTAAAATTAGACTCAGACCCTCTTACTTTCCTTTTACTGAACCCAGTGCAGAGGTTGACGTTTATTGGGGTTTAGAGACAGAAACAGATTATAAAATGACCAAAGGAACAGGTTGGCTAGAAATTATGGGCTGTGGAATGGTAGATCCTAATGTACTTAAAAACTGTGGGATTGATCCAGAAGAGTATTCTGGTTTTGCCTTTGGAATGGGGATAGACAGAATTGCCTTATTACTACACCAAATATCTGACATTAGATTACTCAGTGAAAATGACATTCGTTTTCTCTCTCAATTCAAGGGTAGTTTTTAAAGTAAAAAACTATTCGCCCCAATCCTTAAAAGGAAATTGGCTTAGAGATGCATTGTAATATTTCTTGTCACCTGTAACCTCTGCGCCCAACCAAGCTGGTTTTTCAAAAACCTGATCGGGATCAGACAATTCTACCTCTGCTATTATAAGGCCTAGATTGCGTCCATAAAAAACATCTACCTCAAAATGGATTGTTCCTATTGGGACCACATATCTGGTCTTTTCTATAGTACCTGGCAAACAAAGTTTAAACAGTGCTTCTGCAGCTTCTTTTGATAAAGTGTTTTCCCATTCAAATCTAGAAATACCGCCATCTGTAGAAATACCTTTAACGGTTATAAATCCAAGGTGCTCCTCTACCCTAATACGAACTGTTCTGTTGGGATCTGTAGACAAAAAACCCTGCTTAATAGTTCTACTAGTCACAGCTTCATTTTCAAACCTATGGTCTTTAACTAAAAATTTACGTTCTATTTCAATCATGGAATGTGGTATAAAAAAGGGCCTATCTAAAGCTCATAAAACACAGAAGACAAATAGCTAAAAAAGCATTAATTAAATAAAAAAACGCTTAAAATGCGCTATATAGAGCTAAAAAGATTGAAAAATGATTAATAATTGGCTATTTCTATCAGTTTAGATGAGGTGACTTTTCTCGCATCATAAGGCGTATTGGCCAACCATATCATGGCTTTTGATATGTCTGCAGCTTGAATGGGCTTGTATTCTTTTAAAGGTCCCTTCCAAATAAAAAACAAGGCCCGCATAAGTCCTTTCCCAATAAGTTCTCCCAAACGAAATTCTTTTCTTTCACCCAAAATAACGGAGGGCTGTACAAAGTGAATCTTTGGAAGATCCAATGCTTCTAATTCATTCTCCATTTCTCCCTTCATCTGGCTATAAAAATTCTTAGAATGGGCATTTGCTCCTAAAGAAGACACCACAACTACCGCCTCAAAACGAGCCTCTTTAGCTTGTGAGCAAGCCAATAAAGGTAGCGCAACATCTACTTTTTTATAGTCCTCTATCTTTGGTGTTTTGGCTTTTGTACTGCCCAAACAACAATACAAATGGTTTCCATTAATAGGGTGCTCCTTAAGGCCTTTTTCAAGGTCTGCATAAAGGGTTTCCTTAATCTTATAATGATTAAAATCTAAAGGATTCCTCCCTATAATATGTATTTGTTCATACCTGTAATCTTGTAAAAGTTGTAAGACCAATAATTTTCCTACTACTCCTGTAGCCCCAAGTACTACTGCTGTTTTTCCCATTTGAACCATTAGGTAAATATACGCTTTTGTTCGCAGATGTTGTTGGAATCTATATCTTTGAAAAAAGCAGTTTAATGTCTCTGGAGCCACCGTTTAGAAAAATTATACATGTAGACATGGACGCCTTCTTCGCTTCCGTTGAACAACTGGACCAACCCGAGCTAAGGGGCATTCCACTGGCCGTTGGAGGCGGAGGCAAAAGAGGGGTCGTTGCAGCCGCTTCATATGAGGCTAGGGCATTTGGAGTACGTTCTGCCATGTCAGGAATAATGGCCTCTAGGCTGTGTCCCCAGCTTATCTTTGTCCCCCCAAGATTTGAGCGCTACAAAGAAGTGTCCGCACAAATAAGCACTATTTTTCGCCAACACACAGACCTGGTTGAGCCCCTATCCTTAGATGAAGCTTACTTAGATGTCACCCACCATAAAAAAGGAAACCCCTCTGCAAGCCTTATTGCTTCTGAAATTAGAACGGAGATTTTAAAGCTTACTGGGCTACATGCCTCTGCCGGAATCTCCATCAATAAATTTGTAGCAAAAATTGCCAGTGACATTAATAAGCCTAATGGACAGAAGACCATTCCTCCAGAAGAGGTCCTGTCTTTTCTGGAAAATTTAGACATCAGAAAATTCTTTGGGATTGGCAAAGTGACCGCAGATAAAATGTATGGATTGGGCATTTTTACTGGAGCAGACTTAAAATTAAAATCAGAAGACTATCTCGAGACCCATTTTGGGAAAAACGGGCGCTATTATTACCGTGCGGTGAGAGGTGTTCATCACAGTGAAGTAAGCCCAGAGCGAATTCAAAAGTCTGTTGGCGCAGAGCGAACTTTTAGTGAAAACATAAGCAGTGAAGTGTTTTTAGAAGGTAAAATAATCGCTTTAGCAGAAGAACTTTCTAAAAGATTGGGGCGCAGTAAACTTTCTGGAAAAACAATCACTTTAAAACTAAAATATGCTGACTTTAATACCCAAACTAGGTCCAAAACACTGCCTTATTTTATAGCAGACAAAGATTTGATTACAGCAGCAGCTACAGAATTACTGTATCAAGAGGTATTGAGTAATTCTGTGCGTTTGTTGGGGATCTCTATGGGAAAACTCAACAATGAAAAAAAAGAAGCAATTAAAGGACCGCATGTGAGTGTTCAATTAAATATTGATTTCTAAAGCTGCTGCCTGTTGCTCCCATAACAAAAAAAGTCCCTTGAATGTGATTCAAGGGACTTTTTAATGACTCAATAGGGCTATTACTATATAGAAGAAACCCTTAGGGTATTGACCATACCTCTTTCCTTTATAGGCATAGAAGCTAAGTTAATGA
>Ga0307998_1002153_pt1 | contig 10200 bp, 10 predicted proteins | sample Davwhametageno37_FD_203147 | JGI IMG/M metagenome (GOLD analysis project Ga0307998, IMG submission 203147) | Marine microbial communities from Davis Island wharf, Antarctic Ocean - #37 | ecosystem: Environmental > Aquatic > Marine > Unclassified | place: Antarctic Ocean: Davis Island wharf...
TCACCGAATGTTTTAGCAAGTACATCTATTTTAATTACTTCTGGATTTACTTTACCACCAGCTCCCCCAGTCATAATGAATGGAATTGAATAATCTAAACAATACTCAGCCAATAGGATCTTAATTTTAGTTTGATCTATGGCATCAATTACAAAATCAAAGCTCTTAGATATTAAATCAGCTATATTATTTTCCTCTAAAAAAAAATCGTGGCAGTTAACTTTACAGTTAGGATTGATATCCAATATTCTCAATCTCATTGCCTCCACTTTTGATTGCCCTAATGAGCTATCAAGCGCATGAATTTGTCGATTGAAATTTGACTCTGAGATATGATCCATATCAATCAAAGTTATTTGCCCTAAACCGTTTCTTGCCATAGATTCTGCAATCCATGAACCTACTCCGCCAATGCCCACAATACAAACATGAGAGGATTGAAATTTTTTGAATTTTTTTGGGCCGTATAGACGAATAATTCCACCAAATCGCCTCTTAAGATCAGGAGAGTTGTCTGTCATTATTGCTCTAAAATTACAAATGCCGCAGCGATATTTTTTTCATCAGAAATTGATAAATGGCAATGTTTTATATTGTGACTTTTAACTAACGAAGTGAGCTTTGGAATTGTTTTTATTTTTGGCTTCCCTAATGAATCATGGATAATTTCTATTGATTTAAAATTTACTGGAAACCTCATTCCAGTTCCTAGTGCTTTAGCAAATGCTTCCTTAGCAGCAAAACGCTTTGCTAAAAAATTTTCTTTACCCTCAGTTTTTTTGTAAGTTAATAGTTCTTGAGAAGTTAATATTTTTTTAGCCAAGGCTATTCCATACTTGTTCAAGGCTTCTCTAATCCTTTTCACTTCAACAACATCAGTACCAATTCCATAAATCATTTTAATCTAGGCCTTGTAATTATTCTTTTCATATTTCTTATAGCTTTTTCCCAACCTACAAATAAAGCTTCGGCAACAATGGAATGACCGATATTTAATTCTTCAATGTCTTTAATTGCAACGATTTCTTGCACATTTTTATAATGTAGTCCATGACCAGCATTAACAATCAAACCAGCTTTGTTTGCGAAATCTACCGCATTCTTAATAGCCGTAAGCTCTTTTATTTGCAGGATTCTGTCTTCAAGATTTGCATAACGGCCAGTATGAATTTCAATAACTGGTGCATTCATCATGATTGCCTTTTCGATATGTTTCATATCAGGCGCTATAAAAAGTGAAGTTCTTATGCCTTCAGAAGCCAAGCTTTCACAAGCATCTTTAAGTAAATCATAATTATTTATAACATCCAAGCCCCCTTCCGTCGTTCTCTCCTCTCTTCTCTCTGGAACCAAACAAACATCTTCTGGCTTTAAAGCTAATGCAATTTTAATCATTTCATCTGTTGGAGCTAACTCAAGATTCATTTTTGTAGTTAACACAGGCTTTAATTCATACAAATCTTTATCCTGCATGTGCCTACGATCTTCTCTTAAATGCAACGTAATACTGTCAGCCCCTGCCTTTTCAGCATCTAGGGCTGCCTTAACTACGCTTGGGTAATTTGTACCTCTAGCTTGTCTAATTGTTGCTATATGATCAATATTTACACCAAGTTGCATAGCCTTAATTCTCTTGTAAATTAGTAAAAAGTTTTTTTGAATTCAATGGTTTATCTCCTAGATAATGACTTATTAAATAACGCATTAGTTGCTTACTTTGTAATAGAGTATTATCTTCTTTATATTCATCTTTTGCCATATCTAAAAGTGTTTGGCCAAGAATTTTTATTCCATTATTAGTTTTTGAAATCTCTGATGGGCCATATTCAGCTTCGTATATGTAAAGCTTATCCGAAATAATTGACTCGCCATTCTCATCTTCTTTTAAAGGCACTTCGTATCCTAACTCTTGAAGCAATCTTAACTCAAACCTTCTTAACGCAACCTCGAGACTTACCCCATCCGCAAGAACATTCATTGTGTGATGATAAAAATCAAAAAGCTTTTTATGGCTATCTTCTCTCGGTAATAGCCTCATTATTAATTCGTTTATATAAAACCCACATATCAATGCGTTTCCATCAACTTGGAGAAATTTATCGCACCATTCAATACTATGTAAAGTTTTTATTTCACCTCGACCAGACCATGTTGCTTGCAACAATTGAAATGATTGAAGCATTCCTCTTAAGGAAGATCTTGGCCTTCTTGCCCCTTTCGCCACAACTGGAATTCTGCCATGATTTTTAGAAAATAACTCGGCGATTAGACTTGTCTCCTTAAATGCATATGTATGAAGAATGTATATATCTTGATTTTCTTGTTTTGAGATTGTAGATGCCATCCCTAAAGCCCTAGTGATTTTAATGCTCTTAAATCATCCGACCATCCTTTTTGAACTTTTACCCAAGTCTCAAGCCACACTTTTCCACCAAAAAGTTTTTCCATATCAACCCGAGCCTTTGTTGATATATCTTTAAGCCTTACGCCCTTACTCCCAATAATCATTGGCTTATGTGAATCTCTTTCAACAATGATTGCAGCAAATATTCTCCGAACATTACCTTCATGCTCAAACTTTTCTATTTCAACAGCGACCGAATAAGGAAGCTCTTGGCCAGTTAACCTAAAAATTTTTTCTCTAATTATTTCTGCTGCCAAAAACCGTTCATTTTTATCTGTAATTTGATCTTCTTCATATATGAATTCTTGCTCAGGTAAAAACTCTCTAGTACTTTGTAAAAGCTCCTTTAAATTACTTTTTTTCTTTACGCTTGTTGGAATAATTTCTTTATACCGATCATTCTCCTTGAATACTTGAATCAACTCTAAAAGCTTTGTTTTATCCTTCAGGCAGTCAACCTTATTAATAACAAGAATAATGGGTGTTTCTTTAGGAATCATTTGTAATATTTTTTCATCAACCTCAGTCATTTGGCGTGGTTCGATTAAAAATAAAATAACATCTACCTCCTGGAGGGCTTGCTTTACTGTTTTGTTTAAGTTTTTATTAAGAGTATTTAGATGTTTTAATTGGTAGCCTGGTGTATCTACAAATATATATTGTGTTTCAGGCGATGTGTGTATACCTAATAATTGATAACGAGTTGTTTGTGCTTTTCGGGAAGTAATACTTAACTTTGTTCCTAAAAAATAATTTAATAGAGTTGATTTTCCGACATTTGGTTGCCCTACTATCGCAATTGTTCCACATCTTTTTTTCATAGTTTAGTATCGTTCTTTAGCTTTTTTAAGATTTCTTCAGCAGCGCCCTGTTCTGCAATTTTTCTACTAGATCCCTCGCCTTCAATACTTAATCCTAATTTTGGAATTGAACAACTTACTCTAAAATGCTGACAATGCGCCTCTCCCTCAATTGAGACAACATTATAATCAGGTAAATTAATTTTTCTTGCTTGAAGCAATTCCTGTAAAACAGATTTTGAATCTTTTTGAATATTATCAGGATTTATTGACTCAATTCTACTTTTAAACCAAGTTAATATTAAACTACTTGCAGCATTAACTCCTCCATCAATAAATACAGCACCTATAATAGCCTCAACTGAATCAGCTAAAATAGAAGGCCTTCTCCACCCAGAGCTTTTTAGCTCACCTTCTCCGAGTATTAGGTAGTCACCTAGTTGTAATGATATTCCAATTTCGCTTAAAGTCTCAGACTTGACTAATTGAGAGCGTAGACGACTCAAATCACCTTCTGACAATAAGTTAAATTTCTTAAATAAGAATTCAGCAATTATAAAATTTAAAATACTATCGCCAAGAAACTCTAATCTCTCATTATTTTTACCCTCAAAGCTTCGATGAGTTAAGGCTAACTGTAACAAACTATTATCATTGAAATGATAATTGAGAATTTTTTCTATTTGTTCAATATGCCTATTATCCATTTTTTAATTATTTTATCCAGGTCCCTATTCTATTGAATTGAGAAAAATTAAGCCAAATAAAAAATGCCTTTCCAACTAATAATTCGTCGGGCACAAATCCCCAAACACGACTATCTGACGAGTTATCACGATTATCGCCCATTGCAAAATAATATCCTTCTGGAACATTAAATTTATGATCTCTACTAGGTGTATCATGAAGTAATAAGGTATGTCTAGAGTCGCCGAGGATTTCAATAAACTCTTTAGCGTCCCACATTTCAGGCTCTAATCTATAAGAGCCTCCTTTTAAATATCTATAGAGTGAAGAGGAATAGGCGTTTGCATCATAACGATAATCTACTTGGAAATCTTTGTTTGCAAGCTTGCCATTAATATAAAGTTCTTTATTTTCATATCTAATCTCATCGCCAGGTAGTCCTACAACCCTCTTAATATAATCAATTGCAGGGTCTTTTGGATAATGAAAAACAAAAACGTCTCCTCGGTTTGGTTTTCCTAACTTTATTAGTGTTTTATTCCAGACCGGTAGGCGAATACCGTATGCAAATTTATTAACGACTATAAAATCACCTGCAATTAAGGTCGGCATCATTGACCCTGAAGGAATTTTAAAAGGCTCGATAACAAAAGAACGTATAACAAATACTGCCAGTAGAACAGGGAAAAAGCTTCTTCCATATTCAACAATTAATGATGGTTTTTGCTTTTTTGATCGAATTTTTTTTAGGATTAAGGTATCGAGAAAATATATTAGCCCAGTAATTATTGTTGCTGCCATCAATAACTTTACAAACATCATTTTTCATCGACCTTTAAAATTGCAAGGAAAGCTTCCTGAGGAATTTCTACGTTACCAATCTGCTTCATTCTTTTTTTACCTCTTTTTTGTTTTTCTAGTAATTTTCTTTTTCTAGATACATCACCACCATAACATTTTGCCAACACATTTTTTCGCATTGCCTTAACCGTCTCTCTAGCGATAATATTTGCACCAATTGCAGACTGAATTGCAACATCAAACATTTGACGCGGTATAAGTTGCCTCATCTTTGAAGTCAACTCTCTACCTCTATAAATACTATTTCCACGGTGAACAATTAAAGAAAGTGCATCCACTCTTTCCCCATTTACCATAATATCTAATTTCACTAAATCTGAAGGGCGGAATTCTAAAAACTCGTAGTCCATTGAAGCATAACCTCTAGAGATTGATTTAAGTTTATCAAAAAAATCAAGAACAACTTCACTTAAAGGTATTTCACAAGTAATCATGACCTGTCTACCCAAATACTGCATATTCTTTTGAATACCTCTTTTTTCATTGGTTAGCGTCATAACAGGCCCAACATAATCATTAGGCAAAAGAATATTTAAATTTATAATTGGTTCACGAATTTCCTCTATTAAGGATAAATCAGGTAATCTTGATGGATTCTCAATCAATTTAGTTTCACCGTCTTTTAACAATAATTCATACACTACGGTAGGTGCGGTTGTTATTAGATCCATTTCATATTCACGCTCAAGTCGCTCTTGAACAATATCCATATGAAGTAACCCAAGAAATCCGCACCTGAAGCCATAACCTAAGGCAGTTGAGTTTTCAGGTTCAAAATGTAATGAGGCATCATTTAACCTTAATTTTTCAAGGGCTGTCCTAAGCGCTTCGAATTGGTTTGATTCGATTGGGTAAAGTCCAGCAAATACCTGAGGCTTTACTTCTTTAAAGTCTGGGAATGCTTCAGTTGCCTTATTATTTGACAGCGTAATTGTATCTCCAACTTTGGCATTATCTAGTTCTTTTATTCCACATATAACAAAACCAACCTCACCTGCGACTAATACTTTTTTATTTAAGGCTTTCGGGGTAAATACACCAACTTGCTCACAAATAAATTCTGAAGATGTCGCCATAAGGTGGATTTTATCTTTTGGTTTTAATTGGCCATCAACTACCCTTACCAACATAACAACACCAACATAATTATCAAACCAAGCATCAATAATGATTGCTTTTAGCGGTTTATTTATATCCCCTTTTGGATGTGGAACACGTTCAATAATAGCCTCTAATATTTCTTCGATCCCAATACCAGTTTTTGCTGAGCAAAGAATTGCACTTTGAGCATCAATACCAATAACATCTTCAATTTCTTTTTTAACCCTGTCTGGGTCGGCTGATGGAAGATCAATCTTATTTAACACAGGGAAAACTTCTAAATTTTGATCAAGGGCTGTATAACAATTTGCTACTGTTTGAGCCTCTACGCCCTGAGAAGAATCTACAACTAAAATAGCTCCTTCGCATGCGGCTAAAGAACGACTGACCTCATATGAAAAATCCACATGTCCAGGAGTATCAATCAAATTAAGTGTGTACGTATTTTTATCTTTAGACTGGTAACTTAAGGTTACAGTTTGAGCCTTAATAGTAATACCTCTTTCGCGCTCAAGATCCATAGAATCTAATACCTGCTCCTCCATTTCACGGTCCGCAAGACCTCCACAATAATGAATAATACGATCAGCTAAGGTTGATTTACCATGATCAATGTGAGCAATAATAGAAAAGTTTCTTATTTTTTTCATAGAAAAATTAGTTTTTTAAAAAAATAAAGGCGCCAAATGCGCCCTTATTGAAGATGTGATTTTACCCTATTGAATATAATTTTTAGAATAAATTATTTACCTAACTTTACCGGAACAAAAAGAGTGTCGCCATTTCGATATAGCAAAATAGCAATAACCTTTCCTTTAGGTATTTTTCTTAAGTTATTATTAAAAGCTTGGATTGATTTCACAGGGGTATTATTTACTACCAGAATAATATCTCCCTTCATTATTCCTGCAGTTAATGAAGCCCCTTTAAGGTCTGCAACCAGCAGGCCATTTCTTCCACCAATTTTTTTCTTTTGTTGTGCTGATAAGTTTTGTAGGGCTAGCCCAATACGATTAAATTTATTAGGCTTCTTTCTAATTTTAGAATCAGATAATTTTTCTTGAGATGGAATTGTTCCAACTTTAATATTAAGTGTGATAATTTTACCTTTCCTTAAAATCTCAACAGGAGCTATTGCATTAGGCTTTGTAATTCCAACAAACCTAGGTAAATCAGATGATTTATTAATAATATTTTTATTAAATTTTAATATTACGTCACCTGGAAGCAACCCTCCTATAGCTGCGGGAGATTTTTTCTCGATACCTGCAACAAGAGCACCTTTTGTATTACTCATACCAAATGACTCAGATAATTCTTTTGTGATTTCTTGAATTACAATTCCTAGCCATCCGCGGACAACCTTTCCATTTGTTTTTAACTGTTCTGCTACATTAATAGCTACATCAATAGGAATTGCAAAAGAAAGGCCCATAGAGCCTCCGGTTTTACTATAAATCTGTGAATTTATTCCAATAACGTGGCCTTTGGTGTCAAAAAGAGGCCCTCCAGAGTTTCCTGGGTTAATTGCTACATCTGTCTGAATAAAGGGTACGAAATTTTCCTGCGGAAGAGCTCGGTTGATTGCGCTAATAACACCAACTGTCATTGTATTTTCCAAACCAAATGGTGACCCAATTGCCGCAACCCACTGACCAACTTTAATAAGATCTGAATTACCAAAAGTTACCTTAGGTAATTTATTAGCCTTAATTTTGAGTAAAGCAACATCTGTTCTTCTATCTAAACCTACAACTTCTGCATTAAACTCTCGCTTATCAGCCAATTTAACTATTACTGTCTCTGCTTGAAAAACTACGTGAGCGTTGGTGATTATGTATCCATCACTTTCAATGATGAATCCTGAACCCGTTCCAGAAACTGGTTTTCTCTGACGCTCCCCCCCTGGAGGTGTCATTCCTGGAAAGCCAGGGATACCGAATCTTTTAAAAAATTCTTGTAACTGCTCCTCTTCTCGACTTAAATTTATACTTTGATTTGACTGGCTTTCGTTAATAACACTAATATTAACCACAGTATTTCCTTGCTCTTCTGCAATTACAGAAAAGTCAGGTAAATTAAGAGCATTCAAATTATTAAAAAATACTAGTAATACGAAAAACAAGTTAGAGCTCAAAAGTTTCATATTTAGTTATATCCCTTTTATATATTTAATCTATTTTTTCTAAAATTGCTTCACTAAATGATCTAGAGTGATTTTGGACTGATATAAATTTTAATAAGATTATATTTTTAAAATTCTATAGATTCACTAAAATTATTACAAGTAGTCAATGGCACTGATCCCACAGCCATAATTTGATATCCGTTGTGATATCGGGCACAAATATTATTTACCCCTAAATTTATTTGGCCTACCTTAGGTTTTTGTCCACGGGTAATTGGTTTTATAAATAAGGATACATAAGACAGTCCATCTGAAAAAACTAATTGATGGCTAAGGATGTTTAATCCAGGTATACGTTTAGTAATAAAATCAATTTCTTTATAGCCAGGAGGAACTTTTTTTATAGTCCAAAATGGTTTTTTAACGATGTCTTGCCCAACCACTTTATCATTGAATATATAATTTTTTGATGGATCAACTTCTGGCTTAAACCAATCTAAATTTTTATCTTTAATCATGTTGATTTGTGTAAAGGAAGCCTGCTCAATAATATTTTCAGCTTTGTCTATTACAACCATTTTTAGTGGTAAGGAAGTTTTTTTATCGAGCCAAAAATGGTAGGAGTATCTGAAGCTATCGATTGGGCTCAAAACTACTAACTGAGATACTCTTCCGGCAATTCGCTCACTTTTTCCAACGCTTAAACGATAAAAATTCTTGATTAAGTCTATATTGCCAGGGAAAATAGCTGGAAATAATCTTTGTTGTTTTCTTTTTTGAATAATTACATTATTTTCTATCGTATTATATACATAAATAGTTTTACCTTGGGATAACACTTCTCCTGGTGAGCCATCTAAGACATTCAATTTAATAAACTCTTGATCATCATTCGTCGCGTGAATTATCTCTATCGATTTAATTTCTTTATCATGCTGACTATGAAAAACACCTTTGTAGTTTAAGAGCTTTGTCGCTTTTGCTGCATTATCAATAATTAACCAAGGGTCCTCATTACTATAACTAATAGTGATAGAAGAAAATAAAAAACAAATAAATAGCAGCCTATGAATCATATATTATTTTATATGGCTTGCTTGAATAAAAAAGTTCACATTTGAAGACGCACTTACATAATGATCATTAATTAAGTCTGATGGTATATCTGCTTCCACCAGCGTTATAGAGTCAACAGATTTGAATTCAGTAAGATTTAAAGCTGTTAAGCCGATAACGAATAATGCGGCAAAGGAAGCTGCTATGGGCCAGTAATTTGACTTACTTTCCCTAGGGTCATCTTTGTATCTGCCAAACCCACCTAATTGTGTTGGTTCTTTTTCAATAGCATCCATAATATTTTTTGTTAAGCTATTAGAACCAAGATGATTCTTTTGAATAACGTCTCGAATCAATTGATAATAGGACCAATGATTTTTGTTATTTTGTTTATTTGATAGGACTAGAAGTTCATCGATTTCATAATCTTCTAATTCATTATCAAATAAGGATGATAGCTTTTCATTCATAATAATATTCCTTCTTTAATTACCAACGTTTATTTGTAGTTTCAATTAATGGTTTAAGTTTTTCTGCAATAACTTCACGTGCCCTGAAAATTCTTGAGCGAACTGTTCCTATTGGGCAATTCATTAATTCGGCAATTTCTTCATAGCTTAGTCCATCCATTTCCCTAAGGGAAATCGCTTCTTTTAATTCCCCAGGTAAAGACTCAATAGTCTGATTAACCGAAGCAACTATTTCACTGCTCATCATTGTGCTCTCTGGGGTCTCGTGATTTCTTAAGTCTGGGGCATCTTCAAAATTTTCAATCTCTTCAATTTCAACATCATTCATAGCTTTTGGTCTTTTTCCAAGTTTTACTAAATGATTTTTTGCAGTATTGATTCCTATTCGATAAAGCCAGGTATAAAAAGCACTATCACCACGAAAATTATTAATTGCACGGTAAGCTTTTATAAAAGAATCTTGGACAATATCTTCAATCTCTGATTGATCTCTGACCATTCTCGATAACAAACGATTTAGTCTTCGTTGGTATTTTTCAACCAACATACCAAAAGCTTTTTTATCACCTCTTTGAGCTTTCTCAACTAACTTTTGATCAACAGCTCTTTCAGGATTTACTGGGCGTGATTCCATTAATTTGTCTTCAACATTAATATTTTCTTTAACATTGTACACTTGACTTCTTGTGGCTA
>Ga0307998_1002157_pt1 | contig 10190 bp, 5 predicted proteins | sample Davwhametageno37_FD_203147 | JGI IMG/M metagenome (GOLD analysis project Ga0307998, IMG submission 203147) | Marine microbial communities from Davis Island wharf, Antarctic Ocean - #37 | ecosystem: Environmental > Aquatic > Marine > Unclassified | place: Antarctic Ocean: Davis Island wharf...
AGGGTGTTGGTCCCGTTTTACATAGCCAAAAGATACCTGCTTGCCAAAAGTTCTCAAAATGCGGTAAACCTCATTAATTATATGACCTTCTTTGTGGTGGTCATAGGGGCGGCGGCTTTATTTATTGTGCTATCTGGGTTTTCTGGCCTTAAAGATTTTAGCCTTTCTTTTAGCAATAGCTTTGATCCTGACTTAAAAATTATACCCAAAAACGGCAAGTACTTTAAGCTAAGTAGTGCCCAAGAGAAAGCCGTTGAGGCCTTAGGCGGGGTGGCTTATTACTCAAAAGAAATTGAAGAAAAGGTGTATTTGTCTCACAGAGACAAAAGCCAAATTGCTTTTTTAAAAGGGGTGGACCAAAATTTTAATAAGGTTATTGAAATGGACTCTGCCATTTATGCTGGGCATTGGAATCTTGAGCAGGAAGGAGTCATTGGAATTGGCCTGGCCAACATACTAAGTCTGAGCATTCAAGACTATTACAGCCCTTTAAAAATATTACTTCCCAGGCCCTTGCCCCAGAAAAAAAGCATGAGCTTTACAAGCAAGCCCTATACAGAAGCGGCCATTTCTCTTGCTGGTATTTACGCCATAGAAGCAGATTTAGATGAGAAATACCTGTTTGTAAGTTTAGACTTTGCACAGTCAATGTTAGAAAAAAGCGCTACAGAGGTCTCTGCGGTTGCTATAAAGCTTAAAGGAAAAGCGCAGTCAGATTTAGTGGCCTTACAGCTGTCTCAAATTTTTGAGCAACAAGTGCTGGTAAAAACTAGGGCGCAATTAAACAGCGGGCTCTATAAGATGTTAAATACTGAAAATTTAGCTACCTACCTCATTTTCACCCTGGTGCTCATTATTGCGCTTTTTAATTTGGTGGGCGCCATTATCATGATGATTCTAGATAAAAAGGAGAACAGCAAAACCCTTTTTAGTTTGGGCCTTTCTATTGTAGAAATTAGGCGTATTTACTTTCTTCAAGGGGTGGTTGTCACCCTTTTTGGTGGGCTCCTTGGGGTGTTTTTAGCCAGCTTACTTATTGGGTCTCAAATGCTTTTTGGCTGGCTTAGGATTTCCCCATCATTGGCCTATCCGGTGGCTTTTCAATGGTTTAATGTAGTGGTGGTTTTGGGCACCATAAGCGTACTGGGGATCTTGGCTTCCTGGGTGGCAAGCTTAAGAGTCAATGAAAAGCTAATTAAAAACGCTTAGAGATTTAGCTCAAAAGGGATTGGTTTTTTATACAAACTGATGGTCTCCAAAAAGTTCCAATACCTCATCAAAAGCACTAAATACGTCTGCAGACTCATCAGAGGTCACCATTTTCATGCGGTGCTCCTTAAAGTTTGGAATGCCCTTAAAATAGTTGGTGTAGTGGCGCCTGGTTTCAAAAACCCCTAACTTCTCCCCTTTCCAGTCTATAGACATTTGCAGGTGCCTTCTGGCTGCTTCTACGCGCTGTTCCATAGTTGGGGGTGCCGCATGGGTGCCTGTCTTAAAAAAGTGTTTAACTTCATTAAAGAACCAGGGATAGCCAATGCTTGCCCTGCCAATCATGGCACCATCTAAGCCAAACTCATCACGCATTTTCATAGCCATTTCTGGGCTGTCTACGTCTCCATTACCAAAGACAGGAATGTGCATGCGTGGGTTGTTTTTAACTTGGGCAATGGGCGCCCAGTCTGCTTGGCCTTTATACATTTGTACCCGGGTGCGGCCGTGAATAGAAATGGCGGCAATGCCAACGTCTTGCAAGCGTTCTGCCACTTCTACTATTTTTATGCTATCGTGGTCCCAGCCCAAACGGGTCTTTACTGTGACAGGAAGCTTGGTGTGTTTAACCATAGCCTCTGTGAGTTTAACCATGAGTGGTATGTCCCTGAGAATTCCTGCGCCTGCATTTTTACAAATTACTTTTTTCACCGGACAGCCAAAATTAATGTCAATAATGTCTGGTTTAGAGGCCTCTACAATTTCTATGGCCTGCAACATGGAGTCTAGTTCTGCACCAAAAATCTGAATGCCCACAGGGCGTTCTTTTTCAAAGATGTCTAGTTTCATCATGCTTTTAGCGGCGTCTCTGATAAGGCCTTCAGAAGAAATAAATTCTGTATACACTACGTCTGCGCCCTGCTCTTTACATAGGGCTCTAAACGGAGGGTCACTCACGTCTTCCATAGGAGCAAGCAAGAGTGGAAAGTCTGGTAATTCTATGTCTCCAATACGCGGCATAAGGAATCTGTTAAATTTCTGCCTACAAAGATAAGCAAGCAGTAGGCTAACACAATGGTTTGGTGCTATTTTTAGCCTATATTTGCAGCTTTATAGGCCCTATACGCATGAAAAACATCAGAAACTTCTGTATTATTGCTCACATTGACCATGGTAAAAGTACCCTGGCAGACCGCTTGTTGGACTTTACGGGTACTGTAACAGAGCGGGAAAAACAAAACCAGCTCTTAGACAGTATGGATTTGGAAAGAGAACGTGGCATTACCATTAAAAGCCACGCCATACAAATGGAGTATACCAGAAATGGAGAAACTTATGTGTTAAACCTCATTGACACCCCTGGCCATGTAGACTTTTCTTATGAGGTCTCTAGGTCTATTGCTGCCTGTGAAGGAGCGCTGCTCATAGTAGACGCCGCGCAGAGCATTCAAGCGCAAACCATTTCAAATTTATATTTGGCCTTAGAGAATGATTTAGAAATTATTCCTGTACTAAACAAAGTAGATTTACCCTCTGCCAACCCTGAAGAGGTAACAGATGACATTGTAGACTTATTGGGCTGTAAGGCAGAAGAGGTCATTCCGGCCTCTGCCAAAACTGGCCTGGGGATAGAGGCTATTTTAGACGCCATTATTGACCGCATTCCTGCCCCACAAGGAGAGGTAAATGAACCGTTGCAGGCCTTAATTTTTGACTCTGTTTACAATCCGTTTAGAGGAGTGGAAACTTATTTTAGGGTGATTAATGGAGAAATAAAAAAAGGACAAAAAATAAAATTCGTTGCCACAGGCAAGCATTATTTTGCAGATGAAGTGGGAACTTTAAAACTCACCCAAGAAATAAAACAAAGTGTAAAAGCCGGAGATGTGGGGTACCTTATTACGGGGATTAAAGAAGCCAAAGAAGTGAAGGTGGGTGACACCATCACAGACGCGGTAAACCCCACCACCAAACCCCTTGGAGGCTTTGAAGACGTAAAACCTATGGTTTTTGCAGGAATTTATCCTGTAGACACTGAAGACTATGAGGAGCTGAGGTCTTCTATGGAAAAGCTGCAGCTCAATGACGCCTCTTTGGTATTTGTGCCAGAGAGCTCTGCGGCCCTTGGTTTTGGTTTCCGTTGTGGATTTTTAGGCATGCTCCATATGGAGATTATTCAGGAGCGCTTGGAGCGTGAATTTGACATGACCGTGATTACCACTGTACCCAACGTGAGCTACCATGCTTTTACTAGAAAAGATACTGAAGTGGCGGTTGTTGTAAACAACCCAACAGACCTGCCGGACCCTTCTACCTTAGACCGTGTAGAGGAGCCATATATTAAAGCCACCATCATTACCAAATCTGATTATGTAGGAAATGTGATGTCTCTTTGTATAGACAAAAGGGGCCTTATCACCAACCAAACCTATTTAACTACAGATCGTGTAGAGCTTACTTTTGACATGCCTTTGGCAGAAATTGTATTTGATTTTTATGACCGCTTAAAAACAGTCTCAAAGGGCTATGCGTCTTTTGACTATACCCCTATTGGCATGAAGGTGTCTAAATTGGTGCGCGTAGACATCTTGTTAAACGCACAGCCGGTAGACGCGCTGTCTGCTTTAATACACGCAGAATCTGCTGCCAATATTGGTAAAAAAATGTGTGAGAAATTAAGAACCCTCATCCCGCGCCAACAATTTGACATTCCTATACAGGCAGCCATAGGGGCAAAAATTATTTCAAGGGAAACTATTAAGGCCCTTAGAAAAGATGTGACGGCCAAATGTTATGGTGGGGATATTTCTAGAAAGCGCAAGCTATTAGAAAAGCAGAAAAAAGGAAAAAAACGCATGCGCCAGGTAGGGAATGTAGAAATTCCTCAAGAAGCCTTTATGGCGGTGTTAAAGTTAAATGACTAAAAAAGTTAAATGACTCATAAGGCTTTTGGGCCAAGCTTATTTATTGAATGCTCAGCCTTATTTTCCTGCTATGTCTCTAAAGGTTTTCCTAAATAAACTAACAAATAGCCAGATTTGTCCTCCGAACTCAGGGTCTGATAAGCCGGAATAATTTTAAGGTCTCCATCGGGTGATTTCAAGAAAAGAGGAATGCTTTGGCTGGCCTTAGTGGCTTGTGCTATTAGTGATTCATAATGTTTTTGGTCTTTAATGGGCAGCTCTAAAACCTGCGGAAACAAACGAGCGGTTTCTTCTAAGGCAATAAAATTATCTGCCGTAGAAAAGAGGCTTTGTTTGTTTTGAAGGCTCTTATTTCCTTTTTCAGAGGCGTGAATGAGTCTAAAGGCCCCATTTTCTCCAAAAGACTCACTAAAGCGCTCCAGGGCAAAATTATTAATGTCTTCATTTCCGGTGAGTGCCATTAAATAGCCCACGTCATTAAGCTCTATATTGTCTGTGAGGTTGTCAGAATAAATATTAGCCGCAATGGCCTCTATGCCTGCCTTTTGGGCCTTGGCAATATTAAACTCATTGTTGTCTATAAGCACCACATGGCGTTTCTGCTGGTGTAAATATTGGGCAATTAGCCTAGAGGCTGGTGCAGCGCCTACTATTAATATGCCTTCAGATTTCTTAAGAAAGACCCCCAGCCATTTGGCAACCAGTCTGGCAGTAGTGGCGTTAAGCAGTACCGTTCCCAGCACTATCATAAACACCAAAGGCGTAATATACTCTGCACCCACTTCTCCTCTAGCTACTAATTTAGAGCCAAAAAGAGAGGCAATTCCCGCGGCCACAATACCCCTGGGGCCTACCCAGCCAATAAAGAGTTTTTCTTTAAATTTTAAGCTAGAGCCGTAGCTGCTCAAAAAGACCCCCAAGGGCCTGACCACTAAAATAATACTGGCAAACAAAATTGCTGTGCGCCAGTCATACAACAACATAAGCTGGTCTATGTTAATGTTGGCCGCTAATAAAATAAATAATATAGAAATGAGCAGCACACTTAAAGACTCTTTAAAATAGAGAAGTTCTTTAAGGTTGGGCAGGTTAATATTGCCCATCACCATCCCCATGACCACCACAGCCAAAAGACCAGATTCATGAGCAAAAAGGTCAGAGGTTACAAAAACCAATAAGACCATGGACAAAGAAGCCACGTTCAGTAAATAATGGGGTATAAAGTGTTTTTTAATGGTAAAAACCAAGGCGTGGGCAAAGGTGAAGCCAAAGCTAAAACCAAAGAGAAGAATTTTACCAAAGGCCATAAGGGCGGTTTGGGTAAAGTCTTGAGCGCCCTCTATGCTAATAAACTCAAAAACCAATACCGCCACCAAGGCGCCAATGGGGTCTATGAGAATGCCTTCCCATTTTAAAATGGCAGACACTTCTTTTTTTAGGGGAATATTTCTGAGAATGGGGGTAATTACCGTGGGACCGGTCACAATAATAAGGGCCGCAAATAAGTAAGCCATAGGCCAGCTTAGGCCAAAAATAAAGTGCGTAGCAATTCCAGCGCCAAAAAAGGTGACGGTGGAGCCCAGGGTTATGAGCTTAGAAATCACAGGACCTGTGGTGGCTATTTCTGCACGTTTCAGGGTAAGCCCCCCCTCAAAAAGAATGATGCTAATGGCTAAAGACACAAAATAATAGAGGCTGTCTCCTGGGAACAGGCCTTTGCTGCCGTTCCAAATAGGCTCAATAATTTTAGCCCCATCTGCTGTGTATAGCGTAGCCACAGGGCCAACCAACAAACCTATAAGTATTAAAGGGAGAATGGCAGGAAGTTTAAGGCGCCAAGCCATCCACTGGGCTACAATTCCTAAAATGATAATGCCTGCAAGTTCAATCATAGGACGAATATTTTTATATAAAAAGCCATAATGCCATAAAACTCAAAGTGAAATTTAGGTTTTTTTTAGCGTTCACTAGGCTTGCTTTTAGTTATTTTTATCACTCAAAGATAGTAAAACCCAGGCGCATGAAACTACACCCCATAGAAGCAGGAAATTTTAAATTAGACGGAGGGGGTATGTTTGGTGTGGTGCCAAAAGCCATTTGGCAAAAAACCAACCCCGCAGACGCTAACAACCTCATAGATATTGCCGCCCGTTGTTTGCTTATAGAAGACGGAAATAAACTTTGTCTCATAGACACAGGCATGGGACACAAGCAGTCTAAAAAATTTTACAGCCACTTCAGCCGCTGGGGAAATCATGACCTAGAAAGCAGCATAAAAAAGGCCGGGTTTTCTATGGATGAGGTCACAGATGTGTTTCTCACCCACCTGCATTTTGACCACGTAGGCGGCGCCGTACAATGGAATTCAAGTAAAACTGGCTATGAACCAGCTTTTAAAAACGCCCAATTCTGGACCAATGAAAAACACTGGAACTGGGCCAACTTTCCAAATGTAAGAGAAAAAGCCTCTTTTCTATCTGAAAATTTACTGCCCATGCAAGCAGCTGGACAGCTCTCCTTTTTAACGCCCAATCAAAAAATTATTGAACCCGCAGCGCCCTTTGCCTTTGACGTTTTTTACGCAGATGGTCATACAGAAAAACAAATGCTTCCCATGATTGAGTACCAGGGAAAAACCTTGGTGTTTATGGGAGACCTGCTCCCCACCACCGGCCACATACCCCTGCCCTATGTAATGGGCTATGACACGCGGCCATTATTGACCCTAAAAGAAAAAAGCCTCTTTTTAGATCTGGCGGCCAGCCGCGGTTATTATTTGTATTTAGAACACGACGCGCATCACGAAGTTATTCGTGTAAAACAAACAGAAAAAGGAGTGCGCTTGGACCAAACATACCGCTTTAATGAGCTTTTCACCTCCTAACTTTCGTGAGTTAATTTAAAGTTTGCCCAGCTAAAAACCTTTCAAAAAATCAAATAAATAATTATAAAACAAAAATCCTTAAAACAGCCCTATGACCAAAAAACACTTTGCCTCAAAAGCCCTATTGGGGGGCTTGTTGCTGCTAACAAGCTGTAAGGTTTTGCCACCCAGTTTTGTTACAGATACTCCTGTTTTACTCACTAAAAAAACTGAATTAAGCGCCCAAGAAAAGAAAGACTGGGGCCACAAAGACCCTTATACTGACAGCATTCCTGGAATGAGTGTAGACAAGGCATATGCTTATATAGACGCCCAAAAAATGGGAGCAGGTCAAACAGTGGTGGTGGCCATACTAGACTCTGGCATAGACCTTTTGCATGAAGACCTAAAAAACAAGCTCTGGACCAATGAAAATGAGGTGGCAGGCAACGGCATAGATGAAGACGCCAATGGTTATGTAGACGACATTCACGGCTATAATTTTCTAGGAGACTCTTATAATGAGCAGGTAGAGGTCACCCGCATAGTGGCCAAAAAACTAGGCTCTGCTGCCTTGCAAGCCAAAGCCCAAGCAGAACTAGACAAAGCCTACCCAAAAGCATTGGGAGACAAGGCACAGTACCAGCAAATTCTAATGGCGGTAGAAACGGCAGACGCTGCCCTAAAAAAAGCCCTAGGCAAAGACGCTTACAGCAAGGCAGATTTTGAAAGTTTTAAAACAGAAAGCATTGTACTCAAACAAAAGTTAAGCGTGCTGGCGCAGATGTACACTTTTGTAGACAGCATTCCAGAGGCCATTAAAGAAATTAAAGCAGGGGTGTTACATTTCACTGAAATGGCAGACTACAACCTAAATAAAGATTTTAACGGTCGTGCTCCGGTGGGCGACAATCCTTATGTGCTTACAGATGTTCCCTACGGCAACGGAAACCCACAAAACCAAGTCAAAGAAGAAAGCCATGGCAGCCATGTGGCGGGCATTGTAGGGGCGCAAAGAAATAATGAGTTGGGTGTCAATGGCGTGGCAGAAAATGTAAAAATAATGGCTCTTAGAGCGGTGCCTAATGGCGATGAATATGACAAAGACATTGCATTGGGCATTCGCTATGCAGTAGACAATGGGGCTAAAATTATTAATGCCAGCTTTGGAAAATCCTACTCTCCCAATGTGGCTTGGGTGTATGAGGCCATTAGGTACGCAGCAGAACGCAATGTACTTGTGGTGCATGCGGCAGGAAATGAGGGAGAAAACCTAGACGACCCCAGCCACCCTAATTTCCCAAATGACCAAATAGACAATGGTCCTGAAATTGCAGACAACCTAATTACTGTTGGAGCGTTGGGGCCGGTGTACGGAGACAATCTAGTGGCGGAGTTTTCAAATTATGGAGCCATTAATGTAGATGTATTTGCCCCGGGCGCAGCCATTTATTCCAGCATGCCTGGCAATGAGTATGAATTCCAACAAGGCACCTCTATGGCGGCTCCGGCAGTAGCGGGTGTGGCGGCATTGGTGTGGTCTTATTACCCAAAACTAAGCGCTTCTGAACTTAAAAAAATACTCATGCTTTCTGGGGTGCGCTCCCAAATAGCGGTGGTTTTACCCTCAGACCCTGATAAAAAAGCGCCCTTTAACACGCTTTCTGTCTCTGGAAGGATGGTAAATGCGCATAATGCCTTAATTTTAGCCAAACAATTTACAGACAAAAAAATAAAACTACACAAATATGACTTTACTCGCTAAACGCATGCTTGCCTTATTCTCTATGGCATTGTCCCTAGTAGCCACTGCACAAAACACCACCTATTGGCAGCAAAACGCCAACTATAACATGGAGGTGTCTATGGACGTAGACAGCTACCAATACCAGGGAACGCAAACCATTGTGTACACCAACAATTCTCCAGACGTCTTAAGCCAGGTGTTTTATCACCTGTATTTTAATGCGTTTCAGCCGGGCTCAGAAATGGACGCCCGCCTAAGCAGCATTGCAGATCCAGATGGCAGAATGATGCAAGACAAGAAAAGCCGCATTGCCCCACTCAGCGCCACAGAAATGGGTTATTTAGAAGTTACAAACCTATTGCAAGACGGAGAAGTGGTGAACTTTAATGTGGCCGGCACTGTATTGCAGGCAGAGTTAGCCAAGCCATTAGAAGCTGGCGCCAGCGCTACTTTTACCTTGGACTTTAAAGGCCAAGTGCCGCTACAAATTAGGCGCTCTGGTAGAAATTCGAAAGAAGGGGTGGCCCTGTCCATGTCTCAGTGGTACCCTAAAATGGCAGAATATGATTTTGAAGGCTGGCATGCAGACCCTTATATTGCTAGAGAGTTTCACGGAGTGTGGGGAGACTATGATGTAAAAATTACCATAGATAAAAACTACACCTTAGGGGGTACGGGCTATTTGCAAAACGCCCAAGAAATTGGCCACGGCTATGAGGCCCCGGGAACCAAAGTAAAAAAACAACGAGGGGCCAGCCTAACTTGGCACTTTAAGGCACCCATGGTGCATGACTTTATGTGGGCAGCAGACCCAGAATACACCCATGACGTTGTAAATATGGAGAACGGCCCCACCTTGCATTTCCTTTATAAAAACAAACCAGAATTGGTAGAGAATTGGAAGGCCCTACAGCCTAAAACCGCTCAGGCCATGGAATTTTTTAGCAAGAACGTAGGGGAATACCCCTATAAACAATACTCTGTCATCCAAGGAGGAGACGGCGGTATGGAATACGCCATGAGCACCCTGATCACTGGAGAGCGAAAATTAAACTCCCTAATAGGGGTTATGGCGCATGAAATGGCCCACTCATGGTTCCAACACATCTTAGCCACCAATGAGGCCAAACACTCTTGGATGGACGAGGGCTTTACCTCATTTATCTCAAGTCTTTGCATGCAAGAATTGTCTGGGAAATCTGACGGCAACCCTTTTGCTGGCAGCTATAGGGGCTACCAATACTTGGTAAAATCTGGAAAAGAACAACCACAGACCACCCACTCTGACCGCTATGCAGAGAACACCCCATACAGCATTGCAGCCTACTCCAAAGGGTCTATTTTCTTATCTCAATTGGGTTATATTATTGGGCAAGAGAAGCTTATGGAAACCCTTAAAAAATATTTTCAAGACTTTAAATTCAAACACCCCACACCCAATGACATT
>Ga0307998_1002161_pt1 | contig 10182 bp, 6 predicted proteins | sample Davwhametageno37_FD_203147 | JGI IMG/M metagenome (GOLD analysis project Ga0307998, IMG submission 203147) | Marine microbial communities from Davis Island wharf, Antarctic Ocean - #37 | ecosystem: Environmental > Aquatic > Marine > Unclassified | place: Antarctic Ocean: Davis Island wharf...
TGATTAACTTTCTACTGCGCGTACGTGCTGCACAGGTCCAATCGCGGGAACAACTCCGCCATATGCCAAGCCGGTGGACGCGTCGTCGGACAGGCCTTCTTCCGCATTTCCGCAAGACAGACCTGTTTCGTCCCAGTATTCAAGTACTACGTTTGCCGGGACAGTGCTGCCGTTGGCGCAACCTAGCCGGAATCCAGATTGGTACTACGAAGACGGTCACATGGGTTGGCGTACCAACGGCCCGATTAAACGAAATGGCGCCCCGTGCTATGGTAGGAACATTCCGCGGTGGATGCTTCCTAATACCTGTCGAAATGCAGCCGAATCGAAGGGGTGCGTCAACGGATTAAAGAATGACAATATTGACAAGTTTGTTCAAAATCAACCCGCGTGGACTGGCCCCAACTCTGACATTGATTGCACCAAATTTGCGTGCAGCTGCGATGGCACCGACGACATCGGCAGCTCAAAACAAGTTAAAACAAGAAAAAATATAAAGCAATTTTGTGAGAGCATGTGCATGTGCGCGGAACAACGCGGGTGTCCTTATAGTACTACTAAGGGCAGGTCTCTTTGTCCGAGAAACAGCGCACAGTGGAAACATACGCTTGTTGACCCGTTTGTCATTGGAATGAATGGCGCGTGGATTCCAAAACAAGCTGCTTCTGAATTCGAGAATAGATCGGCGACTGGATACAAATCGCCTTTTTATGAATGGCCGGTTGGGTATCTTAATTATGATCTCGATTTTGATCATTACAAAGAAACAACCAATGTATTTTCAGATTGGAAAACTGTTTTTGCAAAGGCCAATTTGAGTTCGGTTCAAGCAACTGGTTACTTGCTGGGTGAATTTATTGGTCTGCCGGCATCTGGGGTTGGTGGATTTTCGCCATGGGATGAAGACCGTGGGACCAACATTGACGCGGTTGCAAACGTTGCGGCGGCTACAAATGCACGGATTGTCGTTCAAGTTGACGTCCCGTCTGTAGCCGAACAGTTTATTGGGGTGTTTACTGCGGGTGGTGTTGCGGGCATGACATTTCCTGACACGTCCCCTGAGGCAGACGTATCTCCACAGCAGTTGCGGCTAACACCTGATGCCTCAGTGTCGTTGAATCCAAATATTAGTTTGCAGACCCGAGGATATTTGTACAGCCATCGTCGGATATCACGGTTTACGCCTCAGGGAATGACGTCAGATCGTGGGTATGACATTAAAGGCGTGCGGGTTTACATGCACCCATTATTTGACTACGTGGGCGGGGTGAACAACGCTGATTTTTTTGGTTGTGGTTTTGATTGCTTAATTGAAATTGGCGAGCACGTGAAAACCACGAAGAAGTTTAGAATGGCCGACATTTATGCAGATGCTTACACCAACTCTGACAAGATAACACCACCCGTAGCAGCACCCGACCCACCAGCATTTACCAACCGCACTCTTCCGGATTATTTGAAAATTCCGTTTGGGGCATCGTTTATTAACGTGCACCAAGCAATGGTTGCATACAGCGTTGCAAACATTGACCAGCGAGTCAATTCATCATCGTCTTTTTGCAACATTACATCCAACTTTACGCCGCACGCGTTTGTCTCTAGATCGAACGTTAATGACGCGGCCCCCTTCTTTTGCGCAAGTTTAACAGACGACATTTCGACTAATGCATGTGGCGCTTGCGGATTACCGCCAAGGCAGGCAAAACATTATTCATGGGGTGAAAAGTGCGATAAGAATGCTCATTTACAGTGCGTTGACAGGTGCTGTACGCTTACAGCTTACCCTGCCGATTCGCACGCGTGCTATGGTAAAAATTGGACGGACTGTTCAAACTCAAACAATTCGTTTACAACATTTGGGCGACGTTTGTTTAACGATGCGCTCGGAAGTTATCTTACTCTGGATTGGACCACCCGCGCCGGCGGTATTAAAGACGCGGTTTCCTCAGCCCCATACTGGATGGGCGAGCACATTAATACGCACAACCCCCCCCCACCGGGCGAAGTGTACCTTAACTTGTCAGATACCACTATGGATCCATATACAGCAAAGGCAAAGTTTGCACAATGTTTGCTTATGGCTATACACCCGTGCACTGCGTTCACACCTCAAACGTTTAACGGAATACTTAACCCGTGGTCCGTAAACACCGGACCAGACTCCGGCATCTCCTATGACAAACATTCCGACAGTACGACGTGCTCATCATCCCCACATCCCGTTGCTAACAAAGCGATGGTTGATGCGCTTGTTATGGCAACAGTTACCGGTCCGGTTGTAAATGCAACAACCGACTGCTGTCCGTTCCTGTGTCGCGTGCACTCTAGGAGTACAAACGACAGCTTTTTGTTTGGGCGAAAGGATACGTGTGCGACGATATGTTCGTCCCAATGGATGCAGTATCTTGTGCCGCCAATTGAAGTTATTACAGAGTTTGCATCTAAGTGGTCTGTAGCTTCGGTGACCGGGCTTGGCGGTGGGGGAACGTCAACCAACAGATATCATCGCACGTTGGGGAGACGCAACAAGGATACTTTTAGCGCAATGAAAATTACGTACGCCGGTGTTATGAAGTTATTATTGGAGAATGTAACTCTTGGGTTACTTGAGCTGGATGGCCGGTTTAACGATCAATCTATTACAACATCGCACAAAAACAAAAAACACGTGCTGAAGTCGCTCGGGGAAGTGTTTGCGGGCATTGGACTTGCCTGGGAAACGGGCGGACTATCGCTTGGGGTGTCAATTGCATCTATAACGTCGGATGTAAAAAACGGGAACCCCCCATTTGTGTACGACGAATCTGGGGTAGACGAGACGGTGTGCGACTTATCTGTGTGCGACATTGGTCGCAGCACACAGCGAAATGCTGCATCCAACTCTGACGACGTTGCCTTTCGGTGCGTGCCTCGCGGTTATGCGGTTGCGGATTTTAAGGTTCGCGGTCGCCGTCCAAAGGTTGTAACTACAATGGGGTTTGTGGACGGAAAGCCCGACGATGCCGTATCAATACCCGAATTTGTAAAAGGAAGCGGCTCAACACTAAAAAACTTTTACGGGAAGTGGTTCACAAAAAATGCGTTTAAGAAAGCCCGTTTTGTTAATATTACCGATAATCAAGAGTACCCGTTTACCTTTGGCATTTATCGTGGGGCTGTCAAAACATGGAAAAAAACAACGGTGGATTACACTAAAGCGCACACCTATTCCGACGGGACCCCCCCTCAGCCAGAATTTGCACCAACACCGCGCGATGCCGGATATTCCCAAAAATTGCATGACAACAACAATCATGCATGCACGTGCGATCATGAGGGTATTATTATGTTTACGCGTTTGGTCCAAGACAGGCAAGAGTTGGAAATCTGGCTACATTTGCTTACTTCTGCTATTGGGTCATATTATGATGAATCCGTGCACAAGGTTGTGGAAGTCTCGTTGTCGTGGAGGTTCCCTAGTAACACAGCAAACATTGGGCTGTACATGGGTGGTACGTCCGGCGCCACCGAATTTGTAGATCGCGACGTTATTCCGTTGATTCGCGGACACGACCCATTGTCCGCGGTGGACACCTACAATCGGTTTTTGGCGCCAGAAGCGCCGCCGATCAATGTTGCCGAGCAGTTTGTGTACTCGCGGGTCCCAAATAATGTGACCCCCTTTGTAAACATAACTGGTAATGGAACAAAAATGCCGCCCGGGTTGCGGAACAACACATATGTTGTTGAAAATGTGGTTCGTGTAACATCGTCTTGCGTTCGGTACCCTATTGGAATGTTGCACCGGGGGGAGATGAGCTATGATGTCGCGGACGCCTTGTATGGATCAGAGCAAGTAAAAAACTTTTCGGCTGATCCTGATACCAAGTTTACGCCTACCCTTCAAGGCTATTGCGAAACAGTGGTAGGCCGGTATCGCTTTTGTCCCCACGATCCCTTTTCTAGTGCATCCGACAGACGGACATTTTGCACCACCAACCCGCTTGCGGGTTCGTTTATGACGGGACTTCGGATCGATTACAGGCCACTTGACAACCGCTGCAGTTATACGCACAAAATTTGCATTATTGTTCCTGGCTCAAGAGGTGATCCATTAAGCGATGACGTTGCTGCGCAATACGATGTGAACGAAGGGATGATCAGCGGGCATGTGTCAGGAGAGTTTTCGGGCTATACCATTCTTGTGACGCCGTTCAACAAGACCACGTTTCAATCCGTGTTTTCACAGCGCTATGCTTCCTCTATGTTTGATCCAGACAATGCGACTATGGGGTTTATGTTGTTGCATCCCCGCAATGCTACAAAGAAAAAAATCCCTTTGAACGACCGCACGTACAGTGGATTTGGGGAGGACGTTCCGTTTTTTAAACTCATGTCCAACATCGAAAAATATTTGTCTGAATCATCCCCGCTTGATCCAGTCGAAACCGTTATCAATGTTATCGACATCGCACTAACGTCTGTATTTATGCATACCCCAGGAACTGCAAAGAATGGGTGCACGTTAGGCGATTACTTGGTCCCGGATTACGATAATGACCTGCCTTCAGCACGCCGGTGTGTTTCAAAAGAACTGTTGTTCCCGCCTAATCCCGAATCGGGAATTGTCGTTGTCGGAAGCAATATTTCAGTGCGCAGTGCGACTTCCCGGTTTCCCTTGTCCTTTGCACGCGAAACCCCGGGGTCAATTACGTGTACGCGGTTTATTGTTGACGCACCGGGGTTGGATTTAACCGCAACCATCGACCAAACCAATTGCGTCCCACGCGCGGACACGTTTCACAGAACGCCCGTCCGCATGATCGGGACAAACGTCGACAATGCAATCATTAATGTGACTGTTGTTGGTGATAACCACGATGTTGTGGTTGCAGTGCTGGGTTCTGACATTGAGCTTTTTCCCGTTGCCACCAACGTTTCAGCGTCTAACGTTTCAGTGGTGCTGCACTATGCTAGCGCGGTGGGATCGTGTTCGCATTCCAAGTGCCTCCCACGCAAGGACAAACCCAACTGCTGTCATATCGATGTTCCGCCGCCCAGCACGTGCCCGTCGCGTACGCACGTCTATTGTGGTCCAGCGCCCCTCCGATTTGACGTGGCGTGCGCGCGCGCATTTGGTTCGCTCAACATTTTGTCGAACCATTCATCGAACAATGTGCAGGTACTTTTGCAAGGGGTGTATGCGGACAACGCTACGTCTGTGCTAAAATTGGTTGGAAACCATGCAGCGTGCGTCGACAATTACTCTCTGAGCAGTTCATCCAATTGCACGTTTGTCAACGTGACGGAGTTCACTTCTCTTTTTGGATACAAATTTGAACACCAACTGTTTCGCGACGGTGTTCGGGCGGACGCGTACGCGTGGGTGCTGCTCATATTTTTCAGCGTTGTTGCTGTTGCGACGGCTATGCTAATTTGTTTGACGAATGGCCGTGATCCGCTTGCGGCCGTCGAACAGTAAAATTCGCAGCATGTCGCAGCACGCCTGTTCAATAAACGTACACAATATTGTGTGCAATTTGCATATATTTTCACACTGAAATTATATGTGTCTCACTTCTACTCTCAGTCTCAACATGGACACCCCTCTTCTGTATACCCCGCCCGACAAACACACTGTCCCACTAACTCGTTCGGGCAAGGCAGGCAAGCTGACGGAGTGCAACCGAAAAGTGTGCTGGGCGATTCATAAATGCGCTTTCGTTGATTGGGTACGGGGTGGTGGGCCGGACGATGTAGTTGTTGACATTTTAATCTCGGTCAACACGCCGCGAATTGCCCGGCACGAGCTTGCCTGCCACCCGCAGCTTGCGCGATTCCTTGCCGTCACACTAGAATTTGCCGTCGACTTAGATGATTTGCCTGCTGTCATTGCTTTTTGCATCGATTGGTTGGCTGGACCAAAGGGAAAAAGTAAGATTAAACTGCTGTCGAACAGATATCATTCTGCGTTGCACCGCGCTAAAATTTTGGAACAGTCGGGCAAAGCGGGTACTATTGTCGCGGAAGCAGAACAGATGTCGTCGGTATGCAACGAGCTCAATGTGCAAATGATGCGTGCCAGTAGAGAACGGGCGTTTGCATCATACACGGAACGACGTGGAATTGATGTCGTTGATGCGCCTCCGTGCATGTGTGGCGACGGTACGTCCGTATTGTGGGTGCTTCGCAGAAGTAGAATGGTACAAGACAAAGCGAAAACAGCAGGCGGTGGCCAAATCTTGCCGATGCGGTTTGACGCACCACGGGCGTGTGTGTGGGCGGCCTGCGGTGATGGGATTGCCGTGTCCATGTCGACTGACGAGTTTGGGGTTTCGACCTTAACGTTTATGTCTCTCGACGTGTATGGACAAACAATGGTTCCCCTTGTGAGCACTGCGACAATTGATGGTGCTGATCTTCCGACAATTGCGAGCATCGTTACGGTGCACGGGTTTGTGTTTATGTCTCACGATGGGGCCATAACGCGCTCTCCATTGGCCCGACGCATGTGCGGCGATCGTACGATTAAGCGGGCGGCAATGCAGGTACCGGGCATGTACACGCTGGTAAGTGCACACGAAGGACACACGGTGGTGTGGGTGTCAACCAACGGGGTTGGTATATGGGCGGATGCAACTGCGATTGGAACGCGACGCATTGTGCTTACGTCGTTTATTGAAGGTGAACCCGTTGTTCGGCCAGCGGCTGGTGAGCCTGTTGTGTCGCAGGCGAGTTGGCGGGCGGGACACCGTGCTTCTGACAGTTACACGTTGCCCGGACACAAGGAGTCGCTTGTTTGTTCGTGGCGCGATGTGATGCCGGTGTGGTCGGCGCCGTCGCGTCCCATCCCTGCCGTCATGTGCTTAGACAGCAACAGTTTGTATTGGCAGAACAACAAAACAGTTTACCACATGCACATTCCATTCATTGCGAGCGTTGGCAGTTATGATCCCGATTGGACAACTCACACGTGGGGCGACGTTGCTGGCCGTCTGTTGTGCGCAGGCAGACGGCCGGACGGTGTCGTGGTCTTAACTACGAAGGGCGTGTACGTGCACAGCAAGTTTGTTGAATTGCCAGAGTGTGCTTCTGCGGTAATTGTATCTTCTTATCACGATGCTCATCTTCGGGTCATGCGGGACGGCGTTGTAGTCGACGTGCCCGTGCCACACGATGAACCTGACCTGAAACGGGCGCGTTCAGCTTGACTTGATTCATTATGTCTATAAACAATCTTTTTTTTTTGTGTTTTAAGCAAGCAATGTGTGCCGACGGGTTTAATTATAAATCTAAATAGAGACCGTCTACGCAAATGAGGGATGTTGCGTATCTGTACCGATCAATCGTACAGCCGCAGTGGATAATGAGCTGCGTTATTTTGGTGCTCGCCATCTACTTTGATGCCCAGCACCACGTTTACCGACCACCCACAAGCATCTTGACTGACTATGTGCGCCCCGCAGCGCTCCAATTTGCTCCGTTTGCAATCGTCGAATATTTTCAAAGCGCTGTGGCAATTGGCATCGCGTGCGGCTGCAGCGCTTTATTCTACCCCCGAATCCACATTGTCCATTGCATCGTGCGCGTTATCCGCGTACTGTGCATTTATTCCGTGAGTTTCCCGAATCCGTACCCCGATTGCCCATCTGTTCGGCAGCGGTGCAACGATCTCTTGCCTTCTGGCCACGTTTCCACCTTTGTAAGCATGGCGGTTGGGACCGACAATTGGCTCTTTTCGCTCGGAATGTATTCGTGGGCAGCAATGCAAAGTCACCAAGCTCTGTACCACCGGCACCACTACTCGGTTGACGTCATCCTCGCGTTTGTACTTCCTTTTTTGGTAAATAAATGGGTATGCAACTGGCACTGGATTCCAGTTGGCATTCACCGGGTCAACTTCAGGACGATGAGACCTGCATCATTTGTGCATTCAACATAATTCACAACATTTGATTGCATCACAACACTGCCTCGTGGTCATGCCCTTGGTTGGGTCGTACAACGGCTGGCATCATGCATGCTACGCCGCTGACAAATTCCCGTGCGCGGGTATCAACGATGATTGCGGAAACATCCCTGGCGCTCGAAATTCGAACTATTATGTCTGCAAACCGTGCAGTAACCGCGCGTGGTTTGAATCCAAAATTACAACCTTTGAACAAGATGACGTTGTGCGAGCAGAAGCATGCCGCCGATTGAAACTAGCCAACCCGCTTAAAGTCCACAAAGAAATGAGAAAGGTGCACGCACAGTTCAAAGCACGCGGCGGTGCAATTATTGTTCTGGGTAAACGCAGCGACATGCCCGAGGTTCGATGGGGAAAATCAAACCGGTTTATAATTAGCGTGAAAAGAAGAGACCATCTTGTCCGCACTGAACTGTCCGGGACTCGGCGGAACATAGAGCGGGCCAAACGGCTGGCCATCCTTCGCGATCACCCGTATGCAGATGATCACCTTATTAAATAAACTTGAGTTTAGTCCAAAACAGTGTTGAATTAAATTAAAAGTCGCGACAATGTTCATGATTAGCGTACGATGGTGGCAAGTTTGCGAAGGTGCGTGTTTTTTTATAAGGCCGTTCTTTAAACACGCCGATAAAGTACAGGATGCATCGTGCATTGCGATTGAGTTTGTATGGTGTTGCCGTGGCTATTGTCGTAGAGCGGGTTGTTGCGGTTGCCACGATTGTTGTCGTGTTGGTGGCACTCCTGTGGTGTCTGTCGTGGGCGGCAACACATCGCGTGCTGCTCCAGTTTCCACTGATTGGTACAGGCGTTTCACTCTTGCAGGTATCGAGTATATACTCGCACGGTTCGCCGCTTTAAATCACGCCATGTCTTTAAATTTTGATTGGGCGCGAAACTTTCAGCCCATCGCTGTGGTATCTATTGGCAAGGCCATGGAAGATTTCGAAACCAAAGCGAAAAAGTGTATTCCCGTGAACCTGCTTATTGTAAAAAAAGAGAACACGATGACGTTAGTGTACACTCCTGCAGCAAAAGCTGGATACGCTTGGATTTTTTACTTTCATGCCCCAGAAGCACAAGCAAGCCTGTCGACAAATGATGAAACTAAAACTTTGGATGAAGTTGACCTTCACACGTTTGTAAAGTTGTACGATGCGGGGCACTCCAACAATGCCGACAAGTACACAGCCGAAAATGCCACCGATAAAGTCAAAAAAAAATTTTTTGCTGCAATACAAGCGAAACGAGGACTGGAAACTGGCTCTGTTGAGCCATCCCCATACATGACATTTCGTCCTGGTCAGCGTGTCATGACTTCCAACAAAACAGACGGGGCGGGTTTAACCTTTGCGCTGTTGGCGCAATTGCGGACAATGACAAGTTACGTTATTACGGAACCTTTGGACGTTTCAAACGGAAAACTTGTACGCTATTTCAAACAGATTGGATTCGTTGTCGAATAACTTAAATGTAGCGCTTACATTTCGTTTAAGTTAATTGTCAATGATTAACGTGTGTGCAGTGTGCATTGCGTGCTGCTGTTTGACTATAAGGTGTGGCACCGCAGACCAGCTATCACGATGAGCGAGCGACCGCGCTTTGCAGACCGCCGGGCGGTTGCGCAACAGCTGTGGACGGAACTTCGACTCACGCTAGGGCCTGCGGAGATACCAGCCGTGTCCGAATGCATTAACACTATGTTGCGCAACCGCGACGGTAGTAACGGGCACCAATTCAACGAAATGCGTAGGGCCTGCGCCGCGCACCCCGCACTGGTTGGCCTAATAACGAGGTGCCAAACTTGGTGGGACAAATCGGCGGTTGTAATTAACACCCACGTGCGTTCGGCATTCTCCGCCCATCAGTGGGCGCGGCGCAACACTCTTTTGGACGAGTACAACGCGCTTAGCTACAGCAACGGGTTTTACGACTACACCACCAACCTCCCAAGCGCACAGTACCATGCGTGGATACATAAGCTGAAACACTTAGAAGCAGAGGTGGGCACGCTCCACGGCTTGCGAGCGATGTGCCCGGAGGCTCTTCGTCCCTATGGCCCTTCCACAATGAGGGATTACGAAGCACAAGCAGCTGCGCACAGGCACTTGACCCACTTATTTGCGACCGGCAAAATAGACCTTGAGCAGTTCATTGCTGAACAATTACCAGCAACAGAGAATCCGTTCGCAACGTTAGCGAAAGATTGGGGTCTTCTTCGTTTTTGACTGGGG
>Ga0307998_1002165_pt1 | contig 10177 bp, 7 predicted proteins | sample Davwhametageno37_FD_203147 | JGI IMG/M metagenome (GOLD analysis project Ga0307998, IMG submission 203147) | Marine microbial communities from Davis Island wharf, Antarctic Ocean - #37 | ecosystem: Environmental > Aquatic > Marine > Unclassified | place: Antarctic Ocean: Davis Island wharf...
TGAACTCAGCTGTAACAAAGGCAATTTCTGATAGCACAGTTCTCCATTCTGCTCTGTCTGATACTGCTTCTGCAATTCGTGCAGGCATTTTGTGGAGTGAAATCGTAACTGGAATAAACTATTCGGGTACTGGAAATGTTGGAATTGGAGCTGCAGTGCCCGCTGCTAGATTTGACGTAAGAAGTGGAACATTATCCCCCGCAATTAGTGCTATTACTACAAGTACTGGAAGCAATACGGGACTATATGCAAGAACAGAAAGCGCAACAGGTAATGGTTCTAACCAGTTTGGTCTTATTGCAACTGCAAGAGGTCCAAGCAATGCTCCAACAGGAACAGGAACAGGACTCCATTATGGTGTTTACAGTTCTAGTTTCGGTTCTGGGTCGGAGAGTGTTGGTGTATATGGGTTATCTAATAATCTATCTTCTGGCAGATCCAGAGGTGTGGTAGGCATAAGCCTGTCAACTACTTCTCAATTTAGTCAAGGAGTCTATGGTACTGCAACTGGGGTCAACAGCGTTCCTTTTGGACATAATGCAGGAGTTGTAGCAGATGCTATAGGACATGTTTCAGCTAACTTTGGCTTTCTCGCTCTAGTTGTAGCAACTGGAGTAACTAATTATGGCAGCGCATCTTACGCTTACGGCGCTGCAACTGGAGTAGGAAAAAGAAATATTGGGACATATGGGTATGCAGATAACGCAACAACAAATATCGGAGTCTTTGGTACTGTAGAAAATAGTTCTACAGGTACAAACTATGCAATCTATGGAACTGCCGGAGCAACAGCTGGTAACAAAGCAGGTTTCTTTGAAGGAGATGTTACTATAACAGGGGATTTAAATATAACTGGTGCACTTTCTAAAGGTTCAGGAACTTTTAAGATTGATCATCCACTAGATCCGGAAAACAAATACCTAGTGCACAGTTTTGTAGAAAGCCCTGACATGATGAATGTATATAATGGCAATATTACAACCGATGCTAATGGATTGGCTACAGTGGAATTACCTCAATATGTTCAAGTTTCTAATAAAGACTTCAGGTATCAATTAACTCCTATTGGTAAATTTGCGCAGTGTATAGTTAAAGAAGAAGTAAACGGAGACAAGTTCATTATTCAAACAGACAAACCTAATGTCAAAGTGAGCTGGCAAGTGACTGGAATCAGAAATGATCCTTATGCTAAAGTAAACAGGATTGTAGTGGAGCAAGAAAAATCTAACTCGAAAAGAGGCAAGTACTTGCATCCTGAAGTTTACGGTAAAGACAAGTCACAAAGTGTACATCCTACAATAGAAAAAATTACAGAAGAAGAATTAATGCAAATGAAAGAAGGTACTAAATCACCTGGATCAGAAAATCATTAAATAGTTGATTCGTATTCGTCTGAAAGACTAAAAGCAAAAAAGGCTCTTCAAAATTAATTGAAGAGCCTTTTTTATATTACAAAACTTGATTCCTACTTACCAGCCAAATCAATGATAAAAGCGAACTCCTGAGCTACTTCTTTCAAGGACTCAAACCTTCCACTTGCTCCACTATGTCCAAATTCCATTTCAGTTTGCAGTAGCAATAAATTATCATCAGTTTTTAGTTCCCTCAATTTAGCAACCCATTTTGCAGGCTCCCAATATTGCACTTGAGAATCGTGTAATCCAGTCGTCACCAACATATTTGGATATTCCTTAGCTTCCACATTATCGTATGGCGAATAGGATTTTATATAGTCGTAATATTCTTTTTCTTTAGGGTTCCCCCATTCGTCAAACTCTCCAGTAGTAAGCGGAATAGATTCATCCAACATAGTTGTTACAACGTCTACAAATGGAACTTGAGCAACAACACCTTTCCACATGCTAGGCTCCATGTTTATAATTGCTCCCATGAGTAAACCACCCGCGCTGCCGCCCATCGCGAATAAGTTGCGAGGGTCTGCGTATTTATTATTTACCAACCACTTTCCACAATCTATAAAATCATTGAAGGTATTTTTCTTGTTGAGCATTTTACCGTCTTCATACCACTTTCTGCCTAACGTTTCAGAGCCTCGGATATGTGCAATTACATATACAAAACCTCTATCTAACAAACTTAAACGACCAGTTGAAAAGTAAGGATCAATAGTATGCCCGTAACTTCCATACGCATAGAGCAGCAATGGGGCACCTCCGTCCTTCTTGGTATCTTTATGATACACGATTGACATCGGTACTTTAACTCCATCCCTTGCAGGAATCATCATGCGTTCCGAACGATAATTCGTCTTGTCAAAATCACCAATTACCTCTTGTTCTTTCAATAAGGTAAATTCCTTTGTCTCCATGTGATAATCATAAACAGAACTAGGCGTGCTCATAGAAGAATAACCTATTCGCATGATGTTACTTTCGAATTCATAATTGCTTGAAGCATAAGCCGAATAGGCGTCTTCCCCAAAATCTACGTAATGCTCCGTATTATCTTTCTGATTAATCACTCTAAGGTTCACAATTCCAGCAATCCTTTCCTCCAACACCAAATAATCGTCGAACATTTCTATGTCCTCCAAAAGAATTCCCTCTCGCGCAGGAATCACCTCTTTCCAATTCTCTTTTCCAGGAGTTTCAACTAGAGTTTCCATCAAACGAAAATTCTTTGCGTTCCAATTGGTATGCACATAGAACTTGTCTCCAATATGCCCAATTCCGTATTCAAAATCAGCTTCCCTTTCATGAATTATTTTGAATTCACCATTAGGATTATTCGCTAAAAGAAAACGATATTCTGAAGATAAGGTGCTTCCTGATCCGATGAAAATATATTTATCCGATTTTGATTTGTATACGAAGCAATTGAAGGTATCATCTTTCTCTTCATAAATTAATTCTGCAGTGCTCGTTTCATTTCCTAGTTCATATTTCCAAACCTGAAAAGCTCTAAGCGTATCATCTTTTTTGGTATAAAAAATGGTTTTACTATCTGCTGCCCAAACCGATCCTCCTGTAGTGTTTTCAATGGTAAACGGAAGTGTTTCTCCCGTTTCCATATCCTTGAATTTAATAGTATAAATCCGACGACTCACGGTATCTTCACCATACGCAAGCAACATTTTATTAGGACTTAAGGATAATCCCGAAGCGCTATAATAGTCATGTCCCTCGGCCATAGGATTTACATCCATTATTATATCCTCGGCAGCGTCTAAACTTCCTTCTTTTCTACAATAAATAGGGTATTCTTTTCCTTCTTCTTGGCGCACATAATAAAACCAACCGTCCTTCCTATAAGGAACACTCATGTCAGTTTCCTTAATGCGGCCTTTCATCTCCTCAAACAGGGAATCACGAAAACCTTTTAAAGGTTCCATTACCTTTTCTGTGTATGTGTTTTCAGCGTTCAGATATTCGATTACTTCTTCATCTTCTCGTTGATTTAACCAGAAATAATTATCGACTCGCGTGTCTCCATGAATTGAAAGTTCTTTTGCTACTTTTTTTGCAACTGGGCCTTCAAATCCTTTATTCATTTTCATATTTAAATACGTTTGTTTCGTTTCTTTTTAATTGCATGAAAGGTTTATAAGTCACTCTATCTCATTACAAAAAAAGAATTTGTAAATTAATTGACAGCCGTTTTTCATTCAGATTAGAACCATTTCTTACTTCGGAAGTACATGACCATACCTACGAACACAATTGCCATAACTCCTAAAAGGACAAAATAACTATACTTCCAACTCAATTCTGGCATAAACTCGAAATTCATACCATAGATTCCAGCTAAAAAAGTCAGCGGAATAAAAATCGTCGAAATCACTGTTAGCACCTTCATAACCTCATTCATTCGATTATTCAGATTGGTTAAATGGATATTAGTCAGGCCCTCTAAAATTTGTCTTTGTGATTCTACCTCTTCTAAAATAGAAATAATTTGATCTTTAATTCCACCAATAAATCGAACTGTATCGGGCAGTAAAATTCCTGAATCTCCATTATGTAAGGAGGTAACAACATCTCTTAATGGGGCTAAATTTCTTTTTACCGTTATCAGTTCAGACTTTAAACGCTCAATTTCTAGCAATGCATCTTCTTGTTTATCCTGAATAACAGCATTGCTAACCTTTTCTACCTGATCATTTAAAAAGTCAATCGCTTTTATGTAATTGTCGGTTATTGCATCTAATAACAAATACAATAAGTACCCACTTCTTTTTGATCTTACAATTCCTTTGTTATTCCTTAGCCTCTCTCGAACCTCATCAAATAAATCAGCATCCTTTTCTTGAAAAGTTAATAGAAACCCTCTTCCAAGAACAAAACTCATTTGTTCAGTTTCAATTTCATTTTTATCATTAACCCAAAGTGTTTTTAAAGACATGTACATGTAGTCTTCAAATTCCTCCATTTTTGGACGCTGGTTTAGATCAATTATTTTATCAAGAGTAAGTGTTTCTAAATTGAAATGGATGCCTACTTTCCCAATCAGATTCAAGTCTTTAAGACTATGCAGGTTCAACCAATGCACACTTTTGGGTAAATCGAAAGGCTTTAATTTAGTAGCACCGAATTGCTCGTCTTCAATAAATTCCTCAGAATTATAAACTAAGAGTTGAGACTCACTGCTTCCCTTAAAACTGAAATTTTCATCTTCAGTTAGAAATGGGGAAACTCTATTTCTTTTCCTCTTTCTTGTTCGCGCCATCTATGTCATTTTTATAAACAATTGTGCGATATGGAAATGGAATTTCTATGCCTTCATCATCAAAACGTCTTTTGACAGACTCCAGTAAATCCCAATGTGCATGCATTGCCTGAATAGGACCCGCTGCCCAAAAATATAACCTTAAAGTAATCGCAAAGTCTCCATGAGATATCATCCTTATTCTAGGTGACTCAATCCCTTTACCCTTCTCTTCTTTAGTAAGACCATCAATATAATCAGGGTGTTTCAGTGCTTCGTCTGAAATTAACTTTTTTGCTACATCAACATTACTATCATAAGAGATTCCAAACTCAACAAAACGACACATCTTTTCTTCTTTAATGGTGCTATTAACAATCGTTTCGTTACTCATAACGGCATTAGGAATGATAATGCGTCTATTTTCAAAACTTTTAATTACAGTATGCCTTAAGGTTATATCCTCGACTTCGCCACTGTGAATGCTCACGTGAATAATATCACCTACTCTAAATGGCCTGAAAATCACTAAAAAAACTCCTCCAATAATATTCGATAGCGCTTGCTGGGAAGCAAATGCTATTGCTGCTGCAGCGATCCCTGCTCCTGCGAACAATGTCGTTCCCAAAGACCTAAGAGAAGGAATTGCATAAAAAGTAAACGCTAAAGCAGCACCAATAATTACCGCTGTACTGGCATTTTTCATGAAATTGTAACGCGTCGGATCGATGTTCAAAGCATCGCTGCGATGATTAATAAATCGGGTGAGAAATTTTCTGAGCGAATAGGAAACAATTAACGCCAGAGCAATAGCTATAAACACTGCAGCGAGATGATTATCTGTTGCAATTTTTAAAAGTTCCTGTTTTGTCATTTCTCTTAAATCTTTCCGTCTCTAACCATTTCTGCGTAAGACTTAGCAAAATACGTAATTATTATATCGGCACCTGCTCTTCTTATCGACATAAGCATCTCTGGCATTGCCTGTTCAAAATCCAACCAACCGTTTTGACAAGCGGCAGTTAGCATACTGCATTCTCCACTTACATTATAGGCTGCGATAGGAATATCGTAGTTTTCCTTTAGAATATGAATAATGTCCAAGTAAGGTAATGCTGGTTTTACCATCATTATATCTGCTCCTTCAGCAAAATCTAAATCGGCTTCGAGTAATGCCTCCCTTTTATTAGCAGGATCCATTTGATAGGTTTTTTTATCGCCTTTTTTAGGTTTGGAATCTAACGCCTCCCTGAATGGACCATAAAATGCTGAGGCATATTTGGCAGTATAACTTAAAATTCCGACATCGGTAAACCCATTATCATCAAGTACTTCACGGATATAACCTACCCTGCCATCCATCATATCACTAGGCCCTATGATATCTGCTCCAGCTCTGGCTTGCGCCAATGCCATTTCACCTAAAATTGGCAACGATTCATCGTTCAATATGCTATCGCCTTCCACCAATCCATCATGACCATCAGATGAATACGGATCCATTGCAACGTCAGTAATTATCTGTGCTTTTTCTCCAAATTCCGCCTTAATCGCTTCAAATGCTTTAAGGTAAAAATTACTGGCGTCTTTACTATAAGTAGCAGTCGTGTCTTTTAATTCATCTTTAACCGCAGGGAATAAAATGAAAGAACTAATTCCCAAATCTATACACGATTGAATTTCTTTTATCGCTTCATCGGTCGACATTCTAAAATTTCCTGGCATACTTTTCACCTCATCTCGAATACCTTTTCCATCAACCAAGAATACGGGTTGAACCAAATTTGATACAGATAAATAAGTCTCTTTTAAAAAGCCTCTAGATGTCGCTGTAGCTCTATTTCTACGTGGTCTTCTGTTCATCTTAATTTCTATTTAAAACAAATGTACAATAGCTTTATTGAGCTACGAAGAATTAGATTTTTGATTATCAAGCTTTATGAAATTGATACCTTCGTGAGTATGCACAATTTTTCCAACGTTTGCGTTTTTTGCGCCTCGTCTTCAGGGACTAATCCCATCTATTTAAATACAGCCCGAGAACTAGGTTCGTACATAGGCAACAACAATATGTCATTGATTTACGGTGGAGGAAAAGTTGGATTAATGGGAGCAGTTGCTGACTCTTCGCTTGAATCTGGAGCTAAAGTCATTGGGATTATTCCAGACTTTATGATGGAAAAAGAAATTGGCCATACTGGCGTTACTGAATTAATCGTTGTTAAATCGATGCATGAACGAAAACTTCAAATGCACGAATTATCGGATGCAGTAATAACATTGCCCGGAGGATTCGGAACATTCGAGGAATTATTTGAAATTCTGACTTGGATTCAATTGGGATTGTATCAAAAACCTGTTGGAATATTGAACGTCAATGGCTATTATGATTTACTAGAAAAGCAACTAGACACTATGGTTATAGAGGGCTTATTGAAACCAGAACATAGAAACGGGCTAATATTCTCAACAGAAATGGACCAGTTATTTAATCTCATGCGCCAATACAAACCCATTACGCCCCTTTTTCATCTTAAAAAAGATGAAACCTAGTTAACTAAATACATCATATTCGGCGTTTTGTACTTTCAGACCAAAGCTGCAAAAACTACTTTTGCCAAAAGCATTTGAATGTCAACACTTTCTTACATTATTTGGGATATTAATCCCGAGATCATAAGCTCACCAATTTCAATTCGTTACTACGGAATGCTGTTCGCTACAGCATTTATTGCCGGATATTATTTGCTACAAAGAATGTTCAAGCAAGACGACCTTCCCAATGAATGGCTAGATAGCGTTCTGATGCACACCATTATAGGCACCGTTGCAGGCGCTAGAATTGGGCATTGTTTATTCTATGATTGGGCATATTTCAAAGACCATATCCTCGAAATTTTCTTACCTGTTGCGTTTGAACCTGAATTTCATTTTACTGGATTTCAAGGACTTGCAAGTCACGGAGCAGGAATCGGCATTCTGATTGCCCTGTTCATTTGGTCGCGAAAAGTGAGTAAAAAAAATATGCTTTGGATTTGTGATAGAGTTGCAATTACCATTGCTTCAGGTGCATTTTTTATTCGATTTGGCAACTTAATGAATTCTGAAATTATTGGAGAACCCACTACAGTGCCATGGGCAATAGTGTTTAAGTACGTTGATGAATTACCTCGTCACCCAACTCAAGTTTATGAAGCACTTGCGTACTTATCGATATTCATAATTCTTGCATTTTTCTATTGGAAAAAAAATTGGAGCAAACGCATTGGCGGAATTTCAGGTTTATTTCTTATCCTTCTTTTCGGGTTCAGATTCTGCATAGAATTTATGAAAGAAAATCAAGTGAATTTTGAAGATTCTATGACTCTTAATATGGGACAATGGTTGAGTATACCTTTCATTCTAGTTGGCGCCTATCTTTTGTATAACAGCAAAAAAAACGTCATTAATGGCTAAATACGAACTAAAAACAAAGGTGACTGATACTAGCGTATCTGAGTTTTTAAATGCTGTTGAGCCCGAACAAAAACGATTGGACGCATTTGAAATTCTTGACATTATGAAAGAGGTAACCGGAGACGAACCTAAAATGTGGGGTCCGAGCATCATTGGTTTTGGGTCTTACCATTATGTATATGAAAGTGGTCAGGAAGGCGATTCTATGGCCACTGGATTTTCACCAAGAAAAACAAAACATTCGCTTTATCTCATTGGAGGAGTGGAAAACTATCCTAAACTAACCGCAAAGTTAGGCAAGTTTAAAAATGGAAAATCTTGTTTGTATGTCAACAAATTAAGTGATATCGACAAGGATGTTCTAAAACAACTAATAAAAGAGTCTTACAATTACATCACAAACAAAACGTGGCCTTAAGCTGTCCTTAAGGTTCAACAAAAAATATATGAAATCATTTTCTCTTCTTGCTCTAGGGCTTTATCTCAGTATAACAGCCTTTGCTTTTCCAAAAGGTGGCGACCACCCTGCTCCTGCTTCTGCTTCCAAGATAATAGATGACATCAAAAAACTAAACACACTGGGTTCAGTTTTGTACTTAGCAGCGCATCCTGATGATGAAAACACACGGTTAATTTCTTGGCTCGCTAATGATCAAAAAGTAAGAACTGGATATTTATCAATAACCAGAGGTGATGGTGGGCAAAATTTAATAGGAACCGAAAAAGGAGAATTGATTGGGGTACTTCGAACTCAAGAGTTATTAGAAGCACGGAAAATTGACGGTGGTATGCAGTTTTTTACCCGTGCAGTTGATTTTGGATATTCAAAGACTACTGAAGAAACGCTCGAAAAATGGAATGAACGAGAAGTACTTTGGGATATGGTTTGGGTAATTCGAAAATTCAGACCCGATGTAATTGTTACCCGGTTCCCACCCAACAAATATGCAGGACACGGTCATCATTCTGCTTCTGCAGTGCTTGCGGAAAAAGCATTTGAAATGGCGGCTGATCCAAGTGTATTTCCGGATCAATTAAAACACTTAACAGCATGGCGCACAAAAAGCCTCTATCATAACACTAGTTCTTGGTGGAACAAGGAGATTGCAGAAACCTATAAAACTGACCCAGACATGATTCGCGTTGATGCTGGAAAGTTCAATCCTATTACAGGAAAGTGGAATAACCAAATAGCAATGGAAAGTCGCAGTCAACATAAAAGTCAAGGTTTTGGTGCGAGTATTTTGCGTGGCGAACAATTCGAATACCTCAGCTACGTTAAAGGAGACAAAGCCGATAAATCGCTTTTTGACAACATTGATATTACTTGGGGTCGAGTTCCAAAATCGGAAATAATTCAAACCAAATTGAATACGATAATCGAAAATTTTAGAGCTGACAACCCTGCTGCATCCGTGATTGATCTAGTGGATTTATATCGTACTATGGAGGAAGTTCCAGAGCCAGGTCAATGGATAATATGGAAAAAGAAAGAGCTTGAAAATATTATTATCGATGCCACAGGATTATGGTTTGAGGCAGTTACTGAAAATGAATATGCAGTTCGTGGAGAAGACATTAAGGTTGAAGTTAGCGCTATAAATACTGGTCAAGTCAAGTCTATAGCTATTGAAAATGCGTCTTTAAATGGAAAGGATACTTCGATTTTCACAGTATTAGCGCTAAACAAGTGGGAGAAGATGAAGTTACCATTATTGGTAGAAAAGGAGAAATCGATTACTCAACCCTACTGGTTAATGCAGGATTACAAAAACATGTTTAAGGTAGACGATATTCTATTGAGAGGATCTCCTGAAAATGCACCAGCATATGAGGTAACCTTTCAAATAACTGTGTATAATGTGAGTTTCGACTATAGTATTCCTGTTCAGTATAAATTCAGAGATCGTGTATCAGGAGAAAATATTCAGGATTTCTCTATCCGACCTGATATGACTTTGAATTTGGATAATACTGTTTACGTTGTTCCAAAAGGAAAGAAGAGAACAGTGACAGTAACTGTAATGGAGGATAAGGCTGGAATTACCGGAGAATT
>Ga0307998_1002166_pt1 | contig 10175 bp, 8 predicted proteins | sample Davwhametageno37_FD_203147 | JGI IMG/M metagenome (GOLD analysis project Ga0307998, IMG submission 203147) | Marine microbial communities from Davis Island wharf, Antarctic Ocean - #37 | ecosystem: Environmental > Aquatic > Marine > Unclassified | place: Antarctic Ocean: Davis Island wharf...
TTTTAATGCCTCCACTAAAATACGAAAAGCACCCGATTGAACCGTTTTTACCATGAACACATATTTATCTTTCTCTTCGTTCATTTTTAATGAATAATAGGATATTATTCTTTAAATATAAACTTATCTTAATAAAATAAGTACTCCATCATCATCCTCAAATTCTATATCTTTTAAAAGATCTGTATCTGGGCATACTTTCCCACCATATAAAAAACGGAGTTTTTCAACTCTATCGGCGAAACTTTTTCTGTCTTCCATTAGAGCTTTATCTTTTATTATTTTTTTTAGATCTCCTACTGTCATATAATCCCATAATGGTAGTTTGGGAATAATTAATAAAGATTGATCATCATAAATCCGGATATTAAAATCATAAACATGTAATAATTTTGGATTTAACAATAAAAAATACTCTATTTGAAATATAAATCTAAGTTCATCAATTGTTAATTCTAATTCGTGTCTTCTATATATTCTATCTAATAAATCATTTAATTTTGATTTAAGTGTTTCAGAAAGATAACTATCTAATATAGTTTTTTTTATTCCTATATTTCTTAAAATATTCCATATATCTCTAAATTTTGACATTGATGATAATGATCTTAATCTTGTAAGATTATCTGCTCCTATATGTTTTACATTTCCTTTAAAATAATCTAGTGTTAATATTGGTAATTCATCGGAATAACTTTTCGCAAACATCGCTCTTATTACTATATTAGACATTCCGCCACTTCTACAAAATAATCCAAATACTTTTGAAGGGTAGTCTGGTCTTCTTTCTCTAACATGGTTTATTTCTTTAAGAATACTAGCTAAATCTACAGTAGTTTGGTTATCTATCATTTCTTTTAAAACTTCGTTACCATCTTTTTCTTCGGTTTTATAAAATTCACTTTCATGCTCACTAGTCAACATATTAAGATAATCATTACATCCCGGATCTCCTTCCCTATGTATAGCTTGTTTAATACCATCTTCATTTTCAGAAATATTTTTACAATCTGAAAAATCACCGATACTCATATAATTAACACCACCGCTTACTAATTTATTCATAATCTGAAAAAATAAACTTTTAGAATTTTCTAATCTCGGTAATTCTTTTAATAATATCCCCGATGGTGAATATCGTGTAGAATGTAATCTTCCTAAATGTTGTCTTTCTTGAGTAAAGTAATTTAAATCATAGTCAATATCATAATTTAAAACAACACCTTGATAAGATCTAAGACCATTTGTTGTCTTTCCTTCAAAAGTAGTGCCCCCGGGGACGCGCCGGTGCGCCTTTGTTTTGAAATTTTCCTTATCACCCACAGGTAAATATAATGTTAGCTGTTCTGGTATTAATGATAAAGTAGCACCACTATAATAACCATGACCCATTACAGATAATACTCGTGGTAAATCTTCATCATGAGTACCTGCCCCCCCTTCAATTCTACTTTGTAATCCAGGACAATCATATAATTCATCAATCGCACTTATAGTTTCACTCTCTTGAAAATCTAAAATATTACTCATATCCATCCTCCTGTATTGGTATTGCGAAATATCTGTCAAACCTATATTTGGGTTAGAAAGAGTTGCTAATTGAAATGAATCTTTAAGTTTTATAGGTCTAATAAAAACTCCTTGCGGCTGTAGTGTTTCTTTTTCTTCACCCATCATCCACCCACTTAATGCTGTATCTGGATTATAATCCATATTCATGCCCCCTCTCATATTCTTTCTTGATCTTCTCTTTGTAATTCGGGTTCTTCTTTTAGTCTTATTTCTCTTATTTCTCTTATTTCTCTTCTTAGAAAGTTGATTTCTTTTCTTTTTCATATATATAAAAAATATATTTAAAAAATATATCATAATTAACTATTGTAATCAATGAGCGAACCGTGCTTTATCTTAAAAGAATATTTAAAATTTCACGATGAAAATATAAAAAAATATGGATCATGTACTGTCGTTTTAATGCAAGTCGGTTCCTTTTATGAAATTTATAGCGTTCAGAATGAATCTATTCATGTTGGTGCTGATATCTATCAATTGGCCGATATATTAGGTATTCAAGTTGTTCGTAGGAATAAAAGTATTCCCGAAATTAGTTATGATAATTATTTAATGTCGGGATGGAATATATATGCCCAAGAAAAATTTCAAAAAATATTATTAAATCATAATTATACAATTGTATATGTAGATCAAGTTACAGAACCACCTAATCCTGAAAGACAAATTACGAATATAATTAGTCCCGGAACAATGATAAATAATTATAATAATAATGATAATAATTATTTATTATCGGTTTATCTGAATAGATATCCACAGCAATATGATAAATATATTTATGTTATTGGTTTATCTGCGATTGATATTTCAACTGGTGAAAATACAGTTCATAAAATAGTCTCCTCTCTAAACGATAATACTCTCTGGTCAGATGAATTATTTAGATTAATTCATTACTATTCACCAAAGGAATGTATCTTTCACGATGAGATAGACTCGTCTAAAGATGAATTATGTAATATGTTTCAATTAAATGAGAAAACGATTCATTATAATTTATATCAAAGTGAAGACTTTAAAAAACCAAGTTATCAAAATGAATATCTAAAAAAAATATTTGATACAGGTTTCTTAACAGCGATAGAATATTTAGGATTTGATGAAGTAGAAATGACACTCTCTTATTTATACATGATACAATTTATTCACGAACATAAACTAGAAAATTTAAATCATTTACCGAAACCGATTCTCAAAAGCGACGAACAAAAATTAATATTAAGTAACAATACGATTTATCAATTATATCTGGTTCCAAATAAAGAACATACTTCTGAAAAATATAATTCATTATTATCAATTCTCAATAAATGCGATACTGCGATTGGTAGAAGATTATGTAAAAATAGATTATTATATCCTATTCTTGATAAAACGGAATTAAATAAGAGATACGATATGATAGAAAACTTTCAGAAAGATAGTTTATATAATGATATCTGTCCTTATCTAAAGAAGATTTTAGATATTGAAAAATTACATCGTCGTATGGGATTAACTATCTGTTCACCCTATGAATTTTATAGTATTCATACCTCATATACTTATTTATCCAAAATCTTAGAGATTACCAAAGTATCACTCCCTGAAATTAATACTACATATGATAAAACAATTCAAAATTTAGAGATTCTTAGAAACGATTATCTAAGTGTCTTTCAAATCAATGAATTAGAAAAGTACTCATTAATCAATATGATTACTTCAGTATTTCAAAAAGATATTTATTCCGATTTAGATAATCTACAAAATGATATTGATAAAGGATTATCTACAATTGATCTTATCTGTGAAAAATTAAATAAATATATTGATCGCAAGAAGAGTGGATGTATCAAAAAAGATAATAATGAAAAATATGGTTATTATTTATATGTTACTGATAATCGTTCTAAAACATTTCATAAATCTGTCAGTAATTTAGCGAATACTACTATTCAGATTGATGATTTTAGTTTAGACTTGAAAGATGTAAAATTTACAAAGAGAGGAGGTAATACTCACTTAGAGTTTCCTAAATTAATTGAGATTACAAATAAATATTCATCCGATCGTTTAAAAATTCAAGGTCTAAATAAAGAATATTTTTTAAAAAAAACGAGTGAATACTATAATTTATATAAAGAGTTATTTAATGAATTAGTAGATTTGATTGGTCACCTAGATTTAAATAGTAATATAGCTAAGTTATCGGTGGAGAATGTCTATCAAAAACCCGAAATAATTGATTCAGATAAGAGCATGCTGATAGCAAAAGAGATACGTCATCCAATTGTAGAGAAGGTTCAATCAGAAATAGAATATATACCGAATGATATTTCGTTATCCGAAAATGGCATGCTACTCTACGGAACGAATGCTTGCGGTAAATCTACATTGATGAAAAGTATAGGATTAACACTGATTATGGCTCAAGCAGGATTTTATGTTCCGTGTTCTTCTCTAAAGTATTCACCGTATACTCAAATATTTACAAGAATCTTAAACAATGATAATATTTTTAAAAGACAATCCTCCTTCGCTGTGGAGATGAGCGAATTAAGAAGTATTCTTAAGAGATCCGATAATAAATCATTAGTCTTGGGAGACGAAGTTTGCTCAGGAACAGAAACAACATCGGCATTATCTATTGTTTCGGCGGCCCTAAAAACTTTATCTGATATAAAATGTTCATTTATCTTTACATCTCATCTACATCAGTTAATGGATATAAAATTAGTTCAGGATATAAAAACGTTAGACGTTTATCATCTCCAAATAGAATACAATCCTGAAACCGAAGTATTAATTTATAAACGTATTCTCGAAAAGGGTTCGGGTCCCGCGATATATGGTTTAGAAGTCTGTAAATCATTAAATCTATCTTCAGATTTTATATCTTTAGCGAGGAAGGTTCAACTTCAACTTACAAATACTTCGGAAACATTATTAAATGATAAACATAGTAATTATAATAATGATGTAGTAATGGATCTATGTCAAATCTGTAAAAAAGAATCTGAACATACTCATCACATCAAAGAACAATGTACGGCAGATTTAAATGGTATTATAGATCATCATCATAAAAATATAACTCATAATTTAGTTCAGTTATGTGAATCATGTCATCATAAAGTTCATAATGAAAATCTAAGAATTTATGGTTATCATCAGACAAATGATGGTATCAAGTTAAATTATGAATATATTGATATTTCCAAAGTTCATAATTCAAAGAAGAAATTTAATCAAAAAGATTTACAAACTATTCTAGGATACAAACAAGACATTGATAATAAACTCTTGAAAAAATCAAATCTCCAAAAAAAATTAGAATTAGAACATCATATTCAGATATCAGGATCAACATTAAATAAAGTCTTGAAAGGAGAATATTAATATATATATATATATATATATGACTAAGAAAAGAAATCATACTAGGAGAAGAAATCATACTAAGAAAAGAAATCATACTAAGAGAAGAAATCATACTAAGAGAAGAAATCATACTAAGAGAACTAGACAACGAAAAAAAGGCGGCAGTAATTTAGTAAGACGAGGACTTACATCTGTAGCAAATATATTTAAGAAATCGGATTCTTCCGATGATAAAAGAATAAGTAGAGAGATATATCTGGTGACACGAGATAATTTAAGGAGATTATTTGGTATAACTCATGATCCTTTTTATGATAAAGACCCATTTGATCCCTTAGATCCGTTTCCAGCAAATGAATTGAAAGTCAATAATGATTTTATAAAGAGACTTTTAATTAATACATTATGTTATGCGAACTTATCTGATAAATTAAAAAATACTTTTAAGAGGATGGTATTAGATAAATATCAAGATAATCCGACTTATTTTAAAGAATTTTATTATAGATCATTTTTAGATATTAAAAGATTATTACCCGGTACAAATGAAATACACCCTTATAAAGAATATAATTATTGTGGTCCTGGGACGGATACAGTATGGAGATTAAATCCCGATATAGTATGGATGAAAAAATTATTAGATCATTCTTTAGAAAGGGAAGAAATCGGAACCCCTCCTTATGATAAACCTATTAACAATGCAGACGATTGTTGCAAAGTACATGATTTAATGTTTGGAACACACTTTATAGAAGGGTTTGATGGAGAAACGGGTAAATATACAAATAATTCTAAAGAATCCGAACTTGTAGCAGATAGAGCTATGTTAGAATGCCTTGAAAAAAAGAAAAGGGAGGGGGAAACATTCAGTATAAAAGAGAGATCAATTCGAAAATTAATAGGAGCAAAACATTTTGCTCAAAAAACAGCAGCTAAACCATGGACCGGTAAATTAGGAGATAAAGCATTCAATTCTCTTGTTTTTTCGGACGGGGTGGACCTAGAAACACCATTTAATAAAAAAAAATATAAAGAACAACTTCAAGGAATGTTACCGCATTATGCTAACCAAATCTGACCCTATGTTTCTTAGTAGATTTTCTTTTTTTAGTATTAGTTCTTTTCTTAGATTTTCTTTTCTTAGAATATTTTCTTTTTTTAGTTTTAGTTCTTTTCTTAGACCCACCGCCTTTTTTTGAGAGAATCATGACGGCTTCAGTTAGATTTTCCAGAGATTTTACATATTCATTCCCACTGTTTCTTGTGGTCATATAGGCTTTCGGTGCTATAGTCCTTGAATTCTGACCCGTCGCATTTTGGGCGACTCCCGCGTTTTGGGCGACTCCCGCTGCTCTTGTTTTAAGATCTTGTAGTTTTTGATTATTTTGTAAAAAAATCTGACCCTCCGCCGCCGCGGTTTGGGCGACTCCCACGGCTCTTGTTTTAAGATCTTGTAGTTTATTGCCTATTTTCAAATCGGGTTTAGACACCTCACCTCCCATTATATTATACTAAATTATAAATAAACAGTGAAAATGAGATAACAAAGGCGTAATTGATATCTAATGTTTGTAGCGACCATAGATGAGTCTTATAAAAAGGATTCGTTAAAAATCCAAGTAAGGAATTAAAATTCATAGATATTTTGCCTACCGAATCTGGTCTGAATAAGATTGAACCGATAGAATATTCTGAATAAATGATAAACATTATTGTAATAAATCCTAAAAAATATAGTATTTCCATAATTTTATTTTTCTATACTACTACTATAAAATGTTTTCTACTAAAAATCTTATAGTTGTTGTTACTTCTTTATATTTAATTCTTTATGTATTAAAAGATGATAAACAGAAGATGTTAGTGGGGGGTGGTGCTCTATTATTTTTATGTATGGGTCAGAATCTTTTAGAAGGTTTAGAAGACGGTGCTTCTGATGGTGGTTTTACAGGAGAAATGGTTTCTGATGGTTCGTCCATCATGGGTAATAATACTGTTTCTGGCGATGGCGCGAAAGTCGGATCAAAGGTAGATCCCAAGATTTTAAATATGGGACCTTATGATGGTATTTGTATGAAATCTGGTAATCAGGAATATTGGATGAAATCTCCCGATGAAACGGCTCTAGTTCCGAATGATGGATTATATACTTATTTATCTAGTCAAGGACCAATTAAGATGAAATTATCAGATCAAGGCGCATTAAAGGGTCCTCCGGTTGATGGCGTGAAAGGATCACCTGAAAAGATGTTTATGTGGGCAAATAATATCACGAGTCCCCAATGCTGTCCCTCAACATTCTCCACGAGCACAGGGTGCTTATGTACAACTAAAAATCAGAGAGATTTTATCGCTGCCAGAGGCATGTTGGATGGCGGAGAAGCTGCCGATGAAATATAATTATATATTTATATTTGTAATATATAATGAAGAAAACTATACTCTATTTAGTCCTATTCTTTATCATTAGTTTTTCAATGAATAGTATAAAAAAAACAGATAAATATACTCTGTTAAAAATGTTCCCGAATATACTTGTTCCTACGGTAGAATTATATAATAATGATACAGATTTAGAATATATAAATTATCCTGTTATTTTTAAAACGAATACTTGCTCCTTTTTTGGAAACGATGTTAAAAAAATAAAAAATAGTAATGAAGCACAAGAATATATAAATAGTTTTGGATATGATAAAGAAGATATTATTTTTCAAGAGTATTCTCCTTATACGAATGAAATCGGTGTATTTGTCAGGCGCAATATTAGAGACGATAAATTAATGGTTTATTCTGTTGTTATCAGAGATATTAAATCAGATAGTTTAGTTAATAACGAATGTGAAAAAGGAAAATGCTTTATAGTTACAGATCAAGTATCGGAAACTTTTAAAAATAAGATCATTGAAATAACCGAGAAAGTGAAAGGCTTTAATTGGGGAAGATATGATATCAAATATGATTCACTTGATGAATTAAATAAAGGTAATTTTCATATTATGGAATTAAATGTAGGACCTAGTCTTTACCCGGCGATTCATCCTATGAATTTTGATTTAGCGGTATTATGGTCGGAAAATGATTTAAGATCAATTCCTTTATTGATAGAGATAATCTTATTTTATTATCTAAGATGTTTAAAAAATATAGTAACGGGAACTATTTCTCTAAATGATATCATTCGTAATATAGAGAAATGGTTAAATAATATATCTTGTATTTTATCTGAGTAACATGCTATGAATTTTTTCATAAGATTCACCATGCTGTTGATCATAAACATTTAATCTATTAATTCTATCTTGTTCTGAATTCTTTTCTACTATTTGTCTCTGTGAATATAATTGTTGATCTTGTTGTGACATTTGATATGAAATATTACTTCTTTGAGATTTGATACCCCCGATAGAGTTTGACCGACCCGATGTATCCACACTATTAATATCTATTAGTGTGGAACCACTTGTAAATGCTTGTTTATAATCTGTATAATTTAGATTAGATGATTGTCCACTGAAATCTGTAATTTTATCTTGTCCCAAGGTCATGAGTGAATCGGCATTTGACATTGATATTTTAACTTCAGGTTCTCTCAATGCTAATTGATTTTGAGGAATCTTTTGAGATTGTTCTTGTTTATACTTATCAAATGTAGAATTAAACATATCTTTATTAAACCCATTCTGAAACATTTTAGTTTGTTCAGACTCTATCGCGGGATTACTATTCATCCACGATCCATATCCTTCATCATAAACATCTGAAATTTTATTTTCATCATATATCCGATTAAAAACATCGGCATCAAAATTCTCAGTCATATTTACATTGACTTTAGTAGTCCTTGACTGATTATTCACATATTCCTTTGCTCCGTCGCGTAGATCATTGTGCATATGATTATTTTCTCTTTCTTTGAGTTTATTCTGTAAGACGGTAAAAGCGATAGATACTTGTTGGAATTTCTGAGCAGAACCTCCTCTATCTGGATGAGCTTTCATTGCTACTTTTAGATATGCTTTTTTTAAAGATTTTTCATCGTAATCTTTTGATATTTTAAGTATCTGATAAGGATCTAATTTGGGTCGTGCCGAAGGTAACTTCGGATAAGAATTTTGCTGTTGCTGTTGTTCATGTTGTTGTTCATGTTGTTGTTGTTCATATTGTTGCTGCTGTTGCTGAAAAAACATATTGGGGGGTTGCTGATGTTGTGATTCTAAATTCATTTGATAGAGTCCATTTATCTGCGACTGTTGTTGCGTGATAAGATTTTGTTGTTGTTGAATATATGAAGAATATAAATCGGCATATTGTTGATCTTTACTCGGGGTTTGTCCCATTCTTATAGTAATAGTGATTATAAAAATAATTAATTTAAAACCAATCAAATAATCTTTCAATATTATTAGTAATTGCGGTCCCAAAAACAAACTCAAATGCTTCATGGGTCCTACTTATAATACATTCATTGTATTGCCGTTCTCGCCCCACGCCTTGTGGGCCCTGCCCGTACCGAGCTACGGGATCGTGGATATCCCAAGTTCCATTTTGTCCTACCCCTAAGGTACCTAGCCCACCCCATTTGAGTGGTCCTCTCTGTGAAGGTGGGGTAGGGACGCCGCGATTGAATGTACTCCCTGATCCAGCCATTCTACCGCAATATGATATCGTATTCGCACTCGCCGCAGAGGTTACGCGATTTGCTGTGATATTACAAGTATAATTATCATCATCTATCGCATCATTTGGATCCAAAAGAAATGCCACTGGGGCTGTTGATCTCCATTCTTTATAATCATCAATAGCCCAGGTGCTGGCGTGTGCACTGCTTTCGTCAAAACTCGCCCAATGACTATAATCAAGTACAGGATCTTGGTCATTATATATATCTATGTCTCTTGCGTTCACGCTTTCTCTCATATATATATTATAATTAAATGCCATAATTCGGTTTTTATAATTATTGGAACTATTAGTCATATTGTCCTCGTTGTGACCGGCAACGAAGTTACAAGATCCCGGGACCGCGGCGTAGCAGGTCTGAAGGGATGGATTTGGAACAGCCTCACACGCAGGGTTAGCTGTCGTGCCAGTTGATTTACAAGCAGATTGAGACCAAGGATAGGTGCCATTTCTAACTGATGCAGTCGCTTCATAGCATCCAGAACCCCACGGACATGGGTCGGTATCGGATACCCCGAAAGGTTGATCACTTGGATCAGTTACTCCATTTT